>Ga0256404_1002691_pt1 | contig 38520 bp, 30 predicted proteins | sample RumenRJG_01DNA_FD_185990 | JGI IMG/M metagenome (GOLD analysis project Ga0256404, IMG submission 185990) | Bovine rumen microbial communities from Lethbridge, Alberta, Canada - RJG_01 | ecosystem: Host-associated > Mammals > Digestive system > Stomach > Rumen | place: Canada: Alberta | collected...
TGGATTCTTGCTTACTTCCGTTATCTTCGGTGGCAAATCCTTTGAACTTAACCAGGTCATCCATGTGGATTTCTCTAGCGACAATATTCTTCTCTTTGACAAGAAGAGCGAGAAATGCATTGCTCATGGCACGTTGAGCTTAGGAAAATAACATGATTGAGAAGCTAAAATATGACCCTGGTTTTATCCCGGTCTATGAATCTTTGGCTTCTTTCGAGGAGAAGGGGCACGTCCCCTTCTTTTTGACGATCTCCAGAGGAGAGAAAATCTCTTACACGTATCCAGCGAAAATCACCGAAGACCCCAAAGAATCCTATCCTTACGTTCGTCTTTTGATGGTGGTCTTGCTTTGGATGGTGGGAGGAGAAAAATTTACCTTCTCCGGAGATCGAGCCATGTACGATTATTTGCTCAAGGCAATAAAACAAGACGAAGAACTTTCTCTCAGTCTGAAAGAGATGGAGAGAATGTTTGGCAAAGAATTTGAGCTTTCTTATGGTGCAAAACCTCCTTTCACAAAAGAAGAACGAATCGTTCTCGGCGGAGGTTTTAAAGGCAACCGGATTGGTATTGATCTGGGTGGCAGCGATCGCAAAGTCACGGCCACGATTGATGGAAAAACCGTCTTTTCGGAAGAAGTCTTATGGTTGCCGAAAGAACAAACGGATTGGCATTATCTTTACGACGGCATTCTCGATAGCTATCGCAAAGGCAAAGAACACCTCCCTTCCGTGGATGCGGTCGGCATTTCCACGGCCGGTGTCGTAATCAATAACCGTTTTGCCCAAGCTGCTCTCGCCGTCATGATTCCTGATGAAGATAAATACACAAAGATTCGAGATCTTTTCTTGATTCTCAAAGAAAACGAATTCCCGAACACCCCAATGATTGTCGCCAACGATGGTGATATCTCTGCCTTAGGAGCATCGATGGTCTTCCATAAGGATTATGTCCTGGGACTAGCAATGGGCACCAGTGAGGCCACCGGCTATTGTGTGAATAACGCTTTCAACGGATGGATTAATGAGCTAGGCAAAGTGCCATTCAACGCTGATCCTAAAGCCTATGCACATTATGCGATGAAAATCCCTGGGGCAGGTTCAGAATATCTTTCTCAAAAAGGCATCATCCGATTGGCACGCGCCGCTGGCTATAGTTATGAAGGCACCCTTGCAATGCAATTGAAGGAAATTCAGAAAGAAGCAGAAAAAGACAACCCCGTCATTCTTGAATGTTATCGAGAGATGGGCGTTTATTTAGCATCTGCCATCCTCTTATATTCCAAATTTTTGGAAATCCATTCTGTATTATTGTTGGGACGCGTCTTGACTGGAAAAGGCGGGGACGTGTTAACTTCTTCTGCCAACGAAGTTTTGAAAGCGGAAGGTTCTAAAACCGAAATCTTTACCGCCGACGAGAACTTCAAGCGGTTGGGGCAATCTTATATCGCCGCCAGTTTGCCGAAGATCGATTAAAAACAAAAAAGGGGAGTTCGTTTTTCCTCCGAACTTCCTTTTTTCTTTTGTTTAGGCTTTAATTTGACGCAGCCCGAAACTTTCAAAATAGGCTTTCAATTCTTTTTCGTGATGTCCGTAGATGACTTGATGGTGATTCCCTAGAGAAGAACGTAAGAAATACGTGACGGGGTTGTTTAATTTCACGACAATTTGAGTTCTACAACGATCTTCGCGATGCTCGTTTTCTAAAATAACCCCTTCCTCGCAATAAAATTCGGTAAGGTCGGCAGATATTTTCACAATCGTGCAGTCTCCTTGCCTCATCTTGCCGTGGATTCCTAATCCAATCCCTGATTCAAAATGAGTTTCGAAATGATATTCATCCGCCATATCCAATGGATAGGTGCAATGGGCTAGCGAGATCGTATTTTCTTTGGGGTCTATCCATTGAGGATTGGCCTGGAAAGCGTGTTGATTTAGTCTCTTTTGGATTAGGTGGGCCGTAATCATGGCGGGAACATCGCCTTCGCAGGTGGCGATGATATCTTCTTTGTTGCATAACGCTAGCCCTAAGCAAGCAGACATGTGGACAGCCCCAATGATATCAAAGCAACGTAAGGTATAACCCTCTAGACGATGTTCTTCGACCAAATCCTTTAAGGCAGAGTAGATCTGATAGGCCTTGGTGAGCTCTTTCTCGTCGAATGGAGCACTAAACTTCTCATGTCCTTCTTCTTGATGTTCTTTGACCTTGGAAAGGATTTCCTCTTCCGGGACGTCCACAAGCTCGATATTGAGGATATCCTTGGCTCTTTGATAATCGACATTCGAAGAGATCAACCAATCGCTTGGTGTCCCAAAAACACCTAGACGATGCACTTCTTCTTGGGCTGGTTTGGCAAAAAGCTCATGGATGCGGCTAATGATGTAATCAATATCCCCATGCAGCACCTCGCCCTTGCGATTCTTCTCTTTGATGAAAGTAAGAATCTCTAATGAGGCGGCCAAAGAGTTGCTAGAACCATAGGTTAGAAGATAATAAGGGCCATCGTAGGCTGGATAGATGTCGCGGAGGAAAAAGCCTTCGCTTCCGCCAGATTGCACCAAAATCAAAGGGTGCGTTGCGTGTTTTAACTCTTCTAGCGAGATGAAGGAGAACGTGTCTCCACTTCTTTCGTTCAATGCTTTTAATAGCTTCTCGCTATCTGCGCTAATAAAAGCGCTCGATCCTTTGAGGACCGACCGAATCGGGTAAATCTGTATTTCCATGCTTTAATTGTAGCCTAACGAAAAAAATAATTGACATCTTTTCGGTCGACTTTAAGATGGAGGCATAACCGGAGAGGGAGAGTAGTAACACTCACTTTGTTCTTCCAGAGAGTCCGCGGTTGGTGAAAGCGGATAAGAACGGTCTGTGCGAATGGACTCCTGAGGGCTGCAGGAAAGACACTTGTCGAGTATTCGCAGACGGAGAAAGAACTTCGTGAACAAACAAGCATATGTTGGTATGCGTAAAGTGGGTGATTTCTATAGATTTCACCAAGCCGGGTGGCACCACAAGACTTCTGTCCTGTCCCAGCAAAAGAATGCTGGAATAGGATTTTTTATTTCCAGCGATTAAGAAACTTAGGAGGTACGTGTATGAAAAAAGTTCTTAATCTCGCGTTGACGGCATCGGCGTTGTTGTTATTTGCCGGATGCCAAAAAGGAAGCCAATTTGAGGGCAAGACCTATCGGATTGGGATTTGCAACTATGTTGACGATGCTTCGTTAAATCAAATCGTCACGAACATCGAAAGCACATTAGAGGCTGCCAATAACGAAGAGGTCCGTTTCGAACGTCTTTACCAAAACTGTCAGGCGGATTCGGTCGTCCTAAATCAGATCATTTCGAATTTCATCGTCCAAGAAGTCGATTTGATGGTTGCTGTGGCAACGCCTGTTGCAATGGCCATGCAAGCGGCCACAGAAGACAGTCAGATCCCTGTCGTTTTTGCTGCGGTTTCTGATCCTGTCAGCGCAGGATTAGTCGAATCTTTGGAACGTCCTGGAGCCAATCTGACAGGCACTTCCGATTATTTAGATACCGAGGCAATCTTCAATCTCGTTTTCGCGTTAGATGAAACGGTGGATAAAGTGGGGCTTCTCTATGATGTGGGACAAGATGCCTCCACCGCTGCGATTGCCACAGCCAAAACCATTTTGAGCGAGAAAGGTGTTTCTATTATCGAAAGCACCGGCACCAACGTAAGTGAGATCCAACAAGCCGCTAAGAACCTAGTTAGCCAGGGCGTGGATGCGATTTTCACTCCGTCGGATAACACTGTAATGGAAGCGGAGCTTTCGATTTATGAAGATATCGCCAATGCCAAAATCCCTCATTATGCAGGGGCGGATGCTTTCGCTTTGAATGGGGCTTTCTGCGGTTATGGAGTGGATTATGCCAATCTTGGAATTGAAACGGGCGAGATGGTGATAGACATCTTGGAAAACGAAAAGAAACCGGAAACCTATCCTGTTAAGACGTTTGATAACGGCATCGCCACCATCAATACCGAAACCTGTGCCAAACTTGGCTATGAGATCGAACAAGTAAAAGATGTCTTTTCCCCTTATTGCACCGCCATCAAAACATTGACGACTGGCGAAAGCTTTTAAGGAGGTAGGTTATGAATGGGTTTCTCACCATTTTCCAAACCGCAGGTGAGTTAGGGCTCATCACTTCCATCGCGGTTTTGGCGTTATATCTTAGCTACCTTCACTTGAATGTCTGCGATCTTTCCACGGATGGCTGTTTCACACTAGGTGCATCAGTAGGGTGTGTGGTCGCTCTTTCAGGGCACCCCTACTTAGCGATTTTGGCTGCCATCGGCTCAGGGATGGTGTCAGGTTTCGTCGTGGCGTTTTTGCAAACGAAGATGGGCGTCAACAGTTTGTTGGCAGGCATCATCGTCAATACGGCTCTATATTCCATCAATATCGCGATTATGGGGAATTCCTCTGTTTTAAGCCTGAACAAGATCGATACGATCTTCAGCGATGTCAAAGCCTTACTATCGGGAACCTGGTTTGAATCTGGGTATAAGCTTATCGTGGCGATTGTTTTCGTCGTTGTGATCATCGTTTTCTTAACGCTCTTTTTAAGAACGCGTCTGGGTTTGGCCATTCGAGCGACCGGAGACAACATTGAGATGGTCAAATCTTCTTCGATTAGCCCTGCCATCATCACGATTATCGGGTTGACGTTATCCAATGGTTTGACGGCTTTATCGGGGGCGTTGCTCGCTTTTAGTCAAAAATCGACGAATATCGATATTGGCACGGGCATCGTTACGATCGCTTTAGCCTCTCTTTTAATCGGCAACATCTTCTTTAAGAAGAGGGGTCTTACTTTAAAAGCGATTGGCTGCGTGATTGGGGCCTTGCTCTTCCGCACCGTCTATACGATTGCCTTGCGCTTCAATATGCCAGCCTCTTATTTGAAGCTGATTTCAGCCATTCTCGTATTGATTCCTATCTCCGCCCCTTATCTCAAAGAAAAAGGTGGCGTCTTCTTCCGTAAGCTCAAAGGTAGAAAGGAGAGTCAGCAATGCTTGAAATAAGAAACGTCTCGAAAACCTTCAATAAAGGCACAGCAAACGAAAAAATGATATTTCCCCATCTCAATCTCACTGTAAATGATGGGGATTTCATCACCATAATCGGCTCAAACGGGGCTGGGAAATCAACCTTATTCAATCTTATTGGAGGCTCTGAATTCCCGGATTCTGGGCAAATCTTCTTAGACGGGGAGAACCTTACTTTCGTCGAAAGCCACATCCGAAGCAAAAAGATCGGTCGTCTTTTCCAAGACCCAAAATTAGGGACTGCTGGAAACATGTCGATTGAAGAAAACCTCGCTTTGGCCTCTAAGGGAGGGAAATGGCTTAGCGTCATCACTAAAAAGGACCGAGAAGAATATCGCCGCCGCTTAGCAACCTTAGAAATGGGCTTGGAAGAAAGATTAAAGCAACCCGTGGGTCTTCTTTCGGGCGGACAACGGCAGGCTTTAACTTTGCTGATGGCCACCTATAGCCCACCTCAACTGCTTCTTTTAGACGAGCATACGGCAGCCTTAGATCCGAAAGCGGCCGAACAGGTCATTAAAATCACGGAGGATGTCGTTCAAAAAGACAAGCTTACCTGCCTAATGATCACCCACGACATGAAAATGGCCCTGTCGGTTGGGAATCGGACCATTATGATGCGCGGGGGAGAAATCGTGGTCGATGTTTCTGGAAGGGAACGTTCCCGCTTGACCGTAGAAGATCTCTTGACGTTATTCAAGGAGGCGTCAGGAAAAGCCCTCTCTGACGAAAAAATCTTATTGGGTTAACAACTATTTGACCAGCTCAATGAAAGAAGAGCCTAAGAGGCCGGTGAGGGGGATTTACCTTGCTTTTGTGGCTTTTTCTTTGATGGCGTCACCTGCCGCCGCGCCAGTCGACAAAGCGATTTGAATGTTGAAGCCTCCTGTTAAGGCGTCAACATCCACCACCTCGCCTGCAAAATAAAGGTTGGGATCAGTTTGGATTCTAAAGTCTTGGAATTAAGTTCTTTCGTAGATACCCCACCTGAGGTGACCACCGCTCTTTCGTAGCCAACAAGGCCAGCGAACGTCAAAGGGAAGTGTTTCAGAGATTGAACAAACGCCAAACGTTCTTTCTTCGAGAAATAATGGCATTCAGTCCGATAATCGAGTTTCGTGTTCTCTTTGAAGAATTGGATCACCGGCGCAGGCAAAAGGCCACGGAGAACATCTTCTATGGTTCCGTTGGGGTTGGCGTCTACTTCCCTAGCAATCCGATCCATCAACACTTCTTCGCTTAACGCAGGTTTAAAATCAATCTCCATCTGCAAATCAGAATTATCGCGACGATTAATGAAACTAGAGGTCGTGATGATGATCGGGCCATCGAGATAGCCGTCATAAAAAGTCATCTCACCAAACTCGCTGTGCTTGAGTTTTTCTCCTTTGACATGAAAGGAGACATTTCTTAAGGCAAAACCGTGGAGGTTTCTTGGAATCGGCTCTTTGATTTTAATCCCGGTTAAGGCGGGCGATGTAGCCACGATAGAATGGCCAAAACGTTTCGCAAATCGATACCCGTCCCCCGTGGATCCAGTGGAAGGATAGGAAAGTCCACCGGTCGTGACCACCACCGCATCGGCAGGATAGTCACCATGATCTGTCTTGATGACAAAAGAGGTTCCGCTTAGCTGAATGCTTAATACCGTTACATTGAAGTCGAATCTCACCCCAAGCCGTTTACACTCCTTCACTAATGCGTCGGTGATGTCGTAAGCGTGATAGCTTTCGGGGAAAACCCGGTTGCCTCGTTCTGTAACCAAAGGCACGCCATGGGTCTCGAAGAACTCGATCGTGTGTTTGCTTGAAAAGTTATTGATTGCCGAGAAAAGAAACTTCGGATTGGTTACGACATGATTAATAAAATCACGTTCTGAGCAATTATTGGTGACATTGCACCTCCCTTTGCCCGTGATGAAAAGCTTCTTTCCGGCTTTCTCGTTCTTTTCGATGATAATGACTTCGTTATTTTCGTTAGCGGCGTGGATGGCTGCGTTCAATCCCGCAGGACCCGCGCCGACAATAATTGTTCTCATAAAGAGATTTTAGTGAATGAATGGGCAGGAACGGAATAGGAAACCGCTTTGACACCATTCACATAGGTGACGTCCGTCGCTGCTCCAGGATTCCAAACCATGCCGGTAAGGACGCCATTTTTCTCATAAACGGTGCCAGAGGCAGAACCGTTGACTTCGAAATAACCTTGGGTGGATTTTTGGCCATAGCCATTTAATCCATGAACCATCCAATAGGATCCAGCAAGCTCGTCTTTATAATCATCCCCTTGGATCTTCGTAGCGTCAAAATCGCTCAAAGCTTCCGCAGAATCGACGATGGCTTCAATGGCCCACATATTGGAGAACCAGGTGCGAGGTGCCCCACCACACTTGCTTTCCATCTCGGCGTAGATCGTTTTCAAGATGGCCGTTTCAGACGAACCCAGTGCGTAGTTGGTGAGATATTCGCCAGTCGGAAGCCAATGGATTCCGTAGATGAATTCAGGGTTCGATCCAAACCAAGTCGCACAACTGTTCTTGCCACCCCAGACAATGCCTAAGGCATGGGTGTTTTCCGACAATGAAGAAATCCAATTGTCTCCATCGTAATTGAACCAGTATTGCTTTACAGCGACTAGCTCGGTAGCAAAGCCGTAAGCAGATGTCTTAACTAAGGCCTCATCTTGCAAGGCGACGCCAAGCAAATAGCCTGCAGTCCAAGCGTTCAAGGCCTCGCCGCAAGATTCTTGATCGTTCCCATCACCAAAATCACCGATTCCATCAGCCCAAGAATGACCGGCATAAGTGTCGAATCCTCTTAAGTAGGGGAAGCGAGCGTCAGAGTCGTAATTCAGATAATCTTTCAGCAGGAGTTTGGCCATCTCACCATAATCAACGAGGAAGTTAGCGTCATACATCGCCACCACCGCCGTAGCAAAAACTAAATACCCTGAAGTGAAGTGATGGTCCGACATCCTGGCGTTCGTATTGAAGTTGTTCGTGCTATAAAGCAGACCGCCAAAGGTCTCGTCATAGAACAAATAACGGACATCGTCGGTCCCGCTATAGGTGTACCAATCTTTTAAGAAATATTCCAAACGCTCGAGAACGTTATTTCTTAAATCGCTTTCGCCAATCTGATCCGCGATAATCAACCCTTGGGCCAAAGGATATAAGGCCTTGCTGTTCCAATAAGGCCCTGGGGCGTTGGCGAAATCTTTGGAAGAATCTTCCCAATCCAAAGACAAGGTCGAACTTGGGATGGTGTCATCTAAAATCTGCTGCACATAAGCTTTGGCCAGTCCCTTGTCCGCATTCATCGCAGCCGCATAAGCGAAAGAAGGTTGCACACCATAGAAGCCATAATCAGTAACAAAGGAGGACGTGGGTGCGAATTTGGTGACTCCGCGGAACGTCTTGGTCGTATTTTCCAGCGTTGAAACGTCAGCATATTTCCATTGGTGAGGGTAAAGTGAGAACAATCTTTCTTGAGAGGAGGAGTCAAGATGCTGTACCGCGGAAGAGAAAGTCGTCTTCACGGAGTTGCCAGAGCAAGTGAAAAAGGTTTGCTCTAATAACGGCTTTGCATATCCATAAGGATGCAACGCCTTAGCCATTGTAACGTCATCTGCCCCTGCCACAGAGAAATAATTCCCATTCACTAGATTCATCTCAATGCGGGAATAGAAAGCTGCATTCGGATGTTTGCCTTGCGAAAGGGTGAATTTCGTTCCTTCTGGAGCGTTAATCAAGAAATAAATGTCTTCATATTGGGCTGCGCCAATCGCAGCGCTTGGATAGGTTGTGGCATATCCATAGTGGGCATGTGGCATGCCAATAATTAAACCGTCGCCTGTATAGCTATCATCCGTAATTTGAGTCCCATTGGTGTCATAGAACGTATAAGCGGTATCGATGCCTGCAATCCTTAAATCCAAGATGACATTGGAACCATCTTTCACTTCGTGGAATGCGAAAGGCGATCCTTCATCGAAGTGAGAGATCATTTCGTCTTCGCCAGAAGCGGTATTCCTCATCGCGATATCAACGGAGTTTTCCCCATAATCCTCGACCATCGTGAAGTAAGAGGAGGTCATGCTGGAATTAGGCAAGATCAATATATCGTCGAACGTTGAACGGAAATTTTCCATCGTGGTTTGGTTGGTGCTAAACGTGTCTGCAACGGAGAAATACTGAGTAAAACCAGTTTTCCGATATTGCAATGACAACCCGAATTGGCCGAATGAATTCGCATCTTTATAGGCGGCCGTCAGAGGATTCAAACATAAGTTGGTGGCTCCCCCACGATTGGAATACATCATTCCTGTCCAGAATTTATTTGTAGGGACAGGGCCTTTATTAAAGGCCTCGTTATCTAGATATACGGGAGATGGGGCGCGCTTGAATAAATTTCCCGATTCTCCATCGACAGAAGCGACGTTGCCCGTGCGATAAGAACCAGATCCTAACGTGACAGAGCGATCCAATCCGTCGGTGCGGTTTCTTGTCACCGTCGGAAGCGAAGAGTCGGTAATTTGAACAGACCGCTTGATCGATCCCGTTACTTCACCTGCCTCCACCTGATATGTCAAAGAATAAGTACCCTTCCTGCCCCAATCGACATAACCAGAGACAGAAACAGAGGAAGTTAAATCGACCCCGTTGCTAGAAGAACAAGCCACACCCTTCATTGGATTGAAATAGCGACCCTTAGGTGCGGAAATCGCCTCAACACCACTCCAAACGGCATTCCCAGTTGGAGGGTCTTGGCTTTCTTCGGAAGAGGAACTGATCGGGGTTCCACTATCTCGAGAATCAGATTCTGAACTTCCTGGGTTCGGGAATTCAGAGGTTTGGGATTCTTCTTGGCTTTCGGTGGAAATGATTTCTTCGCTAGAAATGGTATGGCTGGCGTCAGGAGAACAAGAACTCACCACGAAAAGCGAGCTCACCATCAGTAAGGATAACAAGTGACGTCTCATATAGCCTCCTTAAGCAATCGTGAAGGAACCTTCCGCATAAGCAACGTTGCTGCTGTTAAAGAAGGTTAAGGTGTAGGTGCCTGGGTCGTTGGTGCCGATAAAGAATTGATAGTTTTCTCCATCTTTGTTGTGCCAGGTGAGGTGTTCTTCAGAGTGATCTAAAACGAAATAGCTGAAATCGTAGGCATCATCGAACGGGTTGGTCTTATAACCCAGCATGACGTAATTATCGTTATAGGCTTTCACAAAAGTGAACTCTGGGTCCCAAAGATCTCCGTCTCCTCCCTCATCTTGGGCTTTGATCGTGATGGTGATTGGGTCTGCCGTTAAAAGAGTTCCGTCAACAGTCGCGTTTGGCGTAATCGTTACGGATCCTGCGGCAACGGGGGAAATCGTAATCACGTTATCGGTTAAACTCGCGGTGGCATAAGTATCGAAATCGTCGCTTGTCGTATAGCCATAAGAAACGGCACTTTCGCCGGCGTTTTTCACATTAATCGTAATCTCGCTGGTCACGCCGCTTCCGACAATCAAAGACGTTTTTGAGGCTTTAGCAGAAACGCTTGGGGTAGAAATCACGGCATCTTCGCCATCGTGGGCAAGCGCTGGCATTTTTCCATCGGCTAATGTCCAAACGGAAGAATCTAAGTTGTAGTCGCTGGCTTTAGAATCGCTAAAAACCACATCGTAATGGCCATCGGTAACCACGGCGTTTCCACACCAATCTTGGTTTGGATCAGGGATGAATGGGATGGTTGCAGTCTCGGAGACGTTGGAATAAATGTTGGTGATGGCGTGGCGTCCGCTAGTTCCCGCATATGGGGCGCCCGTAAGGACTTGCAGATTCTCGCCTGCATTCACTAAAACAGAGTTACGGATTTCGCCACGCAAAACGCCAGCAACGCCGCCAGAACGACACCAAGTCCAGTCAAAATCGTCGCCCGTAACCACGGTAGACGTGACTTCGACCAAACAATTATCGACCAAGGCCTTGTCTTGCATCTCACCGGCAATTAAGCCTCCGAAACCGTTGGTTTGGTTCTCTTCGCCGATCAAATGAAGATTGGTGATCAAGCCTGAGCCTAAATAAGCCCATAAGCCGCCGTGGGTGCCATCGCTTCCTGGATTGGCGTTGAAGTTTTTAATGGTATAGCCATTGCCATCTAAGATACCATTGAAAGTAACGCCGGCTGACACGGCATCGGTATCCATTCCACCCAAGTCAAGGTTGGCGCCAAGCTCAAACCTTCCTTCGGTGGCGGTTAGGACCTTTTCAACAAAATCGTCTGGCGTAGAGATCTTGGTATATAGGGCATCGTTTTTCTTAATTTCGATCTCACGGGTGACCTTAATGGTTTCTGAACCACAGGTCACTTCCACCTCAATCGTCTCTTTTCCCTGGGCCATGATGATGACCAAACGTTTATTCGAAACGACTGGAGATTCGTCTTGGAAATAGATGTGGGCGTTATCTTTTGGGAAGGTGAAAATGCAATCAGTTAGGCTCTTCCCGCTTGGAAGATTCTCTAGGTTCACGGTCAAATGATAAGCGCCGCTATTTTCCACCAATTCTTTCTCTTCGGTTTCTTCCCCTTGCAAAATGCTGATCGTGCCTTTGAAGGAACCGATGGGGATTTCCTCGGAATGGCCCTCTGAACTGGAGCTATTTTCACTGGTGGAAGAGTCTTCCGATGAAGGAGGAACGGATTCTTCGGATGGTTCGTTAGAAACGACGGTTGCGGCGCTATCTTCTGTAGTTCCGCTGCTCGATGAGTCATTTCCACCACAGCCAACCAACAACAAGGATGTCGCCAAAATCAATAAAGGCCTCTTGAATTTCATAGTTAAATCTCCTTATCATATTTCCAGTTTTTTAGGAAATCGGTTTCTTTAGATTAATTATAAAATAAAAACCCTCTTCCGCAAGAATTTCCCGTAAGCGCTTACAGCCCAAAAGGTCTCAAACTGACAGATTTAGGATAAAAAGCTACAATTAAGATATGAAAACCTCGCTCGTTTCGGAACAAACAATTGGCAAATTGCTGAGGCAAAAGAAAGGCTTTGTTGGATTAATCGTTGGATTGGTCATCTTTTTACTCGGCTGGATCGCCTTGGTTTTCCTCTTACAAAACAGAAACACCATGGTGCTTTGGATCGTTCTTGGGAGTTTTATCGCTTCTGTTTTGGGCGTTGGAATCTTGTTCGTTTCAGTTTCTTTTTTAAGGCCAACACAAGCAGGGCTCAAATTTCAACGCAAAAGCCAGAGTCATCGGTTGACGGCATGTAAAGGCCTGATTGTAGAAAACCGAGGTGCGCTTTGCACTTATGAGGGGATTCAATGTCACATCATCAAAGTCAAAGCTGAAGACGAGAGGGTTTTGGCGTTGGGGATACCCGTGAATGAAAAAACCGAATTGAAGGAGGGGCAAAGAGTTTCTCTTTCCTACTTAGATAACATTATTGTTTCCTATGAGGTGGACAATGAATAAAGGCAGAACCAAGGTCGGTGATTTTTTCGTCTCATACGGATGGGCGTGTGTCTGCATCATCGTCGCCTCTGTCGTGCTTTTTGAGGTGGGCATCCGTTCCATGAATGCCGTCAAGGATCATGAGAAAATCGCTTATTTCATCGAATGCTACGGCATCGAGGAAAAAAACACATTGACGGAAGACACTGCCGACACATTGAAAGAGGATGGCATCGTTGAAAGCCACCTTTATCACGTTGGCCCTAATGACGCCTTGAAAAACACACAGTTCCAAACGCATGGCCTATTCAGTGACATTTGCTTGCTATTTGAATCCGAAATCGTGGGTTTCAAAGAAATCATCGGAGAATATTTTGTTGCTTGGGATGAAACGTTCAAGGAAGGCTGCGATTTCCTCACCGAAGGAGAAGAATTCTATGAAGCCTATTCCCAGGCATGGGGATTGAAGGTTTTCGATCCAGACCAACACACGAATTGGGACTTCTCCTCTCTCTGTTCTTTTGAGAAAGAAGGGGAAAAGAGCGAGGATGTTTATTTGTTTATCCCCAACCGAAGTCCAATTTTTTCTTCCCCCACTTCCGTTGGTTTTAAAGCGTTAAACTATTTTTTGGGCCGTTATGCAAAATAAGAAAGAAACCATACCTGGCGATGCCCCGTTGCCTAGCAACAGATGGCAATTACTGAAAGATACGTTAAGATATCATTTCTTTGATTTCGTCTTGGCAAGCTTGTTGACTTTACTTTTCCATCTACCGCTTTTTGGCTGGGTGATTGTCTCTAATCTGATGAATTTGTTGGAAGAGGGAAACCTTCTTTCGGTCGTTTTGACTTACGGCGTTATGACTTTGTGTCTCATGTTGGGTGGTCTTGGGGCCGCAGGATCATTCCATTTTTTCAAGAAACGCGCTTGGGGCGAAGGCGCTTCCCTTGCCGAGGATTTCTTTGAGGGAATTCGTAAAAATGGGGCCCGCTTTTTGCTCTATTTTTTCCTCATCGGCTTGCTCTATTTGACGTTGAAATTGGATATTGCCGCTCTGGCGATCAACGAAGCGATCGTTCCTACAGTCAAAATCATCTTTGCCGCAGTCTCTTACGGAATCTTTTACTGTTTCGTAGTTGTCATTCTTTTTGCGTTGCCTCAAGAGATTATCTATCAGGACAGGGCTACTAAGTTTTTGGGCAACGGGGTGCGTTTCTTGTTTGGCTCAGCCTTGAAAAACATCCCGATCTTCATAGCCTTCTTGTTGCCTTATTTTGTTTATGAATTCGTTCCGTATCTCTTAGGCACCTTCATTGCCATAGGGCTATTGGGTCTTTTCTATTTTGGTTTCTCCCATTTCTTCCTCACTCTATACAGCCACTCCCTATTCGATCGTTCGATCAACAAGAAACGTTTTCCCGAAATCATTCGGAAGGGTTTGTCAAAGTAATTAGGAAACTAAAGAACACATTTTTTGGTGTAAGATTTAAAAAGTTGCGATGGTATCTTCATTCATGATAAATTAGGAAACACAGGAGGGAGTTTCCTAGAGAGGGCGTTAATATGGCAAATGTAACAATCTATGATATAGCAAAAAAATGCAAGGTTTCTCCGAGCACGGTCAGTAAGGTGATAAATAATTATCAAGCGATTCCCGAAAAGACAAAAAAACGTGTTTTGAAGACGATGCGAGAAATGAATTATATCCCTAACGTGGGTGCAAAATCGTTGTCGAAACATAGTTCCAGAAACATCGGTGTCTTGGCCTATTTTGGTATGAACATCTCTCCTTTTAAACACGCCTTATTCACGGACATCCTTGATTCTGCTCAGTCAGATCTCAACACCCAGGGTTATGACCTTCTTTTCATTTCCCACAATGTCGATGGCAAAGACGGAACCTTCCTGGAAAATTGCATTTCCCGTTCAGTGGCTGGCACCGTCCTTTTCGGTGATATGTCCAACGAAGAAATCAAAGAAGTGATCGATAGTCCTATCCCCTCGGTTGCATTCGACTATTATGGCGAAAGCGTGACGGGCGTGTGTTCAAATAACTTTGACCAAATGAAAGAATTGACCAAACATCTCATCTCCTTAGGGCATAAGAAAATCGTTTTCGTCCATGGCGAGGAATCCGTTGTTTCCAAGCAGCGTATCGACGGATTCAAAGCAGCGATGGCGGAGGCGGGCATCCCTCTAAGAAACGATTCCTTGGTAGAGTCCCGTTATCTTGACTTTGATTCCGTGAGAAATATCACCCACAACATTCTTCACCGCATCAACCCACCTACGGCGATCATGTATCCCGATGATATTTCTGCGATTATCGGATTGAACGTGATCCATGAGGCGGGGTTGTCTTGCCCTCACGATATTTCTGTCACAGGATTCGATGGATTGGCCGTTTCTCAGCTGGTCATGCCTCATTTAACGACGGTAAAACAAGACACCGCCAAAATCGGAAAAGCATTGGCAAAGGCATTAATTGACATCATCGAAAAAAAGGAAAAAACGCCAGAAAAAATCATCATCCGTTCCACTTTGCTTATCGGTGAATCCACCGGACCGGCAAAGGAATAGGCAAACCTCACGAAACATCTTGCCACTTTTTCCTAGTTTTCCCAAACTTTAGAAGGGCCGTAAACGGCCCTTTTGTTTTCGTTTTGTTGAAAGGGGTTTCATTTTCTTTTTGATGTTTCCTAAAAAGAAACGATATTTCCAACATTTTTTTGTTTGGAAACCGATTTCTTTAACATTATAATGTGCGTAGGAACACACATAAACAAACGCTTATCAGTGTTTTCTTTGGAGGAGATTCATGAAAAACAAAAAGAAACTTCTTACCCTAGCAAGTGCCGCTTTGTTTGGCATCGGTGCCGTTGGCGTCGCAGTACACACCGCCTTTGGACAAACCGCAGAACAAGTTCGCGCTGAAGCGACTTCTTTGGCTCCGTTAACAACCTCAAAAATTGAGGGGGCTGGCATTTGGCTTTATTTAAATCCAAATGATTTTGGAATGAGCACCTACAGCAACATTTCAAAGGATGTGAAGATCTCTGAATTTGCAGTCAAAGATTCGGGCGGAAAACCAGTGGATAGGACCTGCAAATGCGATACGGTATCAGATTTTGTTACCGGTTCGTCTGTCCGTTTCTATTTCGTTATGAGCAAGGCTCCTGCCAGTGGTTATACCACCACACTCACATTCACGTTCACCTATAACGGAAACGACTACACTTGCACCGCCAATTTCTTAGGCACCGCCTATCAAGAGCCTGCCACCGAAGATACCATCACTTTAGATTCGATTTTGAAGGTCGCGGTTGGCAAAACCAAAAACATCACGGCCACGACGGCTGCGACTTCCGTCACCTGGACTTCCAGCGACGAGAGTGTCTTTACCGTTTCTGGAACTACAGCCACAGCGACCGTCACTGGCGTTGGCGCTGGTACCGCTACTTTGAAAGCGAAATTAGAGAACGGAAATTATGCGGAGTGCGCCGTTACCGTGACAGAGGGGGCGTCTACCATTACCGCAACCTCCATCAACAATTGGTATGGCGACAATTATGTGCAAATCTCATACCCAGTCAAACCAACAACCGAATTCGGTGAAATCACCTCTTATGATGCGACCGATGGCACTAACACTTATACGGGTGCAACTTTCAAGGATTGGACCGATACCTATGGCAATTTCTTTGTCGGCAACACCATTTACACCGCTGGTGCTGCGGGGAACGTCTCTTATCTCCTCATCACCTTCTACAACGCATCCGATATCGTCGGTTATTTGCAATATGGCACCGCACCAACAGCAGACACCATCACCTTGCCAAGTGAGGCAAGCGTGAAAGTCGGAAAGACGTCTTCCGTTGTGGCAACCACGGGAGCTGATGCTGTAACCTGGACCTCCAGCGACGAGAATATCTTTACTGTGAGTGGCAGCGGAACCACCGCCACAATCACTGGCGTAGCAGAAGGCAAAGCAACATTAACTGGCACCCTTAGCAATGGCGCAAGCGCAACTTGCGAAATCACCGTAGAGCCCGATGTCGCGGAAAAATTAGCAACCCCTGTGGGCGTCGTTTTGAATCCAATTGGCGATGGTGGATATCTAGTCGCCTTTGCCGCCGTTTCTAACGCCTCTTCTTATTTGATCAACTACTATAGCGGAGATACAAGGGTAGCTTCGAACGCCATCACCAATGGGGGAAGACTTGATGGGGCTTTAACGGGATTGACCGAAGGGACCACCTATACGATCACGATCACCGCGGTTGGCGATGGTTCGAACTATTCTAATTCCGATGAATCTGCTTCCCCTTCGACCACCTTCACCTACTTCACTGCTGAAAGCTATGCGAAATACCTCTTCAATTCCTTAAGCGCAGCCTGTGATCCGAAGGGCGTTGCCATGACTGTCACCGAAACCGTCTGGAACGATGTCACCAACATGTACCAGAATGTCTTCTATGCTGATCGCATGACCCTGAAAAAAGGAACTGGCACGAATGCCGCAAAGGCGCTGGAACTCTACAACCTCATTCTAGGAAAATATTCAGAAAGCGATTATTCCTACCTTAAGGATTTCTTGGAAACCAAGACCGCTCGCCCTTCCAACAGCATCCTGTTCGCCAATCTCGAGAAAAAACAAAATTCGATCATTGGTCTCGTCGTTGTTGCTGGGTTAGTTGTCACCGTCACCAGTGTTGCTTTCTTCATCCGAAAGAAGAAAAAGCAATAATATGCCACACTAAAGGCCCGTCAATCTGATATCCCTGTTTTCTCAAGGGCTCATTAGTGATATCGAGAAGAACGATATGGATGCTCCAACGGGGCATCCATTTTCTTTTGCGATAGATAATGTGTTTGGGGCTCTGTTGACTACGAATTCTAATTTGAATTTCAAAAACCCCTCCTCCTAGCATCCTAGGATTTGGGGCATATTCTCCATTAGACGGGTTTCTTTTGATTGATTAAGCGTATCTCAAAGAGGCATTATCGTAATAGACCGTGCCGGTCTCGGAGGTGATCCCGACTTGTAAGACCTCCGCTCCTTTTGGCATCGTAATTGTTTTTTCTATGGTGCGCCAGGAAGTTCCTTCCACCGCAACAATTTCGTTAGAAACCTCAACGCCTGAGGATTTAAGGTAGCGAATCTCAATGTTTCCGCTGGAAAAAGCATCAAGTAATTTAGCATCGACTTTAAGATGAAGTTTGAAACCTTCATAAAGGCAGGTGACTTTTTGGTTGAGATATTCTCCGAAATATGCGGATCCGTCATCTTCCCCTGCCGTCAAAGCAAAGGAATGTGACCCTTCCGATTTATCCGAATTCAATGACACGCTCCCCTTAGATGCTTCTTCGACATTCCAGCCATAATAAGAAGAATCGGCAGCACACATATCTAAGGATTCCATGGAGCCGTTGCTTAATTTTTCTATTTTGTCCACGTCAGAATAGGAGATTGTTTCCGGGGCGACGACACTAGGTTTCTTCGGTGCGTAGCCTGGATTGCCTCTCGCATCGGTAGCATATTGCGTGAGGCTATCGAATTGTTTGTAGGAAATCTCTTTGATAATCAAATAATCCGTGTCGAAGTAAGGGTTGCCTGCCCAAGAAGGAAGCCACGTTCCAATCCATAAAGGCATGGCCGTAAAGGGAACTGCATCACCCGTGATGGATTTGATGAGCACGCCATCCACAAACCAATCAATCCAGGTTTTTCCACTGCCTAGATAATCCGTATACCAGTCGAAGGTGTATTTGTGGAATTTCCCATCGTTGAAATAAGTGATGGGCGAGCAATCCACGGAGTCGGTCTCTTTGGTGGTGTGGGTGGTCCAAGTTGTAGTCCATTCATTTTTATATTGGCCAGATCCACCCAACTCGATATCGATTTCGTTTTGGCTTGTTTCTTCATTGTTCGTGGCAGAATAATAAGTCCACATCGCTGTCACGCAGCCTTCGCGAGGCATGGTGCGCATGTCAATCTCAAATCGTCCCGGTTTCAAAAAATTCTTACTCATGATGACCGCACCCTCTGGTTTGACGCGACCGGCCGAGGTTTTTGCCAAATCAGAATCGCGGGAATACATGCCACGAGAGCGAATTCCTAAGTAGGTGTTGTTGCCATCTTTGATATAACGAACGTTGCGGGAGCGGACGCCATTATGCCAATTGGTTTCTCCACCGGCATCCCAATAGCCATCCAAAATCCACCAATTATCATCGGCAAGAACGCCGTCGGATAAGGTTTCATCAAAATCGAGATCGCCGTTTTCAAAACCGACCCTTTCATTAATAGCATCGTAATAGTCCGTGCCATTGAAGGTGGTGGGGGGAACCACTTCTGCGCTACTACTTTTTTCTGTATTGCCGCCACAAGCTGTCAACGCCGTTGGCACTAAGACAAACAGCAAAAATAAGCGATGGTTTGAGCGTTTCATAACATAGCCCTCCTAAGAAACCGATTTCTTACAAAAAAAGATAGCACAACAACTAGATTTAAACAACATAAACAAACCGAAAACTGTAAGCGCTTTCTAAAAAACATTGACAAGGCTTTGTTTGATTTACATAATTTAATTATGAAATTTAAGAAACCGATTTCCTTATTGTGGGACGGTTCAAAAAGAGGGCAAAAATGAAACGAAAACTTTCTTCGCTAATCATGGCTTTAACGGGAATCGCCTTATTAGCATCTTGCGGCGGAAACAACACCCCGGCCAAATCTGACGACGAGCTTTGGATCTGTGCCTATAACGGTGGTTATGGCGAACAATGGCTCAAAGACGTCTGCGAAGCTTTCACCGAAAAAACCGGGATTCCGGTTCATTATGACGTCTCCACTTCTTTATTGGACACCCTGGAGTCTTCGTTGAAGAATGGCTCTGACTACGATTTATTTATGTCTCATGACATCCCTTGGCAGCGTTTCGCCGCAAACGGATATCTCGCAAACTTGGATGATTTATACACCACCGCTGTCGATGGATTCTCTGGCACTTTCAAAGACCGTTTGGTCGAAGGCGCCGCTGATTTATCCAAGATTGCTGGCGAAGACGGAACCGAACATTATTACAAAGTTCCTTATACGCAAGGCGCTGGTGGCTTCATCTACAACGTGAAGATGTTCCAGGACAATGGTTGGAGCGTACCAACCACTTATGATGAGTTAGTCACCCTTTGCCAAACCATCATCGATGCAAAAATTCAAGTCGGTGCACGTGAAACGGTCAAACCGTTCGCTTGGGCCGGTAAGGATCGCCAATATTATTGGGACTATCCAATGTTTGAATGGTGGTATCAATTGGCAGGAAAAGAAAAGTGGGAAACCATCAAAGCTTACAAAGGCAGTGATGGCACCTATGCCAAAGGTTATGAGGTTTATGACCCAGCAAACGGCTATAAAGAATTCTATCAAGCCTATGATATGTGGTGGAATCTGATTGCCAATAATTCCGCAAACAGCACGACCACTTCTTATTCCGATACCATCGCTTCCGCTAGAGCCAATTTCATTTTGGGCAAGGCGGCGATGATCCCATACGCTTCTTGGGGCAAATATGAATTAGAGCAAACCAATGAAGGGCCATTAGATTTCGATATCGCTTTGATGAAGACGCCGAAAGCGACTGCCGAAAGCGAGGAAGTCAACTTCATGGTTGGTTTCGGGGATTCGATGATTGTCCCATCTGCTTCGACGCACCAAGATTTAGCGAAGCAGTTCTTGAACTTCATGGCCACCGCTAAAGCTGGTGAGATCTTCGTGAAAGATACCGAAGGCTCTTTCTTGGCATTCGATTATAGCGATGTCGATCTTTCCGCCATCGAAAACGGAGATACCTATATCAAATCGATCCATCAAAAACTTTCCAACACCAATATCAGCATCGTATCAACCAATCCGATCACTTATTTGACTACCAACAAGGTCATGCCGTGGGCGGGCAATACTTATTATTACGACAAGGCAGCTTCCGAGCCAGCTAGCTATACTTCCGCCATTATTGGCGAAACGATGTATGGCGAAGTCAAATCCGGATGGGCTTCTTGGTTAAAGACCGCAGGGTTAAGCGACTAACTTATGTCTGCCTTGATTGCGAAGCGAAACATAGGGTTTTCCCGCAAATCTAGTTTCAAGAAGAATTGGGCGACGAATCTCTTCATCATTTTGATGTTGATTTATCCCGTCTCCCACTTCCTTTTGATGTGGATCGCCGTCAATATCAATTCCATTCTTTTGGTTTTTCAGAAAAGCGATTCTAGCGGTCACCTTTATTGGGTGATGCAGGATTGGGATGGGTCTGCGGGAGGATTCTTCTCTTCCCTTTTTGATAACTTTGTCTCTTTGTTCCACTCCTTCTCTGACCAAACCAGCAACACCATCTATCGGAATTCGTTGGCTTATTTCGTGGTTAGCTGTCTGGTTACGTTGCCCATTGCAATCGTTTTCTCCTATTTTGTTTTCAAAAAGATCTGGGGTTCGACGTTCTACAAAGTGATTTTCTTTGTGCCGTCGATTTTCCCGTTGTTCATTCTTTGTATGATTTATAGCTATTCTCTTTCTAGCGGAGGCCTTGTCTCGGGCATCGCTGGGTGGTTTGGCCTGGATATCGATAAGTGGTTGGCAGATTTAACCATCGACAATACGACAAGACAATGGTTTGTTTGGGTGTTTTGCGTTTGGAGTGGCATCGGCTATGACGTCATTTTGTTGACGGCAGGGATGTCGCGCATCCCAAGGGAGATTATCGAATCTTGCAAAATGGACGGGGTGAACCCGTTCCGCGAATTTTTCCGCATCATCATTCCTCTTTGCTGGCCAACCATCACCACGTTGTTCGTCTTCGGCATGATGAGTGTTTTCTCTATTGCCTTCCAGCCGTTCTTCTTGACCGGGTCTGCGACAGATAACTACACCAAAACGATTGGGGAATACATCTACTTCACCTCCAAAGGCGGTAACTACACAGACGTTGCCACATTAGGTCTTTTCTGTTCTTTGATTGGCGCCCCGATTATCTGCGCGACACGATGGGGCATGAATAAGGCGTTTGCCAATGTGGGGTTCTAACAATGAATAATCCATTTTATGCGATCGCACGGCAATTCCGTAAAAAGCGTGATGAATCCCGTCAGACAGGCTACGAAAGAAAACACGATTTACTTTATAAGCGTCACGGAGCGGAAAAAGCCATCTTCATCATCTTCGTCGTCATCTTTATCGTTTTTGCCTTCACCTTCATCTTCCCGTTCTTCTGGCTCTTCTTCAATTCGTTGAAGAGTCCTTTGGAATACGCGAAATCCACGATGTCAATGCCAAATTCCTGGCGTTGGTCCAATTTTGAAAAGGCTTTGACCTATTCCAGCACCGACACCAACAACTATAACCTCTTGCAGATGTTGTGGACTTCCGTCCTTGTGGCTGGAGGCGGAACTTTGGCTACCGTCATCACCTCTTCTTGCGCCGCCTGGGTCGTGGCGAAATACAAATTCCCGGGACGCGGATTGATTTTCTCGGTCGTCATCTTCTCTTTGATTGTTCCTATTGTCGGCTCCTTGCCATCTCAAATGCAGTTGATGAAAACGTTAGGCCTAACCAATACCGTCATCGGCGTCATCTTCCTTTATTCCGGAGGCTTCGGAACAAACTTCTTGCTGTTGTACAGTTTCTTCAAGAATCTCTCTTGGACGTACGTTGAGGCAGCCAAAATCGACGGCGCTTCGGATTTCCGCATCTTCGTGCAAATCGTGGTCCCGATGGCAAAAGGGCCAATGATTGCTGTAGGCATCCTCTCATTGATCGGTTTGTGGAACGATTACCTCACGCCTTCCATCTATTTAGAGAGCAGGCCAACCATCTCTTATGGCATCTACATCATGCAGACGTCAATCCTCAATGGCGGATCGGCAGATTATCCTTTGTTTTTCGCCATGATTCTAATCACCGTTTTGCCAATCCTCATCATCTTTATGATTTTCAACAAAACGATCATGGAAAACACCACGGTCGGTGGCTTAAAAGGCTAAAAGAGGGAGACCTCAAGAATACATCAAATTAAAAGGAGTAATGTATGAAAAGCACAAAACTATTCGTGATGAGCTTAGCAGCCGTTAGCGCGCTGTTCATCTCTTCCTGTGGCGTCTCCGGAGACGTCACCAGCGAAGCGGAATCTTCCGAAGAAATCCAATCCTCCGAAGAAATTGTCTCCAGTGAGGACGTTGTTTCCTCTGAAACTCTCAGCAGCGAAGAATCCACTTCTTCTCAGGAGGAGGAAGAGCCGATTGACATCTTCTACGATGGCGGGGCTTTCCTCAGTGGTGGCGAGGCTGCCGCTAAAGAGAACCCTGGCGACTTCTATTATTGGCATGGCGATGGCGGCAACGTGACCAACGCTGTGAAGGAAGGCAGAAAATATAGCCTCTCTTATTCCTCGGTCGGCCAATGGTATGGCGTCCAGGCTTTCTATAAGCTTCCTTATTCGGAAAGCGGAGACACGTATGCCATTAATTTGACCTTAAATAGCGATGTTGCAGGTAGCATTACCATCAATGGCAAAACGGTTACCTTGGCTGCCGGAGTCGACTATGACTATTCCTATGAAGTAGATGGCAATGCTACCACAATCAGCCTTCAATTGGGGATTGAGGGCACCCCATTAGGCGGCGCTGCTTTCTCTCTCACTGTCGGTTCTGCCTTCGACAAAACGGAAGGCGCGACCTATTACGAAACAAAATTCGTCAATGGTGAAACCGTTTTGAAAAACATCCAAGTCAAGAGTGGCAAGACCGTGGCTGCCCCCGAAAACCCAACCCCAGAAAGCGGAATGATCTTCAAAGGATGGTATGACGGAGAACTGAAATACAGTTCCACTGCCTTAGTGACCGAAGCCCACACTTATGCCGCCGTCTTCATCAAGGAAAGCGAGGCCACGAAATATACCATCACATATCAAAACCTCGTCACTGAAGCGACTAGCACCGAGGAAGTGATTGAAGGCAACAGCCCTATCGGCGCCATTGAATACGGTTTTGGATACGGCGCTGGCAAATTCTACAGCGATGAAGCAAAAACGCATCCGATCGAGCTCGCTGAATTCGTCCCAAACGACAATGTGACCATCTATTATTTGCCATACATCACCCCGAGCGGTACCTGCTCTGCCTATAAGAACAATTGGGGACCAATCCCTGCCAGCTATCTCTCTCACAACGATGAGGGTGGCCTTGTTCTCACGGATTATGCCGGCGATGGCGGAGACGCAAATTCGAACTACTTAACCCAAATTAACTTTGGGCCAGTGCCAACCGCCGCCAGCGGAACCTATAGCCTCACCTTTACCTACGATATGAACGTGGAAGGTGGAGACATCCTCATCTTTGATGATGGAACCTCTTCTCAAGTGGTTACAAGCACTGCCTTGGAAGTCGGAACGGGCAAAACCGTGACCGTAACTTATTCGGCAACGGCAACTTCTGGCAGAGCAAGAGTTCAAATCGGCTTAGGCCATGTCGCCGCCGCCGATAAAGCAAACCTCACGATTTCTAAGATTGCGGTAGAATTGGCCGCTTAAATAACAAATCATTCGTCAAAAGGAGGAACGCATGAATCGTAAATCAATGACAAAACTGTCTTTCCTGGCTTTGGCCAGCATGGCCCTTGCTGCCTGCTCTAATGGTGGCGTGGTCTTAGAAGAGGCTGATCAAATTTTCGATGGCACATCGATCTATTTCGTTTCCGGAAGCAGCGAAAACGTTTCCGCCAAAATGGAAATCAATGGAGACATTACTGGCGTTGCTTGTGGCAGAACCGCCGCAGACAGCGATCAGTATAGCTATCGCAATGGTGTATTGACCTTGGGTGGCAAATTTATCTCTTCCATTTCAGGAACGGGCGAAAAGGCCATCATCGTCACAACCTCTTCTGGCAAAATCGCTTTGAATGCCTTGGCGGTCACTTCTGTGATCACGACTGCCGAAGAATTCCAAGCCATCAACACCGATGCCGTCACCTTACAGGGCACTTATGTCCTTGGCAATGACATCGATCTTTCCGGCATCGACAATTTTGAGCCGTTAGGTTGGTACACCGAAGAATCTGATCCAAACAACGCCTATTTCCATGGCATTTTGGAAGGGAACGGACACACCATCAAAAATGCGAAGGTTTATTATTCCGACAACGTCGCATCCAACTATAACGTCTACGCCGAAAACGGCACCTATCGTTTCACCCACGATGGTCACACCAACGGCGATAACATCGGCTTATTCCAAGTGATCGGTTCCTCTGGCATCGTCAGAAATGTCAATTTCTCTAACATCGACGTTCGTGGCCGCACCATCTGTGGCGTTGTCGCGGGCAACGTCATGGGGACCATCGAAAACTGCTACGTCGATTCCCAATGCTCAGTTGAGATGGGAACCCATTACTACGATGACGATTGCAACATGGGTGGCGTTGCCGGCATTGTCGCCGGAAGCGGCCAAATCAACAACGTCATTTCCGAAGTCACTTCCCTTCAAATCGGTGCGCCTGGGGCGACCACAATCAACGGCGTTTCGATCGAAGAAGCCGGCATCTACTTGGATTGGAATAACGATTACACCAGCCAAACCGGAAACGGTTGGGATCATGGCAATGAATCCGATCACAATCCTTGGTGGAAATTCTGCGCGGTCGACAAGGATAAAGCGGGGACCAAATATACCGATTCTAATGGTTCTTACACCAATGGCGTATATGCTTTCGCTGGCAAAACCTGGGGTTCGGTCAGCAATTGCGTCGCCAAAAAATTCAAAATCACCCCAATGAGCGGCACCACTCGCGACGTGAATTTCTCACAAACCCATTTAGCGGCAAACAAGCCCACCTCTGGCGATAGCGATCTCGGCTCCCTGACGGACAATCTCTTGTTAGATTCCGAAGGCATGAAGACTGCTTCCAACTATGGAGAATCCTTCTCTTATGGCTGGAATGTCGTCGATGGGTCTGTCCCAACCTTAAAAGCCGCTTATTCTTTCATTCCATCTGAAGCAGCGGAATAATTCATTCTTCTTATGCTTTTCCTGGGGGCGTCACCTCGCCCCCGGGCCATCATCAATCTGAGGTAACTGTTATGGTCAAATATGAGTACCGTGGCGAAGATTTCGTCATTGAAGACTTTCAAAACGCAAAGACGTTCGCTTCCTTTCTTCCTGCCGTGGCCGGCGTGGATGGAAAGCCGTTGTGGGCGTTTTATTGCAATCTAGGGCAAGCGATGGCGAGTTTTGGCGTTGACAGCAAAGATACGCCGATTACTCCTTTTGATAGCGCAAATTTGGCCTATCAAAATATCGCTTTAAAAGGATTCCGGACTTTTTTGAAAGTTGACGCAAACGAATACACGCCCTTCTTATTGAACCATTTTCAAAAAGAAATGAAAATCCGTGCTTCAGACTTCTCCATTTCCGAGCAGGGCCCCGAATATCGAATGGAAGTTTGCTATTCCAGCGTTTCCCATCGTTCTTATCCTGGGTTGCTGCGTATCGTTACCTTCACTAACGAATGCAACGAAAAGAAAACCTTCGAATTCGTGGATGGCCTTCCGATTTTCTTTCCTCACGGCCTAAGCAACATCGCCTACAAAGAACTGGTTTCCCTGATGGCGGCCTACTGCATTGTCGTCAATCGCGAAAAAAAGGCACCTTTCGTCAAATTCAAAACTTCGACGGGAGATAATTCCGTCGTTTCGGAAACGCAGGATGGGAATGGTTTTGTCGCCGTCGATGAAAAGGGCAACAAACTGGACGTTTTTATCGATCCTTCATCCGTTTTTGGCAAGGATGTGTCATTAATTACGGCAAATCCTTTCTTCAAAAACCCTTATGAGAAATTCATTGCCCAAGAGGAACAGACCGAAAATAAATTACCGTGTGCCTTCGTTTCTAACCGCGTCACCTTAAAGCCACATGAGAGTTATTCTTATGCCGTATTGTTTGGGACCTTTGACTCATTAGAATGCTTCCAGGCAGCCTATCAAGACTTCTCCTTTCAAAAAGCGATGGAATATCGCGAGGAGACCAGAGTGTTATTAAAAGAACTGACCGCACCTGCAGAAGTCCATACGGGCATTCCGGTTTATGACCGTACTCTAAAACAAAGCTATTTGGATAACAATCTCCGCGGAGGATTCCCAACATTGCTCAACAACGGCGATGGCGGTGAGGTCTACTACGTCTTTGGGAGAAAACATGGCGATATGGAACGAGACTACAATTCTTTCCAAATGCCGTCGAAATACTATTCTTCTGGGCCGGGCAACTTCCGTGATGTGAATCAAAACCGCCGAAACGACCTTTTCTTCCACCCTTACGTGAAGGATTACAACGTAAAACTCTTCTTCTCTTTGATTCAAGCCGATGGTCAAAACCCATTGAACGTGAAACCAGAGAGCTTTGTCTTGAATCAAGGCGCCGATTTGTCTTTCCTTGACACATTATCCCCGCGGCACCGTTCAAAAATCATCGCAACGGCAAAGAGATTCGAGCCAAGTGAACTTTATACCTACCTCAAAGATGAGGTGAAAAAAGACGCGGATGAATTATTCGCCAAGATTTTAGGCTGCTGCCATCAGGAAATCCAAGCCAATTTCGCTGAAGGCTATTGGGTGGATCACTGGACCTATAACGTCGATTTGCTAGAGAATTATTCTTCCGTCTATCCCGACCAAGAAGAGACCTCTTTATTTGATGTCGTCTATCCTTATTTCTATAGCCCCGTCTACGTCAATCCTCGAGAAGAGAAATATTGTTTGGTCTCGAAAGGCAAGATCAGACAATATGGGGCCATCGATTTGAAACAATTGAAACAAGATTGCGAGAAACGTGGTTTCGATCTTCAAAAAACCGCCTTCTTAACGGATGGCGATGGTCATCGGATCAACACCAATTTGGCGGGCAAAATCTATAACTTAGCCCTGGTGAAATTCTCCACCCTCGATTCCGAGCAACTCGGCATCGAAATGGAATGCGAAAAGCCAGGTTGGAACGATGCCATGAATGGGCTTCCTGGCTTGTTCTCATCCGGCATGTCCGAGACCATTGAATTGCTCCGCTTGGTCAATTATGGAATTGAGCACTTATCGGCCTATCCAGAGAAAGAAATTCCCTTGATGAAAGAGCAGGCGCAATTTCGTTCTGATTTATTTCATGCCTTAGAACAGTTCGAAAATGGAAAACTCTCGCGTTTCGATTACTGGGACAAGGCCACTACGGCCAGAGAAGGCCTTCGCTTGGCCTTAAAGGAACACGCTTCAGGCGAAATGATCTCTTTGAAAGTAAAAGACGCCGTTGCGGATTTGTCCCGTTTTGTGAAGGTCTTGGAAGAGGCGATCAAACGCGCCAAAGAAGTTGGTAATGGGGTGTTGCCGTCTTACCTCATCTATGATATCGATCGTTATGAACAAACTGGCAAAACAAACCATTTAGGTTACCCAACCATCAAGCCACTTTCCTTTAAGCTCCGAACGATCCCGGTCTTCTTAGAAGCCAGCGCCAGAGCCTATAAACTTGGGCCCCGATTCATGAGCCAAAAAGATTATGAGGCCATCAAAAAGACGGACGCCTATGACAAAAAGTTGCACTTCTACAAAACCTGCGCCGCCTTGGATGACGCCCCATTTGAGATCGGACGTGTCCATGCATTCACCAAAGGTTGGTTAGAACGCGAATGCAACTTCCTGCACATGTCCTACAAATACCTTTTGGGTCTCCTAAAGTGTGGTTTATACGGAGATTTCTTCGAAGAGATCAAGACGAATTACCTTTGCTTTATGGACCCTTCCGTCTATGGACGCGATCCTGCGGAATCCTCTAGTTTTGTCGTTCCGACCTGCAACCCAGATTCTAGCAAGTGGGGCCAAGGTTTCTTTGCCCGCTTAACCGGAGCGAACGCCGAATTCCTCAATATGTTTGTGATTTTGTTTGCTGGTGAACGTCTCTTTAGCGTCCAAAACGGAATTCTAAGCTTTACGCTGCAACCAAAATTATCCAAGGAATTCTTCGATGAGAATGATGAGGCGTCTTTCTTATTGTTCTCTAAGACGAAAGTCATCTACCACAACCCACAAAAATTAGATTGCTACCGTGGGGTGAAACTCACTTATCAAATGGATGGCAAGACCTATGACTCTATCCAAGGTGCGCTGGCGGAACAAATCCGCGAAGGGTTGATAGAAACGATTCGTGTGGAGATCTCAAAATGAGGAAATATCAAGCCACGTCCCTCCTTGTTTTTCTTTTGACCGCTTGCGTCGCGGTTCGCGCCCCAAGCAACGAATCTGATGTTGACTCAAAGCCACAAGGAAGCATCATCTCCTCCAGCACCTCAACAAACACAAGACTAGAACGACTTGATTCGCCTACGGGATTAACCATCGCCAATATCAAAGTCGGGCAGGAATATCGTTTTTCCTTCAAAGGCGTGAGCAACGCAATCGCTTATGAGGGCGGCATTTTCAATGACGCCAGCCTGAATTCTTGCGTTGTTTCCGGCTCGGTTGCCAATAATGGCACTTTGACGGATTGTGGCATTGATGTGAACGGAACGTATTATTTCGCCATCAAAGCCCTTGGTGATGAGGTAAATTATCTCGACTCAGAATGGTCTGCTCCAGTCGCCCGGTATATCGATGTTGGAAATGAGCAAAGCGGTTCGGAACAAACGACGTCGTCCTCATCCGAATCCACCCCTAGTGAAGAAACCTCTAGCGAAAGCCAATATGTACCCGCTGGCGCAACCTTAAAATGGAGCGATGAATTTGAAGGCTCCTCCTTAAATGCCTCCTATTGGAGCGCCCAAATCGGAAATGGGAAAGATTATGGTATCTGGGAATGGGGCAACTCTGAAAAGCAGTATTATAAAGAAGAAAATGCGACGGTTGCCGACGGAAAACTGACCATCACCGCCAAAGCAGAAGAAACCCAATATGGGTCTACCACTTATTATTATTCTTCTTCCCGACTTCGCACTTATCAGAAAGTGTCCACCACTTATGGCTATATCGAAGCCAAAATCAAACTCCCTGCCATCCAGGGGATGTGGCCTGCGTTTTGGATGTTGCCAGAATCGACTTATGCCGACCTTGGCTGGCCTTGCTCGGGAGAAATCGACATCATGGAAGTCAGGGGGCGGAACGTAAATGACACAACGGGTGCCTTACATTACGCCTCTGACGGCACGGGAAACACCCACACTTATCAAACAGGAAATGCCTGGGTAGACAGCATCGCCAATTGGCATTGTTATGCCGTGCAATGGACTGCCAACGAAATCCAATGGTATGTCGATGGCAATAACTTCCTTTCCGTAAGCAAGGATGTCTGGAATGCAGGGTACGGTTCAGCAAGCGGCCCATTTAGCGCCCCATTCCATATTATTCTCAATCTCGCGGTTGGTGGAATGTTCGATAACGGGATCCTTCCTCCTTCGGACTTTACCTCTGCCGCCATGGAAGTCGATTATGTGAGGATTTATTCATTATGAAGACAAAAGGACTGATTTTAACATTGCTAACGGCCCTTTCCCTTGCCGCCTGCGGAGAGAATGACAAAGACGAGACCGCTTTAGATGGCTACGAGCTCATTTGGAATGACGAGTTTGACGGCGATGCCCTTGATGAAGCCTATTGGACCTATGAAATCGGAGGCGGGGGCTGGGGGAATAACGAATTAGAATACTATACCAACCAAAACGCAACGGTTAGTGATGGCATCCTTTCTATTACCGCCAAAAAAGAAGAGATGGGTGGCTATTCTTACACCTCAAGCCGCATTAAGACGGCAAAGAAAGCCTATACCACCTACGGCCGCATCGAAGCTCGAATCAAATTATCCGCCCAAAACGCCATGTGGCCAGCCTTCTGGATGATGCCGGAAATCAACAACGGGTGGCCTACCTCTGGCGAAATCGACATCATGGAAAACAAGGGGTCCGATGCCTTAAGCACTTCTAGCGCGCTACATTATACCGATGGCAACGGCAACGGAACTTACGAAGCTGGCGCTTATTCTTTCTCACAAAGAAAAGGCGAAGGAACCATTGAAGATTGGCATGTATATTATGTGGTGTGGGATGAGGAACAATTCGACTTTTATGTCGATGACCATCTAAAACTCACCGTCCCAAAACGAACCTGGCACCCAGCCAACGGCAAAACCTACACTACCGACGACAGTGCTCCATTCAACAAAGATTTCTATGTCATCTTGAATCTAGCCATAGGCGGAAATTTCGATAACGGCAGGGTACCAGATGCCGATTTTGAAAGTGCAACAATGCAGGTGGATTACGTCAGAATGTATCAATTTGCGTAAAGGAGGCCAACGATGAACGAAAAAGAGAAACTGGAATGGCAAAAAGAAAACGAGGAACGAAAAAAGAACAACGAAAATTACTTTGAAGTCCTTTCGCTTGCCAAGAAAGAACAAAAACAAGAGCATACCGCTCCTACCGATTGTTTTTTGTCCTGCCAGCACATCAATAAGATCTATTCCAATCGCGTCCAGGCAGTCACAGATTTTTCTTTAGACGTCAAAGATGGCGAATTCATCGTTTTGGTCGGCCCTTCTGGATGTGGAAAATCTACGACATTAAGAATGATCGCCGGCTTAGAGGACATCACCTCCGGAGATTTGTACATCGATGGAAAATATGCCAACAAACTCGAGCCAAAAGAGAGACAAGTAGCCATGGTTTTCCAATCCTACGCCCTCTATCCTCATATGAGTGTCTATGAAAATATGGCTTTCGGGCTCAAGGGCAGCAAAGAGGCCGTCGAGGTTGATGGACACATTGAGATGCGTCGCCTCACCCGCGAAGAAATCGACGGGAGAATCCAGGCGGCTGCAAAGGCGTTGCAAATCACAGAATATCTCAATCGCAAACCAACACAACTTTCTGGCGGACAATGCCAACGCGTTGCCTTAGGAAGAGCTTATGTTCGCAATGCAAAAGTCTTCTTGTTGGATGAGCCTTTGTCCAACTTAGATGCCAAGCTTCGTATTCAGATGAGAAGCGAATTGGTTCGTCTTCATGACGATCTGAAGAATACGATGATTTATGTGACGCACGATCAGACCGAGGCTATGACGATGGCAGATCGCATCGTTATCCTAAAGCTCGGAAAGATTCAACAAATCGGAACCCCAATTGAAGTCTATGATCACCCCGCCAATTTATTCGTGGCAACCTTCATTGGTTCCCCTACCACAAACGTGATCGAGGCCCTTTATCGCAATGGCAAGATATCGCTTGGTGACTCGCAAATCACTTTATCGCCAGAACAACAAGAAAAGATAGAAGCGTTCTATCCCGCTGAAATCGAAGCGCATAAGGCCCATCTTGCAAAATTAGAGGCCGAGCCAAGATACAAAGACAAGAAACAGACAAAACTCGCCAAATCCTATCAAAAAGAGTTGGTCCGTGAAAAGGAGCTGATTCAGGCATTCGAAACGTTGAACAACAAAGACGAAAAACCGATTCTTTTCGGCATCCGGCCCGAAAATCTCTCTTCCGTTTCCGATTCAAAACGACTAAGCGATCCTCTTAAGGTCAAAATTGAAGCAGCCGAACTATTGGGGGCAGACTATTATCTCCACTTTAGCCTCCAAGAGAAAGACTGGTGCGCCAAGGTGCCGGCTGACCGTCTCTATCACATCGGTGATGAGGTTGTCCTCAAAATGGATTTAGAAAAGATACATCTCTTTGACACCATCACGGAAAAGAGCATCTTCTAAAATATCAAAACAAAAGGGGCGTGCAGCCCTTTTTTAAATTACCTGTGGAACGGTTGTGGTTTCTTTGCCCTTCCTCAAGCAAAAAACGGCACCCATCTCTAGCGTCGGATCTTTTTTGTCTTAGGCGATGCGTTCATCGTTTGCAACTATATTTAGAATCTCTTTTGCTTGAACTTCTTGTATGGTTTGTTGTGCAGTCTTTGCATATGAAAACCAGTTAATAAATAAGAAAAATGCCCATTTCTGAGCATTTCTGCGGTTTTTCGCATATTCCACTTTGTATCAAAGTATGGATACGATTATGGTGGACCATAGGAGACGACATGCGAACCCTCCCATGATCCATAAAAGTGCTGATTTTATCGCCATAATTTAGAAATAAGCCAAGATGCCAATCAGGATAACATCATTGATAAAACCCGCATCGGCAAAGGCCTGAATGATCTCGTTTAGTTTGTTTTCGTTCTCAACTGCCATAGTGTCTCAAAGCCTTAACTAGCTTTTCCTCCTCTTTTCGCATTATGCGAAGATTGCTTTCAATCCTTTTTCTTTCTCGATAGTCTGCGTGGGCCTTTTTTGCTTCGTCCGATTCGCTGGCCCCGATATATTCGGATATGATCATGGATCCTTCTCTATGCTTCCTGTAGCAATAGGGCTTTCCGTTTATGGTTTGCTCAAATAAGTAGCCCCTTGGGAGAGATAACAAAAGAGATTCATATGAATCGATGTTCTTCTTAATGCGGTCAAGCTCTTCAATCAGCACTTCTTTTAAAACGGACATATCAACCTCCACGAATATTATACTACATGTTATTGAAATATAAAGTATGTAGCATAAAGATTCGAGAAAAGAAAACCCATAACCACGATTGACCAAACCATAAGCGGCCTTGGATCTGGTTGTAGGCATTTTCCTTTGTTTTTGCCTTAGCTGACCCTGCGACGAGAATGTCTCTTTAAATAATCGGCGGCATTTATAGAAAATCCGAACACGTCGTCATCAACATAGACGTAGTTCTTCTGAAATCTCATTTGGTGGAGTCGAGGGGAATTGAACCCCTGTCCGAAGAATCTCCCACAAGGACGCCTACAGTTTAGGCCCTATCAGGAATTTAATCAGCAGGTATGGTAGGACCGAATCCCACTGACGAGGTTGTAGAGATTTTCGTCGCCTTTCCCCAACCAAAGTCCAGCGCTTATCGTCTTATTTGACGCCCTTCCCATCCGTAAGACGCGAAACGGACGGAGGACGTGCTCCCCCTAGTCGATGCTAGGGAACCCGTAGGTTACTGATTAAGCGGCAGCATACGAAACGCGCGGGGCGCGGTTCGCATAGAGATAACTGTTGTCAGTTATTGTTTTTTGATGTTAAGGTTCATCACACCACTGCAGTCCAGGCAAGATCGGTTCCCCGTCAAAACCAGAACGACCCCACAATATGGTCGCTTGAGTCTTTCAAGCGTAAAGAGTATAACCCAAAAATGCGCCCCTGCAAGAGCAAAACACTACTTTTCCTTGTCTCCTAGAGACAATTCTCGCCAGTTTCCTTTGTATAATTTGCCTATTTGTTGTAAAGTTTCAATGCTTGTTTAAAGGGAATCATTATGGCAAAAGCAAAAGCAATACAACAAAAACCAAAGAATAAGGTCTGGGAAGCAATTAAATACTTCCTCCGTACTCTCATCTCCAACAACGCCTGTATCGACGGCAGAGAACATAAATGGTATTGGCCAATTTTAGTCGCTTTCTTAGCGGCATGCATCGCCACCATTCCTACGATGGTAGGTCGTTTCACCACGAAAGCCTCTACTTTCTTTACTTCCGGTTATCTTTATGACTACGAAAATGCGTTAACTTCTTTTAATTCTGCATTTAAAGATGTTGATGCCACTATTAACGAAGGCATTTTGACGGTAGATGAAACCGAATGGAATGCCATTTGCGTCAATCCAAAAGGCGAGGCGAAATCTTATTGGGGATATTACTATAAAGTCCCAGTAGAAATCACGACCGAACCAGAATCATCGTCTTCTGCTGAATCTAGTGCCAGTTCTTCTAGCGAAGCCTCCATTGAAGCTTCTAGCACTGCCAGCGCAGCAGGCATGATCACTACTTCCGATGTTTGGTATTGTGGCCTTGCCGTTTATTATTCTGGCGCCACCAACCCATACCAATTTGCCACCACCCAATTGGCCAACAACCTTTATGACCCTAATTACCAATTAGGACACACCAACGTCACCGCTTATAGCACCAACATGATTGTTATCGGTGAAAACGCAATCTTCCTTGCCAAGGGAACCAATGGTCCTTCCACTCCAAAAGGAAGCATCCAAGTCAAATTCGACCACCCAGACTTCCAAGGAAAAACGTTACAGGAAATCCTTACGCCAACAGAGGAACAGACCGTCATCCAACCATGGGAAGCCCTCTTGGATAAAGGCTATAGTTCCACTCGTGTCACCTTGGCCTGGCAATATACTGGAATCACCTTTGCTATCAACGTCGGCATCATCTTCTTGATGGGTCTCTTGGTCTTGATTATGACCAGAGGAAAGAACAACCCATTCCGAATCTACACGTTCTGGCAATGCCAAAAAATTGCCTATTGGGGCTCTTTCTCCCCTGCCTTGCTTAGTATGATCTCTTTCATTCCGATGTTTGCGGGAATGACGATGTTCATCTTCCCAATGTTCTACATCCTTAGAATTACCTGGATGTCGATGAGAAGCTTAAGACCTCAACAATAAGGCGCCAAACAAAAGCCCTTCATGATTGACGCTTCAGTTGAGGCGTTGGAATCCAAGAAGGGCTTTTTCTTTTATTTGATTTGGTCCGGTCTTCCAATGGAGATGTAATGGAAATATTTGAAATATTGCAAAGAAAAGATATTTCTGCCATCAAAGATGAATCTTCCTGGCATGACTTTTAATAAATTGGCTTCATTAATAGTCTTAAATCGTTTTTCGCCAGTTAAGAAAACCAATGCATCCGCGTCTTTGACGGCATCTTTTAATTCATGATAAAGATGATAAGGAGAGCCTTCTAGTTGTTTCAGGGCTTCTTCTGATAAGTCAAAGCCATTAACGATTGCCCCTTCCCGGTGTAATTCTTCCATAAAAGGCAATGCCAAAGAAGAGCGCACGTCTGCCACGCCTTCTTTGAAAGAGAGACCAGCAACGGCAATGGTTTTTCCTTTTAAGTCTCCTAGATATTGATGCATCTTATCTAACAGATATTTCCGCTGTCTTGTATTGGAATCTAACGCCCCGTCTAGCAAGGGAACATCGACGTCTTTGTTTTTGGCAGAATGAGATAATGCTTTGAGATCTTTTGGTAAACAAGAGCCGCCGAAGCCAATTCCTGCCCCTAACATTGATCTTCCGATTCGATGATCTGCACCGACGGAATTTAAGACATCTTTGATATCCGCTCCATAAGCGCCTGAGACGCGCGCCATTTCATTGGCATAAGCAATTTTCAACGCTAAAAAGAAATTCGAAGCGTATTTGGTCGTTTCTGCTGAAACATTGCTCATCCAATAAACGGGGATGCCTTTGCTGGCAACATCTTTTCTAAGGTTAAGGATTGCTTTGGCCTCTTCTTCTTTATCCGAACCGATGACAATACGATCAGGATTGAGTTCATCATCATAAGAAGATCCCTCACGTAAAAATTCAGGAACGGAGATCACGTGATAATGAATCGGTTCGTCTTTCAAGGATTCTTTTAAACGGTCTGCGGTGCCAATTTCGACGGTCGAGCGAATCACAATATAAGTATCTGGCAAAGTGGCAGATGATTTAATGAGATCGACGGCGGCCTCAAAATAAGAAAGATCACAAGATCCATCTTCTTTTTCTGGGGTGCCAACAGAAATGAAATAAGCAAAAGATCCTTTCAGATCTTCTGGGTTAGAAGTAATCTTATGGTTCTTAATTGGTTTGCTTAACACCCGTTTAAGTTTTAATTCATCCACGGGGTACGTGCCTTGATTTAAAGCTCTGACCTTCTCTTCATCTGTGTCATATCCCACCACTTCCGTGAACAACGGGGCAGGCAAAACATAATTCGCCAGTCCGACATAGCCTAGCCCAATGATGGATATTTTCTTGGTTCGTTTTTTAGTCGCCATAATCACTCCCGCGGTTTTTGTCTTCGACGTAGATATTCAACGGATCAGAGATGTCGTGGATTTCACGATAAATAAAGCCATCCTTCTCCATAAAAGGGGATTCAAAATCCCAAGTGAAGATGACCTTTTCTTCTTTTTGGATGGTTTGATAAATGGCTTCTACCAGTTCCTGATAACGTTCACGACGTTTTTCTTTGAACCCCAACATCCCTTCATAAAAGCCGGGTTCTACATAAAAAATATGACCTTCTTTGGTTTTATAGGCGTTGCAGAATGGGTTAGCGGGGTCCACAAAGGACTCATATTGGTCAAATTCTGGATATTTCATAGTCGTTTCCTATCATACATCAATTGAATGCTTTTTACTTGTGGTAGGGTTCATGATTGTTGATTTTGAAAGATCGATAGATGGCTTCCAAAAGAATAATTCTTGTCATTTGATGAGTGAAAGTTAGCTTGGATAAGGACAAGGAGGCGTTCCCTCTGGAACGAACTTGCTCGGAAAGTCCTAAAGAGCCGCCGATTACAAAAGTGAGATTAGCGCCAGACGATGTCATCCATTTCTCCATTTGCTTTGCCAAGGACGGAGAAGAATGTTCTTCTTTCCCCAAATCAAGCAAAACAACATAATCGTTTGGTTTTAATTGAGACAAAATCTCTTTTCCTTCTTTGATTTTGACTTCCTCTTCTTCCTTGCTAGATGCGTTTTCTTTGGAAGGCAGGTCAGGAAGTTCAAGGACTTCCGTTTTGGCATAAGGAGTGAGACGTTTGAGATATTCTGCTTCCGCCGCCTTCCAATAGGCTTCTTTCAATTTGCCTATCGTAATGATGCGAATTTTCATTCATCTCCCCCTTTTATAAAATTCCATTGAGGAGCGCAACGAAGCAAATATCGATGCACGTCCATCCCCTTTTCTTGAAATACTTTCTCCCACGTATGGATCGCCGTCTCTGGGGTGTTGCATTCTTCCGACAAATGAGCCAAGGTGATGCTTTTGGTTTTCTCCCCTACTAATTCAGAAAGATAGCTGGCGGATTCTTCGTTATTCAAATGGCCATGTTCTCCGAAAATCCTTTGCTTAAGAATCCTGGGACGATTCGAGGACAGCAACATATCAATGTCATGGTTGGATTCAAAAATATAATGATCGGCGTTAACCATGTAAGGCAAATCTTCTTCTGGAACAAATCCAGTATCGGTCATATAGACTAGTTTTTCGTTGCCTTGGAAAATGACAAAGCCAATCGGATTCACCGCATCGTGAGATGTCTTTAACGGAATGATGGAGAAATCGCCAACATCGAAAGAATCTTCTGATTCGACGATAAAAGAAGGATGGGATAGCGTTCCTGCCGCACAATAGGTAGGAATCTCATATTTACGATATCCCGCCAAAGATAGGCCTTTAACGTGGTCAGAATGTTCATGGGTGATTAAAAGACCTTGAACATCAGATAAGGAAAAGGGCGTTTGTTTGATGGCAGTGTCTAATGCGCAAAGCGTGACACCCATATCAATTTGAAAAATGGTGGTTTCGGAATAAACGAAAGTAGCGTTCCCTTTTGAGCCCGAACCAGCGATGACAAAGCGAATCATTCGTCATCGGGAGAAGGACCATATCCTTCATTATTATCTAGCGCGCGTTGTGCCTCTTCTGCTTCAAGACTGATATCATCAAAACGCTGCAACGCCTTGGAGAATAACAAGGTCACCTTGCCTGTCTTACCATTACGGTTTTTGGCAATGCTGACACTGGTGGAGGAAATGGAATCCTTATCCCCCGTTTTAGCTTTGGCTTGAGCGACTTGTTCTTCTGCTTTTTGCTCGAAGGTGCTCATGCCTTTGGCAATGCGTTTGCCTTGGTTGTCATAATAATCTTTGCGGTACATCAACATGACGATGTCGGCATCCTGTTCAATCGCACCAGAATCTTTTAAGTTGGACAAAGAAGGTTCGCCATTCTCGTTTTTATCGGCGTCACGGTTAATCTGAGAAAGGGCAATGACAGGAATTTTGAGGTTACGTGCCAGCTCTTTTAAAGTGGAAGTGATGTCAGCGATTTCCAAA
>Ga0256404_1002692_pt1 | contig 38508 bp, 37 predicted proteins | sample RumenRJG_01DNA_FD_185990 | JGI IMG/M metagenome (GOLD analysis project Ga0256404, IMG submission 185990) | Bovine rumen microbial communities from Lethbridge, Alberta, Canada - RJG_01 | ecosystem: Host-associated > Mammals > Digestive system > Stomach > Rumen | place: Canada: Alberta | collected...
CGGCACTGATCAGAACCGGAAATCCCGCCGGTTGGAGGAACGGATATCCCGGATATTCTGCTCTGCGATCTCCCGGACCTTGTCCTTCGGGATCCGCTTCAGCTCTTCTTCGATCATCCGGTAACCGGTCTCCTTCGTCTCCGGGGAAGCATAGTCTTCCAGATACTCCGCCAGAGTCATCAGGGCATTGGGATGGCAGCAGTTCAGGATCTGCCCGTTCTTGCAAAGGCTCATGAACCGGTCGCCGGTCCGGCCTTCCCGGTAGCAGGCGGTGCAGAAGGAAGGGATATGTCCGGTCTGCATGAGCCAGTGCACCACCTCATCCAGAGTCCGCTGGTCTGACACGTCAAACTGCTCGGTGTCATGGGGCCGCTCCTCTTCCGTATAGCCGCCCACTGAGGTGCGGGAAGCGCCGCTGACCTGGGAAATGCCCACCTGCAGAAGTCTCTTCCGGACCTCCTCGGATTCCCGTGTGGAGACGATCATGCCGGTGTAGGGCACTGCCAGACGGATGCAGGCCGCGATCTTTGTGAAGGTCTCGTCGTCGATGCCGTTGTCGAACATATCCGGGTCGATATCGTCCGCCCGTTTTACCCGCGGGACGCTGATGGTGTGCGGGCCCACGCCGTGCACTGCCTCCAGGTGCTCCGCATGCATGATCAGGCCCGCGAACTCATACTTGTACATTTCCAGGCCGAACAGTACGCCAAGGCCCACGTCGTCGATGCCGCCTTCCATGGCCCGGTCCATGGCTTCCGTGTGATAGTCGTAGTCATGCTTGGGGCCCGTGGGGTGCAGCTTCAGATAACTTTCCTTGTGGTAGGTCTCCTGGAACAGGATGTAGGTGCCGATGCCGGCTTCCTTCAGCTTCCGGTAGTTCTCCACGGTGGTGGCGGCGATATTCACGTTCACGCGGCGGATATCGCCGTTTTTGTGATGGACGCTGTAGATGGTATGGATGCAGTCCAGGATGTATTCAATAGGATTGTGCACCGGATCCTCGCCCGCCTCGATGGCCAGGCGCTTGTGGCCCATGTCCTGCAGAGCGATGACCTCTGCCCGGACTTCCTCCTGGGTCAGCTTCTTCCGGGCGATGTGCCTGTTCTTCAGGTGATACGGACAGTAAAGACATCCGTTGACACAGTAGTTGGACAGATACAGCGGGGCAAAGAGGACAATACGATTGCCGTAGAAGGCCAGCTTGATCTCCTCTGCGATCTCATACATCCGTTTGATCTTTTCCGGGTTTTCGCAGGCCAGAAGCACGGAAGCCTCCCGGTGTGTGAGGCCGGCGCAGGTACAGCCGTTCCCGTTTTTCACCGGCCGTGCCTTCTCCAGGATCTGATCGATCAGTTCTTCATTGTTCTTGTTCTCCTCCGCATAGGCAAGAGTTGCACGGATCTCCTCATCATTGATGAATTCCTCTGCCTTCAGGGATCTGGGATCATAATTTGCCATGATTATTTACCTCTTTTCTATTAATCATTGATCCTTTCGGACCATTTCATTCTTTCTGATAATTTGCGCGTGGATGCCTGCGGCTTCCGTCCCAGGTCTTTCCTCCGCGCCAATTCGGTCTCAGGTTGCTGCTTCGCGCCGTAAGGCTGCAAATCCCGGGGCGTCACCCCGGTCCACGGCCGGATGACAGCCGATCGCATCCAGCCTTGCCGCGAGACAGTCCACGCACTGGGCCGATTCCTCCCCGGTGCAGATCTTGTTGTCATACAGCTCATATTTTTTCCGGACGACCACCGGCGACAGATTCGGCATGACCACGTTGGCCCCTGCCAGGATCCCCAGTTCCCGGCCCCTGGGATGGATGGTGCCCAGAGCCGTTGTGGCCGGCAGAAGTACCTCCGGCAGGATCAGGCGGATCACCGAAAGCAGGAAGAGCGTGAGCTCCAGGGTGCCCGGCGTCTCATCCCGGAAGGGCGTGTTCCGGTGCGGGATGAAGGGGCCGATGCCGCACATCTCCGGACGGAAGGTCTCAATAAATTTCAGATCCTTCGCCAGGGTCTCTGCCGTCTGGAAAGGGGAACCCACCATAAAACCGCAGCCCACCTGGTATCCGATGTCCTTCAGTTCCCGCAGACAGCGCATCCGGTTCTCAAAGGACATTTCCTCCGGATGAAGCTTTGCGTAATGAGCATCGTCCGCGGTCTCATGCCGCAGAAGATACCGGTCCGCCCCGGCATCAAACAGTGCCTGATAGCTTTCCCGGCGCCGCTCCCCCATGGACAGGGTCACGGCGCAGTCCGGATGGCGTTCTTTCAGGGCGGAAACGATCCCGCAGAGAATCTCGTCTGTGAAGAATAGATCTTCGCCTCCCTGCAGCACAAAGGTGCGGAACCCCAGCGTGTATCCCTCGTCCGCGCAGGAAAGAATCTCCTCCTTCGTCAGGCGGTACCGTTCCGCCTGACGGTTGTCCCTGCGGATCCCGCAGTACAGGCAGTTGTTCCTGCAGATGCTGCTGATCTCGATGAGGCCGCGGAGATAGACTGTATCCCCGAATACGGACCTGCGCAGTTCCGATGCCCGTTCCGCCAGCAGGGCGGCCGCCTCCTCGTCCCTGCCTCGGATGAGTTCCGCGTATTCCGCCTCGGAAAGCCTGTGCTCTCTCTCCAGAACAGCGATCAGCTCCCTTTCGCGCCCGTTCATCCCGCACCCTCCGGAAGAAGGCTGTGCAGCGCAGGGAAAAGGCGGAGACTCCGCTCCAGGGCACCCGTCATGAAGGCAATGGCGATCCCGTAGTTCGTGAACGGCACCTCCTGTTTTTCCGCCTGCCGCATTCTGGCGAGCACGGCATTTTCTGTCAGCATGCATCCGCCGCAGTGGATCACCAGACGGTACGGGGTAAGGTCCTCGGGGAACCCATTGCCTGAGCAGGTCTCAAAAACCAGCTCTTTTCCGGTATGTGACTTCAGCCAGCGCGGGATCTTCACCGTGCCGATGTCGTTGCACTGACGGTGATGGGTGCAGCCCTCTGCCATCAGGATCCGGTCCCCGTCTTTAAGATCCTTCAGTGTGCTGATTCCCTTCACAGCTGTCTCCAGAAAGCCCTTGTACCGGGCCATCAGGATGGAAAAGGATGTCAGCGGGATCTCATCCGGCACCAGGTCGCTGACCGTCCGGAAAGCCTGGCTGTCCGTGATCACCAGCGCGGGGGCGATCCCCGGTTTCTTCAGGACGATCTCCAGTTCCGTGTCCCGGCAGACCACCGGCACCGCTCCCCGGTCCATCAGATCCCGGATGGTCTGCTGCTGGGGCAGGATCAGCCGGCCCTTGGGGGCGGACTCATCCATGGGACAGACCAGGACGCAGAGGTCGCCGGCAGAGACCAGGTCTCCCGCCAGCTTCCGCTCCTTCTTTTCCGGGATCATGCGCGCCAGCCGTTCCTTCAGGGCATCGATACCCGCCCCCGTCAGACTGCTGACCTGCGCAGCTCCTTCCGGCGCAGGTTTTGTCCCGGAGAGATCTGTCTTGTTCCATGCGATAAGGCAGGGGATCTTCCTCTCCTTGATCAAAACGAGCAGCTCCCGGTCCGTATCTGTAAGCCCCTTGCCGGCATCGGCCACCAGCACCGCAATATCACAGGTATTCAGGATCTCCTTCGTTTTCTTCACACGCTCCCGGCCGAGCGCTCCCGCGTCGTCAAAGCCCGGAGTGTCAATGATGACCACGGGGCCCAGAGGCAAAAGCTCCATCGCCTTCTTTACGGGGTCCGTGGTGGTGCCCTTCACGTCGGACACCACAGCCAGGTCCTGGCCGGTCACCGCGTTGACCAGGCTGGATTTCCCGGCGTTCCGCACGCCGAAAAACCCGATGTGTGTCCGTTCTCCGGACGGTGTTTCATTCAGACTCATGTTTCCTCCTTTTTCAGCAATAGAAAAGACCGCTGTACCCCGGACAAGGGTACAGCGGTCCCGTAAACATTCCAAGGAAGCCGCTCCATCTTGTCTTTCGCCTCAAGTGTGAGTTTCGGCGTCAGGGGATGTCGAACCGGATTCAGTTTTCTTTTTCTGTTTCTTGCAGGCGTTTCGAATATGCTCCGGCGTCAGACCTTGGAGTAAGTGGCCTTGGCAGTGATGCCTTTGATGCGGCCCAGCGCTCCGGTCAGGGCGTTGATCTCATCGCCGGGTGCGTCGATGGCAATGCAGATGATGTTCACGTTCTTCTGGCGGTAGGGGATTCCCATCCGTCCGATGATATATTTCCCGAACCGGTGAAGCAGTTCATTCAGCGCGCTGACAGCATTCTCGTCTTCCACGATGATGCTCAGCACTGCGACTCTGTTCTCCATATTCGATTCCTCCTCGGCGTATTATATTCCCTCCGCCCCGGAAAACGCAAGGACGTTTTATACACTCAGACTTCAGGCGCCGATCAGGCGCCTGATTGCTTTTCCCACACCGTTATGATCATTATCGTCCGTCACCAGATCGCAGATCGCCCTGATGCCGGGATCTGCGTTTCCCATGGCTACCGCGCAGCCGGCCGCTTCAAGCAGGGCGCGGTCATTCTCCCCGTCCCCGATGCCCACCGTCTCTTCCATAGGAATGCCAAGATGTGCCGCCAGCTTTTCCAGCCCCATAGCCTTGCTGACCCCGGCTGCGTTGATCTCGAGATTGGAGTCTTCCCCTTTGACAAACGTCAGCGGAAGATGCCGGATCTTCAGGAAAGCTGTCTCCCGGTCCTCCGGCGTACGGAAAAAGAGATTCATTTTGGCAATGAACTCATGCTTTTCCGCTTCTTCCAGCATACATGGGACTGCGGTCGCCACCTGGTCATATAGCGGCTTATATAGGCCCATATGGTAATCCTCCATATGGGTGATCTTGTCCTCCCGCACAAAGGAACACAGTTCATTGAGGAAGTGGACCATACAGTCTTCCTCGCCCACAGCCCTGATCACTTCCCGGATCAGATCAATGGCGATCCCGCTGCGAAACACGAACCGCTTCTCCTGAAAATCATAAACTTCCGCACCGCTGGAGCAGATGGCCCACCGGATCCCCGGCAGCTGTCTGGCATAGGGCGTCAGCTCCACGGCGCCTCTGCCGGAGCTGTATACGATGTGCACGCCCCTGCCGGCGGCACAGGCAATGTCCCGGACCGTCTCCGGGTGGATCCGTTTGTCGGACGTGAGAAGCGTCCCGTCCATGTCCAGCGCAAATAATAGATATCCGTTCACATTTTGCTCCTTAAAGGACAGTCGGACAGGAAGATCCGTTTCGACAGCTTCGGCAGGGACAGATCGTTCAGATAGTCTCTGAGGATGGGCAGAGACTGGGTGGACTCCGGTCCCACGATGATCTCGACGATCAGCTCCTCCAGGCTGGAACCGGCTTTTCTGCACATGTCATCGAGATCCAGAGGATAATACTTCTTGATCCTGTCCCTTGCCACATGGAAACGGGGCTTTACGTCAAAGCTCTCCGCATCGTAGGGCATGACCACCAGACGCACCTCGTGCTCACTGGAAAAGGATGGATGTTTGAAGGAAGCAGAGTTTCGCCAGCATTCCGCCAGAGCGGCCTTCAGTATCGGATTATTCTCCGAAAAGACCTCCTCCGACAGTGTCAGGTCATGCAGCTTCTTCACCAGCGGGTGTGACTCCACATCATCCTGGTAATACACCTTCTGCAGGGTGATGGCGCCGCCTGTCATTGCTTCCAAAATGCTTCGGTCAATGCCCAGACAGACTCCCTTGCCCCGGTTCGCGTACCTCTCCCACTGGGAAGCATCGTCCCGGTAAGTGGAAAAGCAGGCTGCATAGGCGGCATAGTCAAAATACTTTTTGCTCAGTTCCTCTTCAAGCTTTTTGAATTTTTCCAGCTTTTTCTCAGCTTTTTCCTGTTCAAGCTGATTTTCCACGGCCCGGAAAATGCCGCTGATGAAGAGGTGCATCTCTGCCGCATCGTTCATGTTCCGCACATTGTTTACCCGCAGTTCCCGGTCCCGCATGATCCCGTTGAACGCGATGTAATCCGTATAGTGATACAGGACGCTCTCTTTGCGGTTGATCTCCATACCATCCCTCCTGGTTATCTCAGTGGGAGAAGTCTCCCCGCCTCTTGACCGGCGGGTCATACCAGACTTGTTTCAGCGGTGACAGTTTCCGGGAAAAGAAAGGACCGCCGTATCCCCTACGGTACGGCAGTCCTCCCTGATATTACTGCAATAGCAGTTTTCCGTATTTAACGCTCCCGTTCTGCGCAGGATGACTGCCTGATCGATCAGCTGTTCAGCAGCAGCAGGCAGAAGACCAGGGTAAACAGAGCGACCGTCTCGGCGATACCGATGACGATAAAGTAGTTCGCGGTACCCTTTCCGGTTGCGCCGAGGGCGTCAGCGGAAGCCGCAGCGATCCTTCCCTGGAACAGTGCGGACAGGCCGATGGCAAGGCCGCCGAAGATTCCGCAGCCGAGCGCCATGCCGGCGTCACAGTTGGCGCTTCTGATGAAGTTCATCAGAAGGAAGCCGTAGATCGTCTGGGTAAGAGGTGCACCGGTAAACGCGATCATGATGAAGGGAGCGGGCTTTCCGGCAGCGTAGCACTTTTTCCATGCTCCGACAGAAGACATACCGGCAAATCCGGCACCAAATGCTGATCCAGCAGCAGATAAACCAAGAGCCGCAGCCATACCAATAAATGCAAGATTCATAATAACTCTCCTCTTTTAATTATTTAACTTTTTAAACGGTTCGTACGGGATACCGGTCCACTCCAGGCCGACCTGGCCGGAGAATTCGAGGACGTTCAGTCGCACTCCGTGAACCACAACAGACAGGAAGCACATTACGATATTCAGTGCGTGACCAACCACAACCACAATGACTCCGACGATCATCAGCGGCCCGTGCATGCCTGACGCGATCCCGTTGAAGCTCTGGGAGATCGCCACGCCCGCCATGCCGACTGCGAACAGTCTGATGTAACTCATCACATTGCCGAAGCAGCTGATCGTGTTGAGGAACTGCGTAAACGCACCGCCAAGTCCGGCCTTCAGGCCCTCGCCGAAGGGCACACCCGGCGCCATAGCGCCGAAAAGTACGACCAGGACAAAAGCTACGCCGATCAGTATGAATACCGGCTTGAGGTCAATGTCCTCATGGATCACCAGATTCAGCGCCAGCATGTACATCGCGAGGATCGCGATTATCCAGCCGGCATCCGCGACCCAGGAAAGATCCTTTGCCGGAATCTTCTTTCTGATCGCCAGAAGAGAGCCCAGTGCCATCTGCACCGCGCCGATCGTGAAGGAGAACTTCATGATCGCATTCTGGGAGTCAGAGGCCGTGAGGCCGAAATACTCCGGATAGGTCGCTATGCTGGGGATCACCAGTCTCTTGAAGAACGGTATGTTCATAACGCTTTCCATACCGAACCAGGTTCCCGTTACCGCTCCCCATATGATCGTCGCAATAGACAGTACATAGAGGAGGAATGTTGCATTGGTGAGTTTTTTCTGCTTTACATGGAGCGCAATGGTTCCAAGCAGGATCAGGACTCCGTATGCGCCGTCTCCGATGATCATCGCGAAGAACAGCGTGAAGAACAGGAAGAACCAAAGCGAAATATCCTGCTCCCTGTATCCCGGCAGGATGCCGAGGACGTCGAAGACCGGCTTGATCAGCCCGGAGACCTTATTGTACTTGACCTTGGTGGGAATGTTCTCGTCATCTTCCGAGACATCCTCCACGGCCCATGCGAGGCTCTTTTCTTCCGCCATCGCCTTGAACTGGTCCAGATCCTCTTCCGGGATATATCCGGAGATCCAGACAAAGTCCTCGTCCGACTGGGCGGTATTGCCGGCTGCGGAATAGTTCATCCGGTTCTGGAGCTTTACCTTCTGATCGTTGAAGCTTGCGTCATAGACAGAGGCTGCCCGGAGCGTTTCTTCACACTCCGCTATGCCCTTTCTGCAAGTCCCGATCTGCTCCTTCAGCTCGGTGATGCTGTGCTCCGGAAGCATGAACTCAGTCGCCGGGATCTCCGGGGGAAGTGTTCCGAAAACCGCCACCGTATCCATCTTATCCACGGGGGCCAGACGGATCAATTTGACATTTTCGTCATTCACGGCATCCTGGAATTCCCTGCTTCCCAGCCTGTAAAAGTGGAGGTCAAAGCCTTCGGCCTTGAGCGCCTTCACGTCTTCAGGCGAGAAATCACCCCATGCGCTGATCCTGTCGAGTTCTGTGTTGGCTGCGCCGATGGCCTGCGTGAGGGATTCTTTCTTCTCGATCGCGTCCAGCACGCCCCGGTACATCTTTTCAAACTCGTCGTCGCTAAGGACTCCGGCCTTCGGCTCCTTGCTCTTCGGATCCGCATACTCCTTCAGCGCGTTCTCCGCCTTCGAAAGCGTCTGGAACTGTTCGCTCAGGCTGCGGTCCGCATTCTGTCTTTCCGCGAGATGCAGGATCCCGGCATCCCGGAGCCCCTTCAGCATCTCCTCTTTCCCGGAGGCAGATGTAACGATGTGAACCATTTTCATTTTCTCAATCATCGTTATACCTCCACCAGCTTCTTCTTCGCGATCTTGCCGCGGACCACGGCCGCCGTCTGCTGATCTCCGATAAATACCTGGATCACACGGATATTTTCCCTTGCCTCAGGTATCTTGACCTTCTCGAAGAGGTTCACTCTCTGCGAGGTCGTACGGAGTTCAGCCTCCAGAAGCTGCACCTGTTTGCGGAAAGTCGCAACCAGGGCGTCCAGTCTGGCAATCTCACGAAGCTTGTAAACTGCTGTGTCGACCCAGAGCGGGTAGTCGTCCACGTTGTATTCGATATCCTTGAAGGTCAGTTCCTCGAAAGAAGGAATCTTGACGCCGGCAATGTTCTCCTCTTTGGTGACCACCTTGTCAGGCTGCACCAGTTTGTCGAGCCGGAGGTCCTCTTCAAAGATTTCGTTTTCTCCGAATACAGCTACCCAGTCATCCAGATCGCCAATCATCTGAAGCCGCTCCGCTTCCTTCTCCGCAAGCTCTCCCCGTATCTTCATGATCACGGACTGAAGCTGCTGTTTCTTCAGCTGCAGGGTAGGAAGATAGCGAAGAAACTGCTTCAGGTTGTCCTTCTGCTTCTTCAGCTCATTCTTTGTTAGTTTGATAGCCATAGACACGCTCCTTTTTTACTTCAAAGCAGCTTTATTCGGCCATCTCTCCTTGAGCAGACTTGTCTTGAGACCGGTCTCGTTGGGCTCGAAGCATTCTGCAAGGATCTCCCATCCCAGATCAAGCGCGGCTTCCAGCGGGATATTCACACGGAGGTCCATCATCTTTGTCTCAAACAGTTCGCCGTATTTCAGGAGCTTGTCGTCCCACTCACTCATCATGAAGCCCATGGACTTTTTCTCAAGGCTCTCCTTGTACTGGGCATACAGGCGGATCATACCGTCCATCAGGGCACGGTGATCGTCTCTCGTCTTGCCGTTGACGTTCTGCTTCAGACGGGACAGGGATCCGAACGGCTCGATATGACCGTTCTTCAGATAATACTGTCCTTCGGTGATATATCCTGTGTTGTCCGGAACCGGATGGGTGACATCATCGCCGGGCATCGTGGTGACGCCAAGGATCGTGATGGAACCTGCGCCTTCGATATCCACCGCCTTCTCGTATCTGGAGGCAAGGCAGCTGTACAGATCGCCCGGATAACCACGGTTGGAAGGCACCTGCTCCATCGTGATCGCCATTTCCTTCTGGGCGTCGGCGAAGTTCGTCATATCGGTCAGCAGCACCAGCACTCTCTTTCCTTCCAGGGCGAACTGCTCCGCCACTGCCAGGGACATATCCGGCACCAGGGTGCATTCAACGATGGGGTCTGCCGCGGTGTGGATGAACATGACGGTATGGCTCATGGCGCCGCCCTTCTCCAGGGTATCGCGGAACTCCATGTAATCGTCATACTTCAGACCCATGCCGCCGAGGATGATGACATCGACCTCCGCCTGCATGGCGATCCGGGACAGAAGCTGGTTGTACGGCTCGCCGGAGATGGAGAAGATCGGAAGCTTCTGGCTCTCGACCAGGGTGTTGAACACGTCGATCATCGGAATACCGGTACGGATCATCTTCGTGGGAAGGATACGCTTTGCCGGGTTGAACGACGGGCCGCCGATAGCGATCATGTTTTCTGTAAGGGCAGGACCGTTGTCTCTCGGGACACCCGCACCGTCGAAGATACGTCCCAGCAGGTGGTCTGAGAAAGAAACCATCATCGGCCTGCCGAGGAAGCGCACCGGGTCGGTGGTGCTGACACCCTGCGCGCCGGCAAAGACCTGGAGGGAGACCTTGTCCTTGTCCAGCTTGATAACGCTCGCGTAACTGTCGCCCACCAGCGCAAGGTCGGCGTTTCTGACGCCTTGTGCGCGGACGGTAACGACGTTACCGACAATTGATTCAATCTTTGTATAGACTTTTTGCATAGTTTACGCAGACCTCCTAGTCAATAGCCCTTGACATATAAAAGTCAGTGATCTTCTTTTCCTGCTGATCGAACTCAGGCGTGTTGAACTCGAAGCCGTGCCAGTCAAGGAATTCCTGTCTGAGCTGGTTGAAGAAGGCTCTGATCTCTGTCTTGTCTGTGATATCGTAGGTCTTCATCATCGCGTCATAGAGTCTGTCAAACTCCCGGCACTGTCTTTCAGGGATATCGGCAGCATCAATCGGGTCAAAGGAGTTCTGCTGCAGATAGACCGCATCGAGAAGCTCTCCCTTCTGATAGATGATAAAGTCTTCACTGGAAGTACCTTCCTCGCCGACGACCTTCATCATCTGGTTGACCTCGGTGCCGCGGATCAGCATGCCGCGGGCTGTGTTCACGCGGTCCATATCGACGACGCCCTTGTACTTGGACCAGGAGTCCACCGGGTGGATCGCGGGATACTTACGGGCATCCGAACGCTCACGGGCAAGGCCGTGGAACGCGCCGACCACCTTCAGTGTCGCCTGGGTCACAGGCTCCTCAAAGTTGCCGCCTGCCGGGGAAACGGTTCCGCCGATGGTGATGGAAGCGATGGTGCCGTCTTCCAGACGGACCTTTCCGGCTCTCTCATAGAATGCCGCGATAGTAGACTCAAGGTATGCGGGGAATGCTTCCTCGCCCGGGATCTCTTCCAGACGTCCGGACATCTCACGCATGGCCTGCGCCCAGCGGCTGGTGGAATCGGCCAGCAGCAGGACATCCAGTCCCATCTGCCTGTAGTACTCTGCCAGGGTGACAGCCGTGTAGCAGGATGCCTCACGGGCAGCGACCGGCATGGAGGACGTGTTGCAGATGATGATGGTACGCTCCATCAGGGAGCGGCCTGTCTTGGGGTCGATCAGTTCCGGGAACTCCTTCAGGACTTCGACGACCTCGCCCGCGCGCTCTCCGCACGCCGCGACGATAACGATATCCACGTCAGAGTTCTTTGCCTGCATGTGCTGAAGCACGGTCTTGCCTGCGCCGAAGGGTCCGGGGGTGCAGAAGGTGCCGCCCTTGGCCACGGGCAGGAAGGAATCGATACAGCGGATCTTCGTGACCAGCGGCTCATTCGGGCGAAGCCTTTCAGCGTAGCACTTCACCGGCTGCTTGATGGGCTGGCTGAACACCATGGAGAGCTCTTTCTCCTCGCCCTTGCTGTCCGCGATCACGCAGATGGTCTCCCGGACATTGTAGGAACCCTTCGCTTTGATGGACTTTACGGTCCAGTCTGTTCCCTTCAGGGTGAAAGGAACCATGATATGGTGGGTGAACAATCCTTCCGGAACGGTGCCGATGGTGCTTCCCGCCTTCACGGAATCTCCCTCCTTGACAACCGGTGTGAATTCCCATTCACGGTCCGGGATCGCGTCCAGATAGACGCCTCTTTCCAGGAAGAAACCGCATTCCTCCGCCAGCTTGGGCAGCGGATTCTGCAGACCGTCATACACCTGCGTCAGCAGTCCGGGTCCCAGATCCACGCTCATGAGTTCGCCGGTGAATTCCACCGGATCTCCCACCTTGATGCCGTTCGTCATCTCGTAGATCTGCATGCTGACGATGCCGTTGTTGATCCGGATGACCTCGCCCTTCAGGCGCTTGCCCTCAACAAGAATGTAACCCACCTCATTCTTGCGGACGGAGCCTTTGAAATCAACATTGATCAGGTTGCCGTTGACTCCGGCTACAAATCCTGTTTCTGTTTTCATACTATACTCCTGTTACAAACTGTATACTTGCTGTTGTATCCCGTCAAAGAGTGACTGAAACTCAGCCTTGCCCTTCTCCTTTTCGAAGCATGAGAGACGCTCCAGCAGCTTCAACTTGATCGCATAGCCGAACAGTACATAGTCGTCGAACATATGCAGTCCTACCATTGAGTCAAGAGCCTGAAACTCGTACTCCAGAAGTCCCCGCTCTGCTTCCAGCGGATTCTTTGCTGAGAGTGCCGATGCAACAGCCTGAGAGATAAATGCGTCCTTGTCATACGAAGATGAATAGCTTCTTCCGAGATTCAGGCTTCTCTGATAACCCAGTTCCCTGGTCAGCATCTGGTAAAACTTTGCCCAGTCCTCTACCAGAGGGCCTTTTTTGGAAGAGAGCGTCAGGTTTTTAAGGATCTCATAATCCTGTTCGCTCACATTGGACTGGCAGCAGGACAGGAATTCATCGTACGTGATCGGCATATCTCCAGTTGTACCCAGTTCAGGCAGGCTTGCTATCAGATAATAATAAGAAGCCACTTGGTGCCTCCTTTACTGGAAGTCCAGATTTCTGAAGTACGGCATGAGCATTTCCATGATCGCGTCGTCAGAGCAGTCGAAATATCCGGAACCATCCTTGGCTGCGAGACGGAACCCCTTCTGAACGCTCTTTGTGGGACGGATCTCAAGGCCGTCCTTGATCTCCTTTGCAAGCTCCTGCTTCAGGGCATCGCTTACATCTGAGACTTCAGCGGCATATGCGGAAATATCCTCCCCTGTCACTGCAGCCCGGATCAGCTTTCCAAGACTCTCTCCGGAAAACTCCTTGCCGATGTCCGCAGCGAGAAGCTTCTCGAATTCGCCCTGTACTTCTGCCTTGAATGCCAGGACGGCATCCCTCTTTGCCTGCTCGGCACTTACTGCAGCACTCTCACGGAGGATCGCGATATCCTTCTCCGCGCTGTCTTTGTACTGCTGCGCCTCCGTCTTTGCACCGGCCACGATCGCTTCCGCTTTCTTCTTAGCCTCCGCAATAATGGACTCGGCTTCCTTATTCGCCGCCTCTATCCCCTCTTTACGGATCGAGGATACAAGGTTTTGAATCTGTAATTCCATAGGCACCTCCTATTCCAGCTATTAGAGCCCTTTTTGATCTTTTCTCTGAAGAAATGCATCGGCACGGGCCGGCCATGACAGTGCACTACTTCAGAGTATAAACATTTAATATAATATCATATTTAAAGATAAATATAAACGGGCGAAAAATGCATAGTTATACTGTTTTCGTCAAAACATGAGTGCTTTAGTAATACGTGTTCACGCGGGACAGTAAGAGGAACAGCTGCCGGCAAAAACACCGGCAGCTGTTCCTCAAATGTCTGTTTTCAGATCTTCCCGTCGCAGCTTTTCAGGAGCGTCAGGCGCCATGTTACTGCTCCTGGTTTAAAGCAGCCAGAACATTTTCCGCAGACACAGAAAGATCAGGATCGTCTTTCATCGATGCCGCGATCTCCAGTTCGCTCTTTCCCCTCTCGGGATCGATTCCCGAAACAAGGCAGACACCCAGGTCGTAATGGACCGCGGTGTCATCTTTTCCGGATCTGCTGTCGTGATCACCAGATGGTCAATGCGGTCGATCTTCATTGGTTTCTCCTTTTCTCTTTCACGCCCCGTGCCGCGCGCCGGCTTCCGCACTGCTCTTCGGCTTCAGACGGTACCGCATATTACTGACATTGTAGACGGTGACAAAGGCATCCGGGTCCGTGCTGATGATGTAATCCATCAGCTTCTGATATTCATGCTTGTCCACGATGGTGATGATCTCCGTGTGCCGGTCCCCGGTATATGCGCCGATGGAATCATACAGCGTGGCTCCGCTGTGAAGTGTGTAAAGAATGAAATCCAGGATCTCCTTCTCCTTTTTCAGAGAGACGATGCAGACCCTGCGCTTCATGTCCTGTCCGAAAATGAAATGGTCCAGCACCAGTCCGTTAAGATAAGTCCCGAGAATGGAGAGGACCACGGCCCGCTTTTCATAGACCAGGGCGGATGAGAGGGCAACGACCATACCCGACATGCTCATCGCGTGCCCCAGATCCATGTGGAGATACCGGTTCATGATCTTCGCGACGATGTCCAGGCCGCCGGAGGATGCATTCCTGTTGAACAGGATGGCGAGGCCGATGCTGACGGTAAAAATGTAGCAGACCACGTCCAGCCAGTCGCTGCCGGTCATGGATTCATACCCGGGAAACAGCTTCTCAAAGACCGCGAGATACAGGGGCAGAAGGATGCTCGTTATAACGGTCTTGATGCCGAAATCATTGCCGCAGGTCAGGAAGCCGATGATCAGCAGGACCACGTTCAGGACCATGGTGATGGCCGATACGGGCAGAGGAATGAAGTTGGTCAGGACAATCGCCAGACCGGAGATGCTGCTCACGGAAGTCCGGCTCGGGACCAGGAAAAAGAACACTGCGGCGGCGATGATCAGCGTCGCCAATGAGAGTATCGCAAATTCCCGGAGATCCAGTTTTTTCTGTGTTGTCATAGTTTACAGGTCCTTTTCTTATCTGTTTTCTTTCCCGGTCTTTCTCCGGCCTTTTCCCGGTCTTGTCAGCTTTTCCGGTCTTGTCAGCTTTTCCGTTCCTGTCATTTTTTCTCCGCGGTGTTGACGATCACGATCCCTGCGCTGACAAGAAGCAGAGCCAGGATGGCCGTCAGGGAAAACGCTTCCCTGCCCTCCCCGAGGAACAGTGCCGACAAAAGAACGCCCATCACAGGGTTTACGAATCCCAGGATCGACACCCGGCTTACCGTGTTATACTTCAGCAGCACGCCCCACATTGTATATGCGCCGGCTGAAATAAACCCGAGATAGAGAAGGTTCAGCACGCAGTTCATGCCTCTGAAATCCAGTCTTCCTCCCATGAACAGGCCGATCACGGCAAGGATCATTCCGCCGGTGAAAAACTGATATCCGCTCAGCGTCACCGGGTTCTCATCCCGCGAGAAAACTTTGATGAGACAGCCCGATGCCGCATAGAAGAAGTCCGATGCCAGCATGGCGCCCTCGCCGGCAAGGGTCATCTGTCCCCCTTCCGCCAGGGCTTTTCCTCCTCCGAGGATCGTCAGGATCCCCGCGAACCCCACAAGGCAGCCCAGCATCTTCCGCAGGGTCATCTTTTCGAAGCGGAAAATGTAAGCCGCAAACAGGATCGTGAAGAAATTGCCCGCAGCGACGATGATCGACCCCCGCACACCTGACGTGTTTGCCAGCGCCATAAAAAAGAAATAGTACTGCAGCACCGTCTGCACCAGGGAAAGGACTGCGACCTTCCTCCGGCTTTCTTTCTTCGGCACCAGGAGCTTTCCGGCGAGCAGGGAACCGGCCGCGATGGTCATCACGCCCGCGATCATGAATCTGGTGCCCGCCAGGAGGATCCTCGATGCGGTATCCTCCGGCCCGATCTGAAACAGTTCATAGGCGATCTTGATCGTAGGTACGGCGCTTCCCCACAGCACACAGCAAAACACCGCCGTGAGGACCGTCACCGGGTACCAGGCCCAGATCACCCTTTCATTTTTCTGCAGTCTGTCAGATTCCATCCCTTTTCCCTTCATAATTCAAGTCCCGCTTCTAAAGCTGCGGGAGCATTCAATTCAGTCAGTCCTATGACAGTATATCAAATCACAGGAAAAAAGCTCTGAAAGATGCCGGGACGGATTCCTTCTGAGCAGGTAAAAGTCCTTCAGGACCGGTAGAAATCCCTGCAAAAACTGATAAAAGCCTGCATGCCGGCACTGATGAAACGTCCACGCTTCCATATCAGGCCGGCCTTTGTCATGATTGGAGACGTGAGGGGAATACCGGTAAGTTCCGGGAACTGCGCCAGCACCCGCTGGTAGAAAAAGCATCCACAGCTGCCCTGACGAAGAAACTTAAGTATCGTCTGAAGCTGACTGCTCCGCATGACGATTCGGGGAGAAATGTTCAGCGCGTTGAAACGTGCCTGAAGGATCTGGTTCTGGACCGAATCCTGATTATAGAGGATCAGCGGCTGACCGTCCAGCATGGACAGCGAAAGCTCCGCCTCCCCCGCGAGAGGATGCTGCGGGGAAACCACGTAATAAAGGGGATCGCGCGTAAGTTCCATAGAATTGTATTTATCGATATTGTGGATCTCCATGTTGATGAGGCCGATGTCCAGGATCTCGTCCTGAACCAGGTCACAGCATCGGACCGAACCGAACTCCTGCAATTCCAGCCAGATGTCCGGATGTTTTGTGTGGAAAGCATCCAGAAGTTCCGGGAAAAAGACCGTGCTCAGCATCGGCGGGATTCCGATCCGGACCTGGATCCGGTGCCGTTCCAGGCTGACATACTCCGCCTGAAGGTCATCGCAGGATGCAAGGATCGCATAGGCCTTCCGGTAGAACTCCTCTCCCTCCGCAGTCAGCACCAGATGGTTGTTTGCGTGGGAAAAGAGAGTCAGGGAAAACTCCTTCTCAAGATCCCTCACGGCGATGGAAATGGTGGGCTGCGTCACGAACAAAGCTTCCGCCGCCTTAGTTATGCTGTGGTACTGGGCGGCAGTGCAGAAATATCTTAACTGGGCAAGTGTCATGCAGCCTCCTTCACAGGTATTGCGCAGCATTCTGTGCGTACATTCTGTTATCTGTATACTGAGTCCCGTGTCTGCGCTCTTTGTGCACGTTCGTTTTCAGCATACCGCTGCCAGGAATAATTGTCCATCTGTCATAAAAAATTTTTATTGTACTACATTTTTCATTAATTTGAACTATGTCTTGCAGAGGGATACAATGAACTCACAGAAAACGCATCGGCCGGTGCAAAGAGATGATCCGCGGAAATAACCAGGACCAAAGGGGGTAAATGAACTTGTCACCAACTACCATCACATTGATTTTTCTCGCGTTTGCAGTCATCAGTTTTGTGCTGGAAAAGATCCCGCTCGGCCTGACGGCGACCATCGTCGCACTGGGCCTGAACCTGACAGGCGTTCTTGACGTCAAAACAACATTTGCAGGCTATGTCAATTCCAACGTCATCCTCTGCGTCGGCATGTTCGTTGTCGGTCAGGCCCTGTTCGAGACCGGCATGGCGAACCGCATCGGCGGAATCGTCACGAAATTCGCGAAGAGCGAACGGATGCTGATCGTCGCCATCATGGTCATCGTGGGTGTCATGTCCGGATTCCTTTCCAACACCGGCACCGCCGCAGTCCTGATCCCGGTGGTCTGCGGCATCGCGGACGAGTCCGGATACTCCAGAAGCCGTCTTCTCATGCCTCTGGTCTTTGCAGCAGCACTCGGCGGAAACCTTTCGATCATCGGCGCTCCCGGAAACCTGATGGGCGTGAACGCTCTGCAGGAGATGGGCGAGCCGACCAGCTTCTTCATGTATGCACCGGTAGGTGTCCCCATGCTGATCGCAGGCATCCTCTTCTACGCACTGGTCGGATACAAATTCCTCCCGGACGGCACCGGAAGAACAATGGATGCAGTTGAGAAGCAGAAAAGCTTTGACGATATTCCCGTCTGGAAACAGTATGTGTCCCTGATCGTCCTGATCGTCTGCATCCTGGCTATGATTTTCGAGAGTCAGATCGGGATCAAGCTTCAGGTCACCGCCTGCGTCGCTGCATGTTTCCTGGTCCTGACCGGAGTCGTCACCGAAAATGAGGCACTGAAGTCCATCGACCTGAAGGTCGTCCTGCTGTTCGGCGGCTCCCTGGCGCTGGCAAGCGCACTGGATTCCACCGGCGCCGGCACACTGATCGCCGACACCATCGTAGGCGCCCTCGGTTCCAGCCCGAACCCGATGATCCTTCTTCTGGTGATCTTCATCGTCGGCTGCGCCCTGACGAACTTCATGTCCAACACCGCCACTACGGCGCTGATGGTCCCGATTGCTACTTCTCTGGCAACGAGCCTGGGCGCAGATCCGCGGTCCATGATCATCGCCACTGTCATCGCATGTTCCTGCGCTTATGCAACGCCCATCGGCATGCCGGCAAACACCATGGTCGTCGGTCTCGGCGGCTACCGCTTCACCGACTACGTAAAGGCTGGTCTCCCGCTGATCCTGATCTCCTTTGTGATCTGCATGGTGCTGCTTCCCATCCTGTTCCCCTTCTATCCGTGACCGGAAGTCCGGCAGTGAAGAATGTACAGGCTCCGATTCTGAAATATAACGCAACTGTTTATCAAAAATAATATGGAGGATAAATTATGACGCACGAAGAACAGGTCCGGAGAATGACCGAAATGATGGCCAAGTTCGTTGGCCATACCGGCAAGAAGCTGCCGGATGATGTAATTGCGAAGCTCGAAGAGCTTCGCGGCAAAGAAGACAGCCCGATGGCAAAGGTGATCTACGACACCATGTTCCGGAACCAGGAGCTTGCAGTCAAGCTGAACCGGCCCTCATGTCAGGACACCGGCGTCCTGCAGTTCTGGGTCAAATGCGGAACCCGGTTCCCGCTGATTGACGACCTGGAGGCCCTTCTCAGAGAAGCAGTCATCAAGGCGACCTTCGAGACGCCTCTTCGCCACAACTCCGTCGAGACCTTTGACGAGTACAATACCGGAAAGAATGTCGGCAAAGGAACACCGACTGTGTGGTGGGATATCGTCCCCCACTCCGACAAGTGCGAGATCTACACCTACATGGCCGGCGGCGGCTGCACCCTTCCCGGAAATGCAACCGTTCTGATGCCGGGCGAGGGCTACGAGGGCGTGACCAAGTTCGTCCTGGACCGCATGACCAGCTATGGTCTGAACGCCTGCCCGCCGCTTCTGGTCGGCGTCGGAGTCGCGACCAGCGTCGAGACTGCGGCCCTTCTCTCCAAAAAAGCGCTGATGCGCCCCATCGGTTCTCACAACGAGAACGAGCGTGCAGCAAAGATGGAGAAGCTTCTTGAAGACGGTATCAACGCCATCGGCCTCGGGCCGCAGGGCATGGGCGGAAACTACTCTGTCATGGGCGTGCACATCGAGAACACGGCGCGTCATCCTTCCGCAATCGGCGTGGCAGTCAATGTTGGCTGCTGGAGCCACAGACGCGGACACATCATCTTTGACAAGGACCTTAACTACACGATCACAACGCATTCGGGGGTGGAATTATAATGGTAGAATACAGAGACGGAAAGAAAATCCTGGTTACACCGATTTCAGCAGAAGATCTGGAAGACATCAAGATCGGCGATATTGTTTACCTTTCAGGCAGTCTGACCACCTGCCGCGACGTGGCGCACCGCCGTGTCGTGGAAGAAGGACGTGAGATCCCGGTAGATGTCCGGAACAATGCGATCCTGCATGCAGGCCCCATTATCCGGCCCCTGGAGAACGACAAATTCGAGATGGTCTCCGTCGGACCGACCACATCCATGAGAATGGAAAAGTTCGAGTATGAGTTCGTAAAGATCACCGGCGTCCGCGTCATCGTCGGCAAGGGCGGCATGAAGGAACAGACCGCCGCGGCATGTAAGGACTTTGGAGCGATCCACGTGGTCATCCCGGCAGGCAACGCAGTCGTGGCAGCCGTCGCGGTGGAAGAAATTGAGCGCGCTGAATGGAGAGACCTGGGCATGCCCGAGACCCTCTGGAACTGCCGCGTGAAGGAGTTCGGTCCCCTGATCGTCTCCATCGACGCAAAGGGCCGCAACTACTTCGAGGAGAAGAAAGTTGAGTACAACAAGAGAAAAGACGAGCAGATCGAAAAGATCAGCGCTCAGGTAAAGTTCATCAAATAACCCGGACTGTTCAAATACTCATACTGCTCAAAAAAGGGGCCTGCGTCAAACGCAGGTCCCTCTTCGCGCAAAAAATTTTCAGTTCAGAGGAAAGAAACGGCTCAGAATTATTTCCCGTCCATGAAGTTCGTAAAGGTCCCGCTCTCCACTTCCGGATAGCCGTACTTCTCTTTCGCATCCGCAAATGCCCTGATCATGAAGCTCATATTCCGGGCAAGATTGCGCATGGTCTGGAGACCTTCCAGATCTTTTTTCACATCGTCCGCGGTAAAGCCGTGCACCTGGTTCCAGTAGGTCGAAGAGGCCACAGGCATGCCGCTGATCGTAAAGTACTTGTTCAGCACGTCAAAGCTGGCGGAATTGCCGCCTCTTCTGCAGCTGACCACTGCGGCGCCGACCTTCATGTGCTTTGAGAAATGCGTGCTGTAAAACAGCCTGTCCATGAACGAAATGAGATTTCCGTTCGGGGAAGCAAAATACACCGGGCTTCCTGCCACCAGGCCGTCCGCCTCTTCAAACTTCGGCGCCACCTCATTCACCAGGTCGTCAAACACGCACTTTCCCGCCTCGTAGCAGTGATTGCAGCCGATGCAGCCGCGCACGGCTTTTGTCCCCACCTGGATCAGTTCGGTCTCAATGCCTTCCGCCTCAAACACCTTGATCATCTCTTCCAGCGCCGCCGCGGTACATCCGTGCTGGTTGGCACTGCCGTTCAGAAGGATCACTTTGCTCATTGTTCTACCTCCGTTATTCAAATTCAAGTCCCGCTTGCGGGACTTGCGCGCCGCGCGCGGGTTGCCGTCAGGCAACTCCTTCCTTGCCGCGCGCGTGCGCATCCGCCGCCGGGCAGGTTTTCACTACTTTCCGGTCGTAGGTCAGGAGACCGTTGGTCTCCTCCTCGATATCCGAAACCTGGGTGTACACAGCGCCCGCCAGCCCCTGTTCATGCAGCCGCCTTATGTTCTCCATGAGTGCTGCGAAGCTGCCTGGGAAGGATGCTGCGTCCTTTTTCTGGTAGCCGTACACTTCCTCGCTCATGGCATGGCCCTGCAGCGTGCAGTTGATCCCGCCGTACTCACTGACGACGCAGGGACGCGGATCCTTTTCCACCGCCAGGGGCCGGAAATAGTTGTGGATGCTCTTCAGGTCTCCGCCGCCCTGGTCGAACCATCCGCTGGCGTGATCCAGCGGCCGGGTGGGATCTTCCTTCCGCACCAGCGCGGAGAGCCGCAGCGCGTCGAACTGGCCCCAGCCCTCGTTGAAGATGGTCCAGAGGCCAATACAGGGGGTGCTGTAAAGGATCCGCACCATCGAGATCAGATCCCTTTCGAAGGCTTTTCGGGCCTTCCTGTCATGTCTGGACAGGATGCGGTACCAGAGATCATCCTTCACATGCTGACAGATGGCGGGGACGATGTTCGGGAGATAGGTCTCCAAAAGCTTCCGGACCGGGCCGCCTCCGTTCACCATGTCCTGCCAGACCACCATTCCGAGCCTGTCACAGTGATAATACCACCTGGCGGGCTCGATTTTCACGTGTTTCCGGATCATGTTGAAGCCGAGCTTCTTCATTTCACGGATATCGAAGACCATGGCCTCGTCCGCCGGGGCCGTCATCAGACTCTCCGGCCAGTACCCCTGATCCAGCACACCATGGAAGAAATACGGGGCGCCGTTCAGCGTAAGGCAGGGCCTTCCTTTCCCGTCGGATCCTGTTCCGAAGGTACGCATCCCGAAGTATCCCTGGATCTCATCCACTCCGGCACGCAGCCGGAAATGGTACAGGAAAGGATCTTCCGGCGACCAGAGCCGGGGGGCCGGCACCGGGACCCGGAACTTCATGCCGGATCTTCCGTGAAAATGGATCTCGAGATCATCGTCCCCGCAAAGTCCAGGCCTGAAAACATCGTCCTCGTGAAAACCCGGCCCGGGATCCTCAGATTCAGAAACGCCTGGCCCGTGAGCCTCAAGCCGGAAAACCACCTCAGTCTCAACATCTTCCGAAAGGGTCAGCTGAAACTCCGCTGCCTCCTCCTCCGGTCTGGGGGTGATCCGGACCCCTGCGATATGCTGCGCCGGGACCATCTCCATCCAGACCGTCTGCCAGATGCCGCTCTGGGCGTGATAATACATGCCGCCCGGCTGCAGTGTCTGCTTTCCCCGACAGGCATGGCCTGCGTCCGTATCATCCCGCACCGCCACCACCAGTTCATTGTCCCCGGGGCGGACATGGTTCGTGACGTCAAGGCAGAAAGGCAGGTAGCCATTCCTGTGCTTTCCCGCTTTTTTCCCGTTCCACCAGATGACGCAGCGCTCATCCACCGCGCCGAAATGAAGCAGGAGGCGCATTCCCGCCGGCAGGGAAAGACCCGGGATCCTACGCCGGTACCACAGGACTTCCCCCGGAAGCAGGGTCCTCTGTACCCCGGAACGCCTGGTCTCTGGGGAGAAAGGCACCAGGATCTTTCCGTCCGGCGTTCCCATTTTTTCCCCCGCCTTCCGGATGCTGTAGTCCCACCATCCGTTCAGGCAGGTCCAGTTTTCCCGCACCATCTGCGGCCGCGGGTACTCTGAAAGCGGGACCGCAGCCGGCCCGTCTTTCATTTCACTCCACGGCGTACAAAGCTGGTTCAGCCGTGGATTCTTTTTTCTTCCAAGCTGAAGAGACCCGATGGCATCTCCGATCCGCATAGACTGCCGCTCCTTTTCTGAATCATTCGCCCGACTATTATAAATCAGGGTATCACGGAACTATGGAATAATCCACTGCTCCGCTCCTCTTACGTGCCCGGAAAGAAAAATCCGCCAGAAAAGAAAAGGGCTGCCGCACTAAGAGCGAAATGATATCATCTCTTAATGCGACAGTCTCGACAGCTTCAGACAGTTTTTAATCTGCTTCCTCCTCCATCGTCTCCAACAGGAAACTCACCGGCCGGAAACCGTCATTGCAGGAGATCATCGCAGATTTCGGATTCTTCATCCATCCGTCATAGAAGTTTTCTCCGCCGTGAGACAGCGTCATGACGAAAGAAGACACTGTATCCCAGGCGCTGTCGCAGAAGCCTTCCGGTTTTTTCCAGCCATTGCAGACAAAGGTCTGGCCGAGCTGCATATCACATGCATGCTCGATCGGATTTTCATACTGTTCCATCAGATCGTCATACCGGGCGATCTTTTTTACTGTGATCCGGACTTTTTTCATGTTCTGGTTCCTCCGCACGTTCATTTCCCGGCTGCTCCGGACCGGTTCAGTCCTTTTTCGGGTTCGCATTTTCCGCGTCTTTTTCCAGCAGCCCGTCCAGCAGAGTCCGGAGGACGGAGAGTCCTTCCACGTGCAGGCAGGTGTTATCGTCCGCAAGCCAGCTGTCCGCCTCGAATTCCAGGCGGTATGTATGTCCGTCCCGGAAGGTGAACAGGAGAATGTCCGTGTAATCCTCCGCCCGGGAGCCTTCTTTCTCCTGCACCCGGATATTCCTGACTGCCTCGACGATGTCCCGGATCACCTCCGGGTCTTCCGTTTCTGCCTGAGCACTGTAGATCCACATACGGTCATACTTAAGGGCCGCCGGCATTTCCGTTTCGGGCCACAGAACAGGGGTCTCCTCTGCGGTCGTCTGTCCCCCGGCCGCGGCCGCGCAGCCGCACAGCATGCAGCAGAGAAACAGTAAAACAGTGATGCCGGAGATCTTTCTCCTTTTCATGATCATTCCTCCTGTTTCGTAAATTATCCGGTACCGTTTCTGCTTTTCGGGCAGAGATCGAAAGACTTCAGCCACGAGATCCGTGACTTCAGTCTGCCATGAGTAATGGATCGTCAGTCCTTGATCGGGTTCACGCTGTCCCTGCCTGTCAGTACCACCTCCCGGATCTCTTCCGGGAACAGATACTCTGTGCCGCTGATCCGGATCCAGCCATCGGAGGGCCGTTCCACAGCGACATTCTCTGCGATAAAGAGCGGGAGCTCTTCCCTCACCAGACGGTACCCGAGATTGTCTGAACTTCTCTGGCCTTCCTCCCGCAGCCGTTCCACCAGGACCGCTCTCCGCCTTCCCTGGATCAGGGCCGTTCCGCCGGTGATGACCGGCGCCCCGTCGAACAGAGAACAGCAGATCCCGCATCCGGCGGCATTCACCCGGACATTGCCGCCGTGGATCTCAAATGGGCCGGTCAGACCGTCCCCGTCACTTTCCACGATCAGTTCCCCGCCGAAGATCCGGAAGCTGTCCGCAGGACCGCCGAGAATACGGACTGTTCCGCCTGTCTGTATAAAACCGCCAAGCTCCGGCGCGACCACCGTGCCTCCTGCGACATTGAGAAGCACCTTCTCAGCCCGGAGCGCGGGCGCCTGGATCCGCAGGGTTCCCGGTCCCGTGACCGTCAGTGTCCGGTCTTCTCCGCCCAGGGCTTCCAGCCGCTCCACCGTGAGGTCCGTGTCCAGACGAAGACTGGCGTCCCCGCTCAGCGAAAGGGTCCTGCCGCCGGCATCGCCCGCGATCTCCGCAGCATGAAGTTCTCCCTGAAAGCTGCCGACCGCGCTTCCCGGAGTGTAGAAGACTTCAAAGCTGATCCGGCCGTCCGCCGTGCCGCTTCCCACCGTGATCTCATACTGCCCGGCATCCAGAGACAGATTGAAGACCTGGTCCCCCTTCTCGATCCGTTCCTGACTCCAGACCAGCCTTCCGTCCGCACCGGTGACACGGATATGGCTCACGTTTTTCTCCGGGGTCTCTTCCGTGAAATAATTGGACCAGTAATTGAGGGCGATGCTGCCGGCCTCCGGAAGAAAGAGGGGGAAGGATTTCTCTGCAGGCCCGTTCTTCCCCGGGTCCGCAAAATACCGCATCTGGCCGGTCAGATCCACGGAATGAACATCCGCCCCTGCAGCCGGAACTGCTATATTCAGACTCAGCAGGACCACCGTCAATGCCGCCGCGGCAGCGAACGGAATCTTTTTTATTCTCATCGGAATCCTCCCTTCTTTGCATTCATCATTAATTGTACTTCTTCTCACCCGAACAGCAAAGCCGGATACTCCGGACCCCAGAGCGTTCCGTCAAACATCTCATGAAGCCATGTGAATATCTCTTCGTCGTCCATGCTCATGATCCGTGTCATGAGGACGATCCCGTTTCTGACGGTCCGAAACCCTCCTTTACGAGGACGGATCCGCAGGAAATGGCGTACCGCAGCATATTTCAGTGCGGTCCACTCTAACTTCAGCCGCATTTCCTGCTCTGTAAAACCGGGCTTCAGGCACTCGGACCAGACGTCATTCAGAATACAGTTCATGATGATATCTTTGTGAGTCCTCCAGAGAGTCATGTTCCCCCGGTTCACGTCCGCTTCCTCTTCCCAGAATCTCCGGTAGTATCCCTCTGCCCTGTAATTCTCCGTGAGATCTGCGTACAGCTGTGCTTCCTCTTCTTTCTGCGCATCTGCCGGCACCGCCGGGTAGTCTTCCGGAACCCGGAACAGACGGAGAAACGCCTCCTCCGGAGTGACGGATCCTCGGATGATACGCATCCAATGCTCTCTCAGCCGTCCGGATGCTTCCGGGCTTTCGTTCCCGGGAACAGAGAATCCCTCCGCAAGGAGGTCGATCACTGCGGGGCATGCCAGCATGAGGGATCTTTCTGTCCGGTCCGGATATTCCCTGATTTCTCTCGGAAAGGCGCGGCAGCTCCCGGGGATCAGACCTTCTCCGTACTCAGTGATGAGCCGGCAGAGCCCGTCTTCCGCCAGATGGGGACAATCCAGATCCTCTGTAAGCCTGACGACGCGCTGCCCGTCCACCCGCCGGGTGACTTTCCGGATCCCGTTCTTCTGCCACTTGCGGAAGACAGCATCGTCCGCATAAATCTTCCATTCTCTGCAGCAGGTGAAATCGCAGGAAGAAGCGATACAGTGAAAGCGCGTATAGTGCGCTGGATATAGTTCTCTCAAATTTACCTCCGGTCAGGCTGCTTTCGGAAGGCTCCAGCGAAACCTGGCCGCCAGAATGCGGATCAGGAACACAAGAGAAAAACAGACCAGAACAGCACAGGTCTGTCCGGCGGATCTCCACAGAAGGGCGCAGGCAATTCCTCCCGCAATGGAGGCGCAGGCATAGATATGCTTCACAAAAATATACGGGGGCAGGCCTGCCAGCACGTCACGGATCGTACCTCCGCCCACGCCGGTCAGCGTCCCGAGAAATACGCAGTACGAAATACTGTCTCCAAACCCTGACTGTTCGGCGGCCGCGACGCCCGCAGCAGTAAAGACACCCAGTCCCATAGAATCCGCCAGCAGCATGACCGGCTCAAAGGCCGGCACCCCCGCATGAAAGAGATGCTTTCGGGCTGCCAGGAAAAACGCCAGTGAGACCCCGGCCGCCACCAGGGCGCAGCGGGGATCCCGGAATACGGCGGGCGGCGCCGAGCCGAGGAACAGATCCCTCAGCATGCCGCCCCCGCAGGCAGTGACCAGTCCCATCATGCAGACGCCGAACAGATCCATTTGCTTCTTCAGGCCGAGCATGGCTCCGGACACTGCAAAAGCAGCCGTTCCAACCAGTTCCAGAAGTTCGAGAAAAACAGACATAAAAAAAGTACCTCCCCGTTTTGGAAGATACTCTGTCTTTTAACCTGAAAGATGCTCGGCGGAATACGGAATGCCGATTGCTTCGTCGGTGCTTATGCTTTCCAGAGTGCGGTCCCTGTCCAGTCCTGTTACCTGAGAGTATGACCCCTTCGGTGACCTGCGCTGCAGATTCTCTCCCGGACAGTTCATCCCGCTTCCCGAGTATTATAGTGATGGATCATGAAACATGTCAAGCGGGCCGGTGAATCATTATTATGGGACTTGCAGGATCCGGAGAGCAAGCGTACCATATAATCACCCCGGTGATACTTTTTGAAGGAGAACACCATGCTGTTTGAAAAAAAAGTAACGATATACAAAAAGAAAGACAGGGAGACCTGGCTGGAGATCAGAGACGCACTGAAAAGCGGAGGGTTAAAGGGGGTAAGCGCAAGCCATTATGCGCAGGATACGGTGATGGCCTGCGGCTGCGGAGCCAAGCTCGATCCGAGAGATTTCGGAGCGAAGGGGAAGGCCGATCATGACGTATACTGTATCAAGGTAAAGGAAAAGGATGCTCAGCGCGCGAAGGAACTTATCCTTCAGAGCGGCCTTGTGGCAGAAGTAAAAACCACCGAAGAACTGATGCAGGACGCCTCTGTGAGGGCATTTCAGCGAAGCTGAAAGCCCTCAGACAATGCCATCCGCATCAGATCGACAACACTTCCCGAGAACTGCTGGAGACTCTGCACCCGGATGTATTCCTTTCCGTAGATGCGGTATAAGTTCTCAAGATGGGAAGTGGAACCGTGAAAAACCGCTGCCGTGCGGATGCCGTCCGCGCGGAGTTTTTTCACCGCATCGGCAGCATCCTCCACGGCTGCATTCCCTTCATAGTTTTTCCCGAATGCCGACCCCCGCACGGTATCGTTGGGACTGGCATCCGTCAGGACCAGCAAAAGCCGGAATTCTCCGGCCGGTCCCGGTTTTTGCGCGGCAAGATACCGCATGGTCTTCAGTGCGAGACCATCCCGGTTCCAGCCGCCGGCATAGTAGCCTGTGATGCCGCTGCAGTCTGTTTCGTCTGCGGACTTCAGTTCCTGTATCACCATATATCCGCGCAGGCTTCTGAAAGCTGTGACCGAGACCGGTACATGGCAGTTTACCAGGCTTCTGGCAACAATATAGGCTTCCGCGGCGATTTGCTCCTGGGCATTCATACGGGACTGGGAAGCATCCAGCAGCAGCTCCACGCGGAGATGCATCTCCCGTTCTTCTCCTTCTCTTGCAAAGACAAAGGGATCCTGAAGGAGCCTGACGCGGTAGGCCCGTTCAGTAAGCAGTTTTCCGGTCCTGGAAAGCTCCGGAAGTCCCCGGCTGAAAGAATCGAGAAGTACTCCCAGCTCGGAGGAGAGTTTCCGGATATTTTCCCCGATCATAAGACGGCGCTCCGAGAGGAAGCGCTCGTTTCTTTTTTTCTGATGATCCATGCGTCGGAGCGTGTCGGCGGTTTCTCTTCGGTCAGATTCGCCCGGCTTTTTTCTCTCTGCTCCCATGCCCCGGGAGATCCACAGCCTGCAGCCATCGTCAGGACCTGTACACAGAAAGGCTTCCGCCTGTTTCCGCTCGTCTTCCGTAACACCGGACGGTCCAAACAGCGCCCTGATGTATTGAAGATCTTCTGCATCCTGTTTTTCGCTCCGGAGAGCAGGCTTCCGGTCCTCCCGGCGGAGAGCTGCGGTATTGGCAGGGTCCCCCTGCCCGCTGCCCGTACGGATCAGAAGGACATCCGCCCCCGGCTGCCTGCGGGAAGCAAAACGCCTGTACCACGCGCGAAACCCGGTAAGGCCTCTCTTCTCCTTCGGATCCGATACCGGATCATAGTGAAAAAAGTCCTTCAGGATCCTGCGCATGCAAAAGATCACTTCATCAGGATCAAGCGTCCCCGGAAAGCGCAGGGCCTCCATCATCTTTGACGCTTTGGACGAAAGAATCGGCAGAGATCTTCCCGTGACAAAAGCCCAGCGGGCCTGCTGCTGGCGATAGACCGGCATGCTCTGCAGAGCCATCTGCTGCTCTGAAAGAGTCTGCTGTACAAGGAAAAACTCTTCTCCCCTCTTTTTCCGCAGTTCCTTCAGAACAGGACGGTCCGGAAGTTCCCGTTCAAAAGCATAGTTTTCCAGACCGAGCCATAGAATCTCATCAAACTCTTCCGCTCTCGCATGCCCTTCGAACAGCGAAAAAAAGGCTTTGACGCCTGAAAGGCCCAGCCATTTTTCTGTCAGCCCGATGATGATATTAAAGTAATCATCAGGCTGTCCGTTGGGATGGAACGCTGTAAAACAAGGTGTAAAGTCATAGCGGCCTGCCGCGTTCCATATGATATTCAGCGCCCTCCGGGACGCCTGTTCATAATGCTGTTTTATCACGGTTCTCCGCTCCGCCTGTTCATCCGAAAATCTCGTTTCGTCCGAGATCCGCAGGGATACGCGCGCTGATCACATCCCTGATCATCGCGCGTTCATATTTGTCAAAGGTCTTGTTGACTACACACATCTCAAGAGCATCTCCCGCTTTGATCCCTTTTTCTGTAAGGGCGATCGCGTCCAGAAGCCCGCGGAGATCCAGGGCCCGCTCAGAGATCTCAGCGCTTTCCGCCTTTTTATCGATCTCAATGAACAGACGGACGAACTGACTGCGGATCTTTCCTTTCATCCCCGGGAATCTCGAAGCAAGAAGTCTTTCCAGATCAATCTCGGAGATGGAAGGCATCTGAAGGATGGCAAACCGGGAACTCAGCGCCTCATTCAGATCCCTGGTGCCCGCGTAACCGTAATTCATGGTGCCGATGAACCTGGCAGCCGGATGTACATTGATCTTCTCGTAACCGGGAACATCGATCATGCGGCGGTGATCCAGTGCGGAATGAAGCACGGCAAGCGCCTCGTTCCGGGCCATATTGACCTCGTCAAGGATACCGAAGCCCCCTTCTTTTGCGCAGAGCCACACCGGCCCCGGACGAAACACCACCCGGTTCCCGTCGAAGGTATCCGCGCCGATCAGCCAGGAAGCGTCCATGCTGACATGAAAGGAAATGTTCCACGCCGGCCGGTGAAAGCAGGACGCAAGGTTGTCAGCCAGAACATTTTTACCGGTAGCTTTGGGACCGCACAGCAGAAGGTTCTTTCCCGCAAGGAGAGCTGCCAGGGCCTTTTCCCAGACTCCTTTCCCGTAATAGGTGTAATCCGTAAAAGGAACTCTGCCCTCCTGCTTCTCACCGGCTGCCGGATACGCGGCTCTGAATTCGGAAACGCCGTCCAGCAGATCGCTGCTGACCCCTTCTTTTTTCAGAAATTCAAGAATGTCTGTCATGTCTGCTCCAAACAATTTTTCAGTCCGAAATGATATCCTCATATCCGCAAAGGAGGAACATCGGTTTGATCGTCACGATCTCGTCATATTCCGTCTGTGATACGGTGACGTCGGAATTGACAGCTTTCAGTTCATCCTTCATAATCTTCCACGCTTCTTCCACTGATCGAGCGCGGCCCTCCCGGATCACACGGATCATGCGGTCAAGAGCAGCCGGATGGGCGTACTGTGCGGGGACCGGGAAGTCCCCGTCCCCGTAGCAGGAAATACGGTCTGCGGAGGCGCCCAGAGCCTTCTGCCACTGTTCATTTGCGTAGCGCTTGTTATTCCTCCCTGTAGGAAGGACCTGCGAGGACATGGTATAAAACATGAACGCGATGCCAAAAAGGACAAAATATGCCGCGAAGCCCTCGTGCCGCAGGAGGGAAATGACTCCGAAAACAAAAGCTCCGGCTGCCAGCAGAAAGATTGCCGCCGCCGCCCAGCGGTAAGTGGGATTCATCCGGTCAATTACCCGCTTCTGTCTGGCCGCATAGGCGAGGCCGTCAGAGATCTCCGGTTCTTCCTCCAGCCACGCTTTGGCAGAACGAAGGTGCAGGACCGCATTCTCCGCCTCAGGGGAAAGTTCCTTTAAATAGCGGGCTTCTTCCTTCGCCCGTTCCTCTGTCACTCTTTTCTCCCCTGCCTCGCTCAGGGTGGGGATCTCCGGATGCGTTCTTTTGATACGGTTTAATAGTTTGTCCACTTCTTCTTCAAAGCGGAAAATAAACTGGCGCTCTGTTCCGTCCCGGAACAGGACCACCAGATAGGGGATTGAGCCGAAAGCCCCTTTTCCGGTGAAACCGCCTTTGGACATGGCTATCCTTTTAAAGATCCTTCTGATATCCGGATAGGTCACATAGTACCTGCGGTCAATAAAAAAGCTGTTTAGGTAAACGGCTCTTTCACCAAGTCCGCAGGGCCCGAATTTCACCATAGTCCGGAGATCCGATTTCAGTGCCTCCGGGGAAAGCCTGGTCTTGCCGATGGGACGGGGGGGAATTATAGCCATACTGCCTCCGATATACCGGCGGATCAGCGCCGGCGCAGAAAATCCTTCACGAAAGAAAACAGGCGGGAAGTCCGGACCTCCCGCCCACTGCAGCAATTCACTGAAAGAACTTATTCGTACTTTTTAGCCGCTTTCCTGAAGAGGAAGAAACAGAATGCCGCGAAGATCAGACCGACCGGATATGCGACCATGGTGTTGTTCTTAAAGAATCCGATCAGGCCGAGGCACTCCGGAGCCATCATAAAGTAAGTGCAGGAAACGGCACTCATGAAGGTTGCCGGGACAGCGCCGATCCAGTAATTCTTCTTCTCCTGCAGAAGGTACATGGCACCTGCCCAGAGAACGATCATAGCCAGAGTCTGGTTGGACCAGCTGAAATATCTCCAGATGACCTGATAGCTCAGGAAGCCGAGGGTGTTGCCGAAGCCAAGGAATGCGCCGACGCCCAGAACCGGGATGCAGAGCTTCAGTCTGTTGGAGAAGGATTCCTGATCCAGCTTCAGCCAGTCAGCAAGGGTAAGACGCGCGGAACGGAATGCGGTATCGCCGGAAGTGATCGGGCAGGCGATAACGCCGAGCATTGCGAGGATGACGCCGACAGAGCCCATGGTCTTGACGCAGACGTCATAGATGGCGACGGACTGGCCACCCTTCAGGATCTCCGCAAGGCCCGTGCTCAGGCCGCCGGTCTTCTCATAGATCGCACAGCCGGCAGCTGCCCAGACAAGAGCGATGCAGCCTTCAGCGCACATTGCACCGTAGAATACAAAGCGTCCCTGACGCTCGCTCTTCATGCAGCGTGCCATCAGCGGGGACTGAGTTGCGTGGAAACCGGAAATAGCGCCGCAGGCGACAGTGATGAACATGAAGCTCCAGATCGGGGTGCCTGCCGCATGCATGTTGCGGAAGTTGGAGAAAATTTCCGGGATCTGATACCCGTTTAACGGAAGTCCGAAGGCAACGCCGACAGCCATTGCGATCAGGCAGAAGCCGAAAAGCGGATAGATCTTGCCGATGATGGCATCAATGGAAATGAAAGTCGCGATGAAGTAATAGATCAGGATGATGGCAAGCCATACCGTAGTGGAAGCAAACGCGCCGCTCACGCCCTTCTCGGTCAGCAGCTTAACCAGAAGACCTGCGGGGCCTACCGCAAAAACAGTACCGACCATGATCAGCAGGATCACGGAGAACACACGCATGATGGTCTTCATTGTCGAACCAAGATAAATACCGGTGACTTCGGAAATGGAGGCGCCGTTATTGCGCTCTGAAAGCATTCCTGCAAAATAGTCATGAACAGATCCTGCAAAAACAGTACCAAAAGTGATCCACAGAAATACGATGGGGCCCCACTGGGCTCCCTGCATGGCACCGAAGATCGGGCCGAGGCCTGCGATGTTCAGAAGCTGGATCAGGAACAGCTTCCACTGCGGAAGGACCACAAAGTCAACGCCGTCGTTGATGGCTACTGCAGGTGTCTCCCGGTCATCCGGAGCGAAGGTGTTGTCGACGACCTTACCGTATGTCAGGTATCCGCAAATAATAATGGCAAGACAGACAATAAAGCTGATCATAATAACCTCCTTTTGAATTTGAAACGGAAAGTTTTTATAAAGAAAGCATAAAAACTTTCTAAACCACACGTTCATCATACTCTTTCTGCGGCGCGGGTTCAATGTCAATATTGCACAAAACATTGTCAAATTAATTGTATAATATTCGGCGTTTTAAACCTATTTCCCTTTGTACTCTCCGCAGATCTGATTACAAAAAAAGAGTACCTCCCATTTTGGAAGGTACTCATGAAGGTCATGTCACACCGAAGAATGTGTCATGTTGCCGTTTCTTTTTACTTGAGCTGCTCTTCGAAGAAGTCAGCAACCATATCCATGATCTCGGGCTGATAGAAGTCGACTCCGCCGTGGGTTCCGCCCTTAACATAGACGAGCTTCGCGGGAACGCCGGCTTTCTTCAGGTTCTCATACAGGATCTGGGACTCGTAGACCGATACCAGGTTGTCATTGGTGCCGTGGAAAATCAGGAAAGCGGGATCCTTCTTGTCGATGTAAGTGATGTGGTTCGCCTTCTTGGCCTTTTCAGGATCGGAGTTGATGGAGCCGCCGGGATTGGTGCCGAAAGCGGTGCCGTTCACCAGCATTGCCTCGGTGGTGGAAGAAGAATCATGGCCTTTCTCAATGTCCTTGCCCTGGCCCTTTCCGATGGTCTGCAGATCAGTGGGTCCGTAGAAATCGACACAGGCAGCAATATCGCTGGAGAAGTCAAGGTTTTCACCTTCTTCAAAGTCCTTGACGCCATTGGATGTGGCAGCCACAGTAGCCGCCCATCCGCCGGAGGAATCGCCCCAGACACCGATCTTGTCAACATTCAGGTTGAACTCCTTGGCATGGGCGCGGACAAAACGGATCGCAGCCTTGAGGTCGATGGTCTGGGCCGGGAAAGTCGCCTGGGGAACAACCCTGGTCTCAACTTCGATTACGGCGAAGCCCTTCTGTGCAAGATACATACGCTGCTGCATAAAACCGTCCAGGTTCATGGCAGTAAAGCCGCTGCCCTTAACGAACATGACGACCGGAGCAGGGGCATCGTCCTTCAGCTTCGGAAGCAGCAGATTCAGAACCAGGGACTGATGGGAATTCGGAGTGTTGATCTGCTTGTAAACGACGTTGCTGACATAGTCAACACGCGGAACAGTCTGCTTCACGGTAATAGTGACGGCATCCTTGTTCGCGTTTTCAACCTCCGCACCTGCAGCATCCAGCGGTGCGGGATCAGCGTGAGCAACCATGGGAACAGCTGCCATTGCAACGCAAAGCCCGAGAGCGACAAGACCCTTTACAACTTTTTTCATTCTGAACAACCTCCTTAATGTATATTAAGATGACACGTTATTTATATTTTCGGGTATCACTTATACTTTCTTTGATGTCCATATCGGTGTCGCTGTCCATTTCATAAACGGTGTTCCCTTACCCACTGCAGGAGACCTTCATAATCCATGCTTCCATCCGCAACAGATAATCCAGCATGAACCAGTTCCTCATCACTGCACTGGATCCTGATTCCATTCATTTCAAGAAATGCCATCATGATATACATTCCAATGCGTTTATTACCATCCACAAAGGCATGGTTGGGATCCTTGCGCCTTTTCTTTGCTGAACCTGATCATTTTGCCAGTTCCTCAAATGCGGCCTTGTGCTCTTTCAGGATCCTTGCGGCAACGAAATCTATTTTTTCATCCTCTGTCATTTCTATCTGCGGTTCCGTATCAAGATCGATCACAAGCAGTTTCGGGCGGTTATTCTTAAAAACAACTACATGGCCTTTTTTCTCTGCAAGCTTCGCAACACGCGAAAAGTTCTGATTCGCTTCTGTAGCTGTTACAATTGCATTCGTATCTATCGTCATACCAATACCTCCTGACATGCAAAGTATAGCATATAATAGGTTGATATCAACCTATTATTAATCTTATGCTCAGGGATGCAGGATATCTGCGGACCGGATCCTTTCCCGCGCAGCAAAAGACCTGCTTTGTAAGATCAAGTACCTTCGTAAGATCCGCTACCAGTTCGCTCAGTACAGAAAATATGATCTGCCGTCCTGACTCTCCTATTTCTCCGCAAATCATCATTAGCGTTTTATAATGTTAAAAATCTAACATTTGTCATTCTCGTCAAATTCATTTCATATTTAGTTCTTATTGTGCGTTTTTTTCGTTAATTCTTTCTCAATCCCGTCAAATTTTAAACGCTCATATAATAATTTACTTATATTTGTATTTTAAAACAGGAATTTTACAAAAGATACTTCCAGGCATAAAATGCAAAGCATAAGGAACGCGTATAAAAGACATGTGTCCGTTATACACGCACTCCCGTGGTACAAACAACCCGGCCAGGCAAAAGAAACGGAGGTAACATCATGCCAGGAGAAAACTACCTATACAAGACCCCTGCATCAAAGCTGGTGCAGGTAGCTTCGATCGCAGCAGAATACCGGGACCGTCCGGATATGCTGATGATGGTACTGATCAGGGTGCAGGCAATAGTACCCGCCCTGTCCAAGGCGGTCATCACTGTCATCGCGCGGGAGATGAACCTTCCCCGCAACCAGGTATACAGCTTTGTGACCTTTTACGCGATGCTTTCCGTCAAACCCCAGGGCCGGTACATTATCCGCATGTGCAAGAGTGCTCCATGCCACGTGCACGGGGCACAGGAAGTGGTCGATGCAATCTGTGATCTTCTTCACCTGGAGATCGGGGAGACCAGCGAGGACGGCCGGTTCACGCTGGAATACTGTCCATGTCTCGGCCTCTGTGAAAACTCTCCGGCCATTATGATAAACGACCGGGCCTACTCGAACCTGACTCCCGAGCGTGCCCGGGATATCATTAAGCAGTATATCCGGGAGGAGGTGTAAATCATGGCGGAAATGATGAAAAACGAAATCCGGGAAGTTCGGAATCTCCTCAGAAACCGGGGAAAGATCGATCCGAAAAGTGCCGCAGAGTACGCAGCGCGCGGCGGCTTCGAAGGGCTGAAAAAAGCCCTCGCCATGGATTCCTCCGAAATCATCGAAGTCGTAAAAGCCTCCGGTCTTCGGGGCCGTGGCGGTGCGGGTTTCCCCACCTGGCGGAAAATGCAGTTCACGGGCACCGCTGAGGATCCAGTGCGCTACATCGTCTGCAACGCTGATGAGGGCGAGCCGGGTACCAACAAGGACCGTATCCTCCTCTCCTCCGACCCCTGTTCTGTGTTTGAAGGCATGGCAATCTGCGGAAAGGCCGTGGGCGCACATGTGGGATATGTATACCTCCGGGCAGAGTACACCTACATTTTCCCCATCATGCAGGCGGCCCTTGAGGACGCGGAGCGGCTTGGATATCTGGGGAAGAATATGATGGGAAGCGGCTACGACTTTGAGATCAAGTTCCGCTCCGGCGCCGGCGCCTATGTGTGCGGTGAAGAGACGGCGCTCTTCGAGTCTATCGAGGGAAAACGAGGCGAACCCCGCTTCCGACCGCCCTTCCCCAGCATCAAGGGCCTCTTCGGGAAGCCCACCATGCTTAACAACGTGGAAACACTGGCAAACATCGCCCCCATCATTGATCACGGCGCGGAATGGTTCCGGCAGTTCGGCACGGAGAACAGCCCGGGGACCAAGCTCTTCACGGTCTGCGGCAATGTCGAGCGCCGCGGCGTTTTCGAATTTCCCATGGGCGTAAATCTGAAGGACATCATCTATGAGGTCTGCGGCGGTATACAGGATGGGCACAAACTCCTCGGCGTGCAGACCGGCGGCACCTCCGGCGCTATCATAAACGAAAGCCAGATCGATATGACCCTGGACATTGATTCGGTCTCGGCCTCCGGAGGACGTCTCGGCTGCGGGACCATCCTGGTTGTGGACGACCGGAACTGTATTGTTGACGTGGTCCTGAACAATCTGGACTTTTTCCGGGGCGAATCCTGCGGAAAATGCACCCCCTGCCGGGAGGGCGGCCAGCAGCTCTACAACCTGGTAAAACGTATCGCCAAAGGCCAGGGCAGCGTAAAGGATCTCGACAAAATCGAAGAGCTTTGCGAGACCATGCAGCTCACGTCACTGTGCGGCCTGGGTGTCTCCACCTCGGTGCCGGTGCTCTCCAGCATCCGGAACTTCCGCCGGGAATATCTGCATCACATTGACCGCGATTACTGCAAAATCTGTTCGAAGGGAGGGATTCAGTGATGGTGAACCTTACGATTGACGGCCAGAAACTCTGTGTTGAAGAAGGGACCACGATCCTCAAGGCGGCAAAGCAGGCCAGCATCAACATTCCGACCCTCTGCTGGCACGAAGATCTCGGCATCAAGGCGAACTGCCGCATCTGCGTAGTCGAGGTTGAGGGGATGAAGCAGCTTCCCACCTCATGTTCCACCCCCGTTTCCGAGGGCATGGTGGTGCACACTGCCTCCCCGAAGGTCCTGAAAGCAAGGCGGAACCTTCTGGAGCTGATCTTCGCCCGCCATCCCCAAAACTGTCTGGTCTGCGCGAAGAACGGCGAATGTGATCTCCAGAAGCTTTCCCAGACTCTGGGCCTGCACAACGAAAACCGCTACGAGCAGCGGCTCCGCAGCCAGCCGGATGACTGGAGTTCACCCTCTATCATGCGGAATCCGAAGCTCTGCATTCTCTGCGGCCGATGTCTCGAAGTGTGCAACGAGATTCAGAAGGTGAATGTCCTTTCCAAGGAAAACCGGGGCTTTCATACCCTGGTGGCGCCTGCCTACGGCGAGCTTCTGGCGGATACCAACTGTATTAACTGCGGCCAGTGCGTACAGTATTGCCCGACAGGTGCTCTTACCGTCCACTATTACACCAACAAGCTTCTGGATGAAATGGCAGCCGGGAAAAAAATGATCATCCAGGTCGCTCCCTCTGTCCGCATCACCCTGGCAGAAGCCCTCGGCGAGGATCCCGGTACCGTGAGCACAGGGCGCCTGGTGACTGCGTTGAAACGCCTCGGTTTTTACCGGGTCTTCGACTCCGACTTTTCGGCAGACCTTACCATCATGGAGGAAGGCACGGAGCTTCTGCACCGTCTTAAGGCACATACCTCCGGAGAAGCCTCCGCAGAGGATACTCCTCTGCCCATGTTCACCTCCTGCTGTCCCGCCTGGGTGAAATATCTGGAGACCTATGAGCCCGGCATGACCAGCCATCTCTCCACAGCAAAGTCCCCTCAGCAGATGTTCGGCGCTATGATCAAGACCTGGTATGCAGAGCGGGAGGGAATCGATCCTGCAGAGATCTGCAGCGTTTCCGTCATGCCCTGCACTGCGAAGAAATTTGAGTGCCAGCGGCCTGAAATGAACGACAGCGGATACCAGGACGTGGATATTTCCATCACCGTCCAGGAACTGGCCCGCATGATCCGCACCGGCGGCATCGACTTTAAAAACCTCGAAAAGACGGATTTCGACGATCCCTTCGGCTTAGGTTCCGGCGCAGGCCTCATCTTTGGCGCCACCGGCGGTGTCATGGAGGCAGCTCTCCGCACGGTATATAAAGTTCTCACCGGGAAAGAAATGGAAGATCTGCGTTACGAGCCGGTCCGCGGGTTTGAAGGTGTGAAGCAGGCGGCGGTCGACATCAATGGCACCGAGGTGCGGGTCGCCGTAGCCCACGGCATCGCCAATGCTCAGAAGGTGGTCGAAAAGGTAAAATCCGGGAAATCAGGCTGGCACTTCATCGAGGTCATGGCCTGCCCCGGCGGATGCATCGGCGGCGGCGGAAATCCGCCTAAGACCTGGGCTAAGATGGAAGAACGAAGGCGTGCTATTTACGAAGCCGCAGCAGCGCTTCCCACACAGCAGTCCCACAACAATCCGGCCATTGCCAAGGTCTACGAGACCTATCTCGGCGAACCCTGCGGCGAGAGGTCCCACAAGCTTCTCCACACACGCTACTTCAACCGACAGGATCTTCTTCGGTAAATGAGCAGTTTCTCTACAACGATTTGACAATCTCAGTTTAATATGGTCACTTACACAGCCAGGGC
>Ga0256404_1002693_pt1 | contig 38501 bp, 29 predicted proteins | sample RumenRJG_01DNA_FD_185990 | JGI IMG/M metagenome (GOLD analysis project Ga0256404, IMG submission 185990) | Bovine rumen microbial communities from Lethbridge, Alberta, Canada - RJG_01 | ecosystem: Host-associated > Mammals > Digestive system > Stomach > Rumen | place: Canada: Alberta | collected...
GACGAAGACGAGACGCTTGCCCTCGGGGTGCGTCTCAAGGAGCGGATGCGAGAAATCCTGTCCGGCGTTCGCCGCGACTTCCTGCACGACTTCGATGACCTTTTTCGCGTAAGGCGCGTTGGCGTTCGCCGCTTCTTTGGCGTGGCGCAGGCGGCTCGTCGCGACCATGTTCATGGCGCTCGTGATCTGCTTCGTGCTCGTCACGCTCTTGATGCGATGGCGGATGTCCTGTAAACTAGCCAAAAAGAATCACCTCGCTCATGCCATCTTGTACGTGACGGTTTCCTTGAACTCCTTGATGGCATCCGAAATCTTCTTTTCGAGCGCGTCGTCGAGCTTCTTCTTCTCGATGATTTCATCGAGGACTTCCTGGTGTGCCGTGCGCATGAATTTCAGGAGGCTCTCATGGAACTCGACGACTTTTTCCGTCGGGATGTCCGTGAGGTAGCCTTTCGTCGCCGCGTAGAGCGAGACGACCTGCTCCTGCACGAGGAGCGGGCTGTACTGCGCCTGCTTCAGCGTCTCCATCATGCGCTCGCCGCGGTCGAGCTGCGCTTTCGTCGCCTTGTCGAGGTCGGAGGCGAACTGGGAGAACGCGGCGAGCTCGCGATACTGTGCGAGGTCGAGGCGGAGCGTGCCGGCGACCTGCTTCATGGCCTTGATCTGCGCCGAGCCGCCGACACGGGAGACGGAGAGGCCGACGTTGATGGCCGGGCGGACGCCGGAGTTGAAGAGGCCCGTCTCGAGCATGATCTGGCCGTCCGTGATGGAAATGACGTTCGTCGGGATGTAAGCCGAGAGGTCGCCGGCCTGCGTCTCGATGATCGGCAGCGCCGTGATGGAGCCGCCGCCGAGCTCGTCGTTCAGCTTCGCAGCGCGCTCGAGGAGACGGGAATGTAGATAGAAGACATCGCCAGGATACGCTTCGCGTCCGGGCGGGCGGCGGAGCAGCAGCGACATCGCGCGATACGCGGCCGCGTGCTTCGTGAGGTCGTCATAGATGCAGAGGCAGGCTTTGCCCTGATACATGAAATGCTCTGCCATCGCGACGCCGGCGTACGGTGCGAGGTACTGCAGCGGCGCGCTCTCGGCGGCCGTCGCGGCCACGACGATGGAGTACTCCATCGCGCCGCGCTCTTCGAGCGTCTTGACGACGCGCGCGACCGTCGAGGCCTTCTGGCCGATGGCGACGTAGACGCAGATGCAGTCCTGCCCCTTCTGGTTCAGGATCGTGTCGACGGCGATGGCCGTCTTGCCGATGCCGCGGTCGCCGATGATGAGCTCGCGCTGGCCGCGGCCGATCGGCACGAGGGCGTCGATGGCCTTGAGGCCCGTCTGCAGCGGCTGCTTGACCGGCTGGCGGTCCGCGATGCCCGGCGCGCGGAACTCGACTGGGCGTGTGCCCTCGGCCTTGATGGCGCCTTTGCCGTCGATGGGGCGGCCGAGCGCGTCGACGACGCGGCCGATCATGGCCTCGCCAACCGGGACCTGCATGATGCGGCCCGTGCGCTTGACTTCCGCGCCTTCTTCGATTTTCGTGTCGCCGCCGAGGATAACGGCGCCGACGTTGTCCTGCTCGAGGTTCAGGACGAGACCATAAATATCATGACCGAAATCGAGCAGCTCGCCGGCCATGGCTTTTTCGAGGCCATGGATATGCGCGATGCCGTCGCCGATCTCGATGACGGTACCGACATCATCGACGTTCAGATCCACATCATAGTTCTTGATCTGGTCCTTGATGATGGCGGTGATTTCTTCCGGATTCATTTTCATAACCTTGCAGTCACCCCTTATTTCGTTGCCATCAGCTCGCCCGCCAACGCGGAGAGTTTGCCGGTGACGCTTCCGTCGATGCGCTTGTCCCCGATGCGGACGATGACACCGCCGATGATCTTCGGATCTTCATGCAGGCGGACCTTCACGGTCTTGCCCGTCACGACTTCGAGCTTGTCTTCGAGCTTGTCCTGCTGCACCTTTGAGAGCGGGCGCGCCGTTGTCACGTCAGCGACGATGATGTGGCGCGCTTCGTTCGCGAGCGCTTCATACTGTTCCACGATGGCCGGCAGCAGCGTCATGCGGCGCTTGTCGACGAGGAGCAGCAGGAAATGGTAGATGTCATCCGCCACTTCGCCTTCGAACAGCTTCTTGATGAGCGCTTTCTTGTCGCTGCGCTGGAGCTCCGGGTTCGCAAAATAGCCCCAGATGCCCGGCACGGTGTCGAGGTCGTGCGCGACCGAAGCGAGCTGTTCGCCGTACGGCACGAGCTTCCCCTCATCCTGCGCGAGCTCGAAGATGGCGCGGGAATATTTGCGTGCAAGCTGTAGGTTCAGCATGGCAGATCACCAATCTTGTCTTTGTCGAGCTTGTCGATGAAGTCGCGGACTTCGGCCTCGTCGGAGGCGGCGTCCATTTTCTTCTCGACGAGCTTGCCGGCGGCGAGCAGCGAAAGCGCGACGACCTGCTCTTTCAGCTGGTCCTGCGCACGCTCCTCTGCGCGCTGGATTTCGGCGCGGGCAGCGTCTTTCATCTGCTCGACTTCGCGCTTCGTGTCCTGGATCTTGTCCTCGCGGGTCTGGGCGGCGACTTTTTCCGCCTTGTCCACGATGGCCTGCGCTTTCTCGCGCGCTTCCGCGAGCTTCGCCTGGTACTCCGCCTTCAGCTTTTCCGCTTCGGCGGCGTCCGCATCGGCCTTCGCGAGACTTTCCGCGATCTTGTCCTCACGCGCTTTGATCATGCGGGCGACCGGCTTATAGCACAGCGCGCGCAGGAGGGCGACGAGGATGAGGAAGTTCAGGATCTGCGCGAAAAACGTCATGTTCAGATCGATCAATTCCGATACCCCCTTCTGACATCAAACAATTTCATAAAAATTATTTGATGAGCGGGTTCGCGAAGAGCATGATGAACGCGATGACGATGGCGATGATGCACATTGCCTCGATGAGGCCGACGGAGATCAGCGTGTTCGTGAAGAGCGTGTTCTTCGCCTCCGGCTGGCGCGTGATGCCCTCGATGAAGCGGCTCGTGACGAGCGCGTCACCGAGCGCGGCGCCGATAGCGGCGAGACCAGCCGTAAGACCCGTACCGATAAGGGCAGCAGCGACCATGATTGCGTTTTCCATTGAAAAAATCCTCCTTAAGATTCCAAAAACCTTTTTTCTTAATAGAAATAAATACTGGGAATAACATGATAGTTGCAACCAACGATTTCCATGCCTCCCCCTTTGGGGGAGGTGCCGAGCGAATGCGAGGCGGATAAGCAGACGCACGGCGCTTTAGCGCCAATGCGGTCGCTTATGCAGCTTGCTGCGGAGGGTCACGCAGTTACATAATTCTCGATTCTATCGAAAGGATAGAGAATCGACATAGGCCGCTACCCTCTCCGACCCCTACGGGGCCACCTCCCCCAGAGGGGGAGGCTTGAGAACGCAGCTGCAACAACTTCATCTTATTCGCCAGCGTCTTCTTTGACGGCGTTGGCAAGATACGCCATCGAAAGCATCGTGAAGATGACGGCCTGGACGCCGCCGATGAAGATACTGAACGCGAGCCAGCACACGGCCGGGATCGGCATCCAGATTGGCATGAGCATCAAGAGGACGACGATGAGGATCTCGCCCGCCATGATGTTGCCGAAAAGACGGCAAGCCAGCGTGATCGGCTTTGCGATTTCTTCGACGATGTTGATGACGACGAAGATGAACACCGGCTGGAAGAAATGGGCGATGTAATGGAACCCTTTCTTGTAGATGCCGATGCCGTGCACCATCACAATGACGGTGACCGCAAGCGCGAGTGTGGTGTTCAGGTCGTTCGTCGGCGATGCCATCGTGGGGACGAGTCCGAGCCAGTTGCCCACCAGCAGGAACATGAAGAGGGCGACGATGAACGGCGCGAGGAATCTCCCGCTCTTTCCCATCATCGCATCCATCTGACCATGGAGCCAGTCGACGATGATCTCCACCACCATCTGCCACCCGCGCGGCACAATCGCAAGACTGCGCGTCGCGAGGAACGCGATGAGGAGGACGATCGCCATCGTGATCCAGGTCATCTCCAGCGTCTCCCAGTTGAAGGTAAAGCCGGCAAGCTCGACGGTTTCGCGAACACCGATTTCATGCATATACCTCAACCTCCCTCCCAAACTTTCGAACCCTGGGGGATTCCAGACTTCTCATTCGGGCGATCATTTCTTTGCTTCCTGCAAGATGAGCAGAGCGAACGTTACAACATACGTCAGCACAAACCCGGCCGCCGCTGCAAAGAAGACATCCGAAGATGACAGAACAGCAACCGCCAAGATGAGTGCGAGTACCGCGAGACGAACGATCATGCCCACGAGCATTTGTCCGCGTGCGGCGCGTGAATCCCTGGAGAGCGTCCACAATCGATGCGCCATGTTCGAGACAAATACCAGAGCCGCGAAGAGCCCGAGCACGAACGCAAACGCGAGGCGCCCTTCCCCTCTTGCCAGGAAAAAGGCAGCCGCCGCGATCATGAGCACGCCAAGACTCACCGCGAGCCGCTTGCAGAAAGCGGTCAAAATGTCTTTCATAAAACGATAAACCTCGAAGACAAACCATAAAGTGCATTATGATACATCTTCAAATTTACTTTATTCGATAGCGAGTGAGAAATTCCTTTTTCTTTTTCGCTATTTTTTCTTAATGATGTGATAAACGGGGGTTATCTATCCCCGCGCCTCCCCCTCTGGGGGAGGTGCCGAGCGAATGCGAGGCGGAGAGGGTAGCGTAGTTACGAGATTCGCGATTCTATCGAAAGTATAGAGAATCGACGCAGGCCGTTACCCTCTCCGACCCCTTCGGGGCCACCTCCCCCAAGGGGGGAGGCGTAGTTTGCAGAGTCTTTCAGACGATTCCTCCCTTCTTCAACTGCCGGTACAGCGAATACATGGCGGAAGGAAATCCCAAGATGATGCCGACAAGGCGACCGGTGTGGCCGGTGTCGAACGTGACATCGAACTCATAGCCGAGGAACACGAAGATGCCGACGAACACGAGCATGTAGATGCCGACACCGCCGAGCATCGAGAACGCTTTGAACGCCTGCTTCAGCCCGTCGCCTTTCGTCTCGTCCTTCCAGTCCATCGCGCCCGTGCCCCACGGGCTCTGGCGGAATTTCTTCGGCGCGTCGTCTTTCTGTTCTACGTCTCTCATTTCGCTTCAAAGCGGTCGGGGCGTTCCTCTGCTAACCCGTAATGGTAGAGGATCGCCTGGATGATGCGGCGCGAGGCTTCGCCGTCGCCGTATGGGTTGCACGACTCGGCCATGCGCTGGTATTCCGCTTCGTCTGTGAGCAAGCGTTTTGCTTCTTCATACACGCGGTCACGATCCGTGCCGATGAGCTTCACCGTGCCAGCCTCGACGGCCTCCGGGCGCTCCGTCGTGTCGCGCAAGACGAGCACGGGCTTGCCGAGCGCCGGCGCTTCTTCCTGCACGCCGCCCGAATCCGTGAGGATGAGGTGCGCGCGGTGCATGAGGTTCGCAAACGGCTCGTAGTCCAAGGGCTCGATCAAGTGAACTTTTTCCAAACCGCCGAGCTCCGCATTCACGACCTCGCGGACTTTCGGGTTCTTGTGCACAGGGAAGACGATCTCGACGTCGTCAAATTCCTCCGTGAGCTGCCGCAGCGCCTTGTAGACGTGGCGCATCGGCTCGCCGAGGTTCTCGCGGCGATGCGTTGTCACGAGGATGACGCGCTTGTGCTCGAAGTCGATGCCTTGCAGGAGCTCGTCGTCGAACGCGAACTCATCCTGCACCGTATGATGCAACGCGTCGATGACCGTATTGCCCGTGACGAAGATGGATTCCTTCGGCACACTCTCGGACAAGAGATTTGCCTCGCTCGTCGCCGTCGGCGCGAAGTTCAGGTCGGCGATGCAGCCCGTGAGCTTGCGGTTCATTTCCTCCGGGAACGGCGAATACTTGTTGTGCGTGCGGAGGCCCGCCTCGACATGGCCGACCGTCGTCTGATGATAGTACGCCGCGAGCGCGCCCGCAAACGTCGTCGTCGTGTCGCCATGGACGAGCACGATATCCGGCTGTTCTTTTGTCAGTACTTTGTCGAGGCCATTCATCGCCTTCGTCGTGATGTCGAACAGCGTCTGTCCTGCCGCCATGAGGTTCAGGTCGTAGTCCGGCGTGATGTGGAACAGCCCGAGGACTTGGTCGAGCATCTCGCGGTGCTGCGCCGTCACGGCCACGACGGGCGTGATCGTGTCCGGATGCTTCTGGAGCTCCAGCACGATCGGCGCCATCTTGATGGCCTCCGGCCGCGTGCCGAAGACCGTCATGACTTTGATTTTCTTTGCCATATGAAATCTCCCTTTGACATAGAAAGATAAAAAGAGGCACTGTATCCGAGGCTCCCCCTCTGGGGGAGCTGGCGCCCGCCAGGGCGACTGAGAGGGTAGCTCTGTTTGAGTTCTGTATTCCTTTCGACAGGGATACAGAACTCGTTCATGCGCTACCCTCTCCGCCCCTTCGGGGCACCTCCCCCAAAGGGGGAGGCATAGATACCGCGCCCCCTTCAGAATTCAGTTTTCATGTGCCTGTTCTTTTAGATGGAAAATGCCGATTTTTTTCGCGCCGAACAGCACGACGAACACGACCACGCAGACGATGAGGATCGCGAACTGGCTGCTGACCTCCGTGAGCGCGACGGCCGAGAGGCCGAGCAGCGCGCTGATGACATACATGAGCAGCACGGCCTGCCGCTGCGTGAAGCCGAGGTCCAGAAGGCGGTGATGGAGATGCCCCTTGTCGGGCTTGAAGATCGGCACGCCGCCACGATAGCGGCGGATGATGGCAAACGTCGTATCGAGGATCGGGAGGCCGAGCGCGAGGATCGGCACGATGAGCGCGATCGTCGCCGCCGACTTCACAGCGCCGATGACGCTGATGCCCGACAGCATGAAGCCGAAGAACATGCTGCCCGAATCGCCCATGAAGATGCGCGCAGGATTGAAGTTGTAATAAAGGAAGCCGAGCGCCGCGCCCGCGATGGCCGCGCAAAAAACGGCGACGAACATGATGCTTTGCTGTAAGGCGACTAAAAAGATCGTCGTCGAGGCGATGCACGCGACGCCGGCCGCGAGGCCGTCGAGGCCGTCGATGAGGTTCACCGTATTCGTGATGCCGACAATCCAGAACACCGTCGCGGGAATCGCGAACCACTCAAGGAACAGGTAATCGCCGAACGGGTCCGTGATGAAGTCGATGCGCACGTCAAAGCCGATGACGAGCACGCAGGCCGCGACGATCTGGCCGAGCAGCTTCACCTTCGCCGGCAAGTTTTTGTAATCATCGATGAGGCCGAGGAGCACGATGAGCGAGCCGCCGACCACGAGCCCCTCGAGCTCGAACGCGACGTCCGGCTCGACCGGCACTTCGTTCACGATCGTCAGCATCGCGGCCATGAAGGCGATATAGATGCCAAGGCCGCCGATGCGCGGAATCGGCCGCTTATGCACCTTGCGCGCATCCGGCGCATCCATCGCGCCCGTCTTCTTCGCGAAAAAAATAACGCCTGGTGTCACAAGCAGCGCCACGGCGGCGGCAATGATGAACGCCAAAACGTAGTCAGGCATAAAAAGGTCGCACCCCTTTGAGATTTTTCCGAACAAATGCGTCTCTCCGAGGCACGCGCCCCGAGAGATTCTGAAACAGCTTCATTCTACAACAAGGCTTTTCGCGTGTCAATCAAAGAAACGACCGCCGCACGGATTTTGTGCGGCGGTCCGAAAAAAGAACCGTATGGAGTTGTCTTGACTTCGCTGCCTCACGCGTGCTCGCGCAAAAACGCTTCGAATGCGGCGCGGCGCATGGGCTTGCCGTACATGAAGCCTTGGCCGTAGTGACAGCCGCAGCCGAGGAGGAGGCGCTCTTGCGATGTCGTCTCGATGCCTTCGCAGATGACCGTCATGCCGAGCGTGTGGCCGAGCTCGACCATTTTCTGGAGGACGGCGCGCATGCGGGGCGAGCCCTCGGACGCAAGGAGCAGCGAGCGGTCGATCTTCATGACGTCGAACGGCAGATAATTGAGGAGCGACAAGTCGCTGTAGCCGCTGCCGAAATCATCCATGTCGATGCGGAAGCCAAGGCCGTGCAGCGCGGCGACGACGGCGAGCGAGTGCTCGCGCTGCCCGCTGCTCGCGAAGTCGAACGCCGTCTCCGTGAGCTCGAGCGCGATGCCGTCCGTCGAATACTGCACGACAAGGTCACGCATCTTCCGCAGGTAGCCTTGCTCCTGCATGTGCACGCGGCTCTGGTTCACCGAAATCGGCACGACGGGCAGTCCCTTTTCCACGCAGTCGTGCTGGAACTGCATGACGTGCTCGAGGTTGTAGAAATCGAGCTTCGAGATGAAGCCGTTGCTCTCGAAGAGCGGGATGAACTTGCCGGGCGGCAAGAAGCCGAGCTCCTCGCTCTGCCAGCGCACGAGCGCCTCGGCGCCGATGCATTTCTTCGTCTCGATATGATACTTCGGCTGGTACCAGACTTCGAATTCCTCGCGCGCGAGCGCCTGCTCCTGGAGGCTTTCCATGCGGCTCACGAGATGCGCGCGGTCGAGCATCTTCGCATCGTAGACGAGGATGTCCTGTGCCTCATGCATCGCGAAGTCCGCACGCTGCATGGCCTCGTCCGCCGAGGCGGCCGGCTTGCCGATCGGCGCGATGCCAGCCTGGACGGGCACGCGCACGACGATGCCGCCGACGTTTGCGAATTCGTGCTGCTTGAGCACGTCCTTGATGGCGCTCTTGAGTTCGCCGAGGTCTTTCATGTGCGCGAGCGCGATGACTTCGCCGACGCTGCCGTGCGTCGCGACGCATTCCGTCCAGACCGCCCGGTCGAGCGCACTCGCGAGCTGGCGCACGAAGTCCATGAGTGATTCGCGGCCATACGTGCTCGTGAAGATGTCGACGCGCTGCACGCCGATGAGCACGATGGAGAGCTCGTCCGTCACGAGCGCGTGCGCGGCGATGCAGCCTTTTGCCTGGCGATGGAACCAAGCGCGGTTCTTCATGTGCGTCGCCTGGTCTTCGTCGAGGAGGCGCACCATGTCGCGCATGTGCGTGCGGCGCGTCGTGACGGCATTCATGATGAAGATGACGACGAGCAGGAACGTCGTGAGTCCCGCGAGCATGACGTACTGCGGGTAGGCGTACATGATGGACTGCAGCGAGCGGTTGCTCTCCATTTCCTTGTCGCTCTTCGCCGCTGCATTCGTGATCGTTTCCGGGCCGATGTAGGCGATCTCCTTGTCAAAGATCGTCAAGAGCTCGATCGGCACGTCCATCGAGACGCCGGCCGCCATCTCGAGCGAGAACGCGACGGAGCCGTCCGACACGAGGTCGGGAAAATCGCCTTGGTAAATATGGTACTGCGCAGCCGCCTGCCGCACGAACGTGATGTCGGCTTCGCCGGCTTCGACGGCTTTCATGCAATCGAAAATCGTCGGATAGATGCGGATCTGGCTGTCATTGTAGCGGCGGCGCAGGATGCGATCCGTCGTGCGGTCGTCAACGGCCGCGACGACGGGCGTCTCCGGCTCGTCCCCGCGGCGCCGGACTTCCGTGTAATTGCTGACGTAAAACGGCGCCGTGAACCAGAGGCGATGCGCTTTCGCCCAGCCGAGGTCCCAGCCATTGTCGAGGAGCACCTGGGCGCGGCCGCTCGCAAGCTCCGCCTCCGCCGCCGCGAAATCCGGCACGGTGATGACACGCAAGGTCACACCGAGGTCTTCCTGGATGCGGTCGGTGAAAAAGCGCAGCGTCCCCTGGAACGCGCCCTGCTCGTCGACGTAGGCGAACGGACGTTCGCGTGCGACGACGACGACGGGGATGACGGGATGGAGCGCGAGGTAATCCTTTTCGCGTTGCGTCAGGTTCAGGCCGAACCGCTGCCCGTGATCCGCGTAAATCTGGTCGAGCGTCGTGAGGAAGCCTGGGCGGTTTTCCACGAGGCGGTCGGCTGCCGCGTCGAGCTCGCGCAGCAGCGCGTCATTTCCCGCGCGCACGGCGAAATAATGCGGGCGGATGTGCGCATCCGCCGCCTGCAGGGAGAGCTCGCTGCCGCGCCGCCAGCCCATCGGGAGGCGCGAAAAGCTCATGCCCTCCGTCCCTAGGCTTCCGGGCTCGATGCCGATGATCACATCGATCGCGCCGCTCGCGAGACGCGAACGGCAGACGTCCCACGTATCCGGCAGCAGCACGGCATCATAGCTCGCATAACTCGCGATGGCCTGCATATAGTCCGTCTCCGCGCTATAGATATGCCCCGACGCATCCTGCTCAAGCTCCGCTTCCGCCGTGAGCGGGACGCCAACGCGGAGCTGCGAGCGGGCATCGGCGGGGGAGACAAAGAAAAGGAGGCACGCAAAGAATAACAACACGCCAAAGAGTTTTTGACATCCGTTCGCTTTCATAGCGTTCTCCTCCTTGGAAAATAGGACTTCCGCTTCATCATTTGCACCGATTGCGAACTCACGCGTGCGTCTTCAAGAATTCCTCGAAGTCCGCCCGCTTCATGGGCTTGCCGTAGAGATACCCTTGTCCGTACTCGCAGCCGCAGTCGATCAGGAGCTCTTCCTGCGCCGTCGTCTCGATACCTTCGCAGATGACTTTCATGCCGAGCGCGTGGCCGAGGTCCACCATCTGGCGCAGGACGACGCACATGCGCTCCGAGCCCTCGGAGGCAAGGAGCAGCGAGCGGTCGATCTTCATGACGTCGAGCGGCAGTTGGTTCAACAGCGACAAGTCGCTGTAGCCGCTGCCGAAGTCGTCCATGTCGATGGCGAAGCCCATGGCGTGCAGCGCGGCGACGACGTCGAGCGAGTGCTCGCGGATCGCGCGATCCGTGAAGTCAAAGGCCGTCTCCGTGAGCTCGAGCTCGATGCCTTTCGTCGTGTACGTGTCGACGAGCGCCTTCATCTTTTCGAGATAACCTTGCTCGCGCATGTGCACGCGGCTCTGGTTCACCGAGATCGGCACGACGGGCAAGCCCTTTTCTTTTGCCTCGCGCTGGAATTGCATGACGTGCTCGAGGTTGTAAAAATCAAGCTGCGAGATGAAGCCATTGCCCTCGAAGAGCGAGATGAATTTTCCCGGCGGCAAGAAGCCGAGCTCCTTGCTCTGCCAACGCACAAGCGCCTCGGCGCCGATGCATTTGCGCGTCAGAAGATCATATTTCGGCTGATACCAGATGTGGAACTCGCGACGATCGAGTGCCGTCTGCTGCAAGCTCTCCATGCGGCTCGTCAGCACCGTTTCCTTTTGCAGCTCGCCCGTGAAGAACCGCACGGTCTGCTCGCCATGCGCCGCGATGTCCGCGTTGTTGAACGCGCGCTTGATGTCGATCGGCGGGTCGCCGAGGTAGCAGACGCCGGCCTCGAGCGGCACGCGCACGAGCATGTCGCCGACTTCGAGGTACTCGTTCGCCCGCAGGAGCGCCGCGAGGCGCACCTCGAGCTCGTCATGCGTGACGGGACGCGTGAGGCAGACGATCTCCGCCGCCGCCGAGCGCATGCCGATGAGCTCCGGATACGCCGAGACGTCGAGCTGTTTTCCAAGCCGCTGGAAGAACGTCGCGATGGCCTCGCGGCCATACGTGCCCGCGATGACGTCCGGCCGCACGATGCGGATCACGACGACGGCACGCTCGCTCGCTCGCGCCGGATCATGCGCGATGAGCCGGTCGCCCGTGCGCTCGAGCCATTCCGTATTGTGGAGGCCCGTCGCGCGGTCGTGGTCGATGAGGCTCTGCATATGTGCCTCATTGCGTTTTTTCATGCGGCGGTAGCGCCAGAACGCCAGCGCCGTGACGGCGATGAGCCCCGCGAGAATCGCCAGCGCGCGCTGCGGATACGCGTAGATGACAGACACCGCCGAGCGCTCGCGGAACGTCTTCGCCGTTTCCTCCGCGTAGTACGCCTCTGTCACGTGCTGCCCCATGTGGTGGATCTCCTTGTCGAGCACGCGCAGGAGCACGGGGTCGGCGCTCTGCGGCACGCCCATGACAATGCCGCGCGAGAAGGCAATGCGGCCGCTCGGCGTGAGGTCGGGATATTCGCCGCGGAGCGTCTGGTACTGCGCGGCCTCGACGCGGATATATGTCACATCGGCCTCGCCATGGCGCACGGCGGCGAGGCAGTCTGCGATCGTCGGATACGTCATGACGCGCTGGTCGGGGAAATGCTGCGCGATGAGCGCTTTTGCGAGACGGTTGTCGAGCGTCGCGATGACCGGCTTCTCTGGCAGCGGCGAGCGCCGCGTCACGCCCGTGAAAAACGACGTCAGGAACGGCGCCGTCTGGTCGAGGCCGCGCTCGGCGCCCCACTCGGGATCGACGAACATATTGAGCAGGAAATCCGCCTCGCCGTTTGCCATCGCCGCATACGCTTCTTCGTACCGCGTCATCGGCACGACATCAAGCGTCACGCCGAGGTCCGCCGCCACGCGCTCCGTGACGACGCGCATCGCGCCCGCGAGCTGCCCGCTTTCGTCGATGTACGCATACGGCTGCTCGTTCGCCACGACGATGACGCGGAGCACAGGATGCGCGACGAGAAAATCGCGCTCGACGCGGTCGAGGAGCAGCGGCACTTCGCCGCGGTCTTCCTCGTGCTGCCGATAAATATCCGCGATGAACGTCGGACGCGTGAGCGCGAGGCGGTCCGCCGCCACTTCCAACCGGTGCAAGAGTTCCGTATTGCCTTTCCGCACGGCGAGATGCGTCTCCGTCACATCGAACGCCGCTGCAGCATCCTCCGAGCCGCCTGGCCACTCATTGATCGAGAAGCCGTCGATTTTCCCTGCCCGATACGCCTCCGCGAGTGCAACCGGCGTGGCGTATTCCGCGAGGTCATACGGACGCTGCTCCATCTCGAACACACTTTTGAGCACGGGGCTCTGGTAGCCGACCCGCTCGACGCCGATGCGGAAACGCACCCCCGGCACGTCAAACGCCTGGACGCCGTCATGAAGGTACAGCGTCGAGCTCAAGAAGCCCGTCGGAAACCGCGAAAAATCCATCATCGCCACACGCTCCGGCGTGATGACGAGATCCGGCAGTACATCAATGCTGCCATCCAAGAGTTTCTGAATATTCGTCTGCACGCTGCCCGGCACGATCTGCACATCCATGCCCGCATAGCTCGCGAGCACCTGCAGGTAGTCCGTCAACGTCTTGTCAAATTGCGGATGCCCTGTGCCATCCATTTCATCCTGCGCGCTGTACGTCAGGCCGACGCGCAGCACCGGCCGCTCCGCCGCTTCCGCCGCACCCGTCCACAGGCACGCGACCAAAGCCATTGCGACTGCCACGAGCGCCAGCCGCAGCTTCCCATCCCTAGCCATAAACCTTGCCCTCTTCGCCCGCTCCGTCAAACCGTCAAGCGAACGCCGTTCCCAAATGACCTATTTCTTGTAAGATACGACGAATGCCCTTGAAATTCCTTCTTGTTTCGTGAGAGAATTTTGGGGCGTGCAAAAAGAAAGCGCCGCTGACAAAGCAACCGCGCTTTCAAAAGTCACAGATGTTCTTCGAGGAACCGCGCGAACTTTTCCTGCGGCATCGGCTTGCCGTAGAGGTAGCCCTGCCCGTGCTCGCAGCCGCAGGCGATGAGCATCTGCTCTTGCTCTTCCGTCTCGATGCCTTCGCAAATGACGGTCATGCCGAGAGCGTGGCCGAGGTCGGTCATGCGCGCGAGGACGGAGCGCATGCGGTCGGAGTTTTCGGAGGCGAGGAGGAGCGAGCGGTCGAGCTTCATGACGTCGAGCGGCAGGGCGTCTAAAAGCGTGAGATCGCTGTAGCCGCTGCCGAAGTCGTCCATGTCGATCTGGAAGCCGAGCTCATGGAGCGCGTTGATGACGGCGAGCGCATTTTCCCGCTGGTCGCGGCCCGTGAGGTCGAACGCGGTCTCCGTGAGCTCGAGGTCGACGCCGTCCGTGCCGTAGCGCATGGCGAGCGCTTCCATGCGCGCAAGATACCCTTGCTCCTGGATGTGGAAACGGCTCTGGTTCACGGAAATCGGCACAATCGGGAGGCCGGCCTCGCGGCGCGCTTTCTGATACTGCATGACGTGCTCGAGGTTGTAGAAATCAAGCTGCGTGATGAAGCCGTTGCGCTCGAAGAGCGGGATGAAGCGTCCTGGCGGCAAAAAGCCAAGTTCCTTGCTGTCCCAGCGCACGAGCGCCTCTGCGCCGACGCATTTTTTCGTCTTGAGATCGTATTTCGGCTGGAGCCAGATCTGGAATTCCTCGCGCTGGAGCGCCGTCTGCTGGAGGTTCTCGATCTGGCTCTTCATGAGCGCTTCCGCCTGCATCTCTTCATTGTACAGGCGCACGTCGTCCGCTTCGTCATCGTGCATGGCGAGGTTCGCCTGCTCGAGCGCCTTCTTGGTCTCCATCGGCGGATGGCCGAGCGCGCGGATGCCGGCGCGCACGCGGACGTGGACGTTCATCTCGCCGACCGCGATGTATTCCTGCTGTTCCTTGAGGGCGCGCACGTTTTTCACGAGCACGGCGTCATCCATCGCCTCCGCAAGGCAGAGGACGTGGCCGATGCTCGCGTGCGTCGCGACGAGGCGTGCCCACGGGGCGGCTTCGAGCGCCGCCGCAAAGGCTTTCGCGAAGCGCGAGACCGTCTCCTGCCCATACGTGCCGACGATCGTGTCGATGTTCGGGATGCCGAAGGCGATGACGTACCACGCATGATTGCCATCCAGCGGCGCACCCGCCATCGCATGCGCGTGCTCTTCAAACCAGCGATGGCTGCGGAGCCCCGTGTAGCTATCGGTATCGACGAGCGCCTGGATTTCATCCGTGTGGCGGCGGCGCACGCGGATGGCGCAGTAAAAGAGCAGCGTAAGGACAACGGCTGCCGCGAAGAGGCCGCCGAGGAAGTACAGAGGATACGTGTAGATGAGCGAGCGCAGGCTGAGGCGCCGGACAGCACCCCCATTCTGCGTCGCGATGTAGTCTTTCAAGGCATCCTGCCCGATATAGCCGATTTCTTTGTCGAGGATGGGAAGCAGCCGCTCGGAAACGCGCTCCGAGACGCCCATGGATTCCTGCCGCGAAAACACGACCGTGCCATCGGACACGAGGTCGGGAAACGCCCCTTGCAAAATTTCGTACTGGGCCGTCTCCTGCCGCACGAACATGAGATCAGCATCGCCCGTCTGCACGGCACGCAGGCCGGCCTCGATGTTCGGATAAATCTTCAGCTGATCCTCTGCGTAGCGTGTGCGCAGCACCTGATCCGTCAGGCGGCTGTCGAGGCAGGCGACGACGGGATGCGCCGTGTCGCTCCCGCGCCGTTTCACCGCGGTGTAATAATGCCGGTCAAACGGGATCGTCGGCGCGATGCCTTTCGTCTCGGCATAGCTGATGTCCCAGTCGAGATTCATCAAGAGGTCCGCTTCGCCGCTCGCGATCCTGTGGAAGGCATCTTCATGCGATTCGACGGTCTGGATGTCCACCTGGACGCCGAGGTCGTAGGAGATGCGGTCGGCGAGCTTCCGCACTTCGCCGTCAAACGCGCCGTCTTCATTGATATAGGCATACGGGGGCTCGCGGAGCACGGCGACCGCGTGGATCGTCGGGTTTGCAGCCAAAAACGCGTGCTCCTCCGGCGTCAGGCGCAGGATGGGCGCAGGCGCGCGGTCGCGGTACATCTGCGCGAGGTCATCAATGAAATGCGGCCGGTTCGCCGCCATGTTGTCATTCGCTGCTTCCAAGCGTGCGAAGAGATCCACCTCATCGTGGCGCAGGACGTAGTAAAGCGGTGTGACTTGATGCTGCGTGCCGATCGGCGCCATGAGGGAGCGGCCGCCGCGTGCCGCGCCAAGCGGCAGGCGCGAGTAGAGGAACGCTTGCGCAAGCTCCGGCGACTGCGCGACGCCCGCGATGACGTCGATATCGCCGGCCGCGAGCCGTGCGGTATTTTCCTCCCACGTACCAGGGACGAACGTCACTTCAAGCCCTGCATAGCTCGTCAGCGTCTGCATGTAGTCCGTCTCAAGGCCATAGAAATTCCCCTGCGCATCCTGCGTGACGACGCCGTCACCAAGCGGCCGGATGCCGACGCGCAAGACATCCCGAGCGCTCGCGTGCATCACGCCGCCGCAAAATACAAAACTCGCGACAAGCGCCGCCACTGCCTGCCGTAAACCTTTCACGAACGATCTCCGCCTTTCCCACGTGTGTGATGTTTGAGTGATTTGCTACATTATATCGGATTCGCAAATGAAAAGCTAGGACTTTTTGCGTTGCAAGCATTTTCTTTCGTCGTATCTTTAGATGCTATCGTCACGGATGATGCAACGATTTGGATCTGCGACGACATACCGCTTCCTCCTTGCAAAGAAAAAAACTCGTGCTACACCTTTTTCGTATAGCACGAGTTTCCTCACATGATCACGGATTTGTTTTTGCCTTAGAGCACCTTATGCAAGTACTCGCGGATCTCGTCGCCGTCTTCGAGTTTCATGACGTCGGCGAGGATTTCTTTTGCTTTGACGGAGCTCGTCTTGCGAAGCATCTCCTTGACGCGCGGGATGCTCGGCGCGCTCATGGAGAGCTCGTGGATGCCCATGGCCATGAGCAGGACGGCGGCGTACGGATCGGATGCCATCTCGCCGCACATGCCGGCCCACTTGCACTTGTCGCCCTGGTGCGCGCTCTGGATCGTGCGATAGATGAGGCGCAGCACGGACGGGTTGAAGTGGTTGTAGAGGTACGAGATGCTCGCGTTGCCGCGGTCGCAGGCGAGCGTGTACTGCACGAGGTCGTTCGTGCCGATGGAGAAGAAGTCGACGTACTTCGCGAGCATCGGCGTCATGACGGCCGCCGACGGCGTCTCGACCATGATGCCGACCTGGACGTCGTTGCTGAACGCCTTGCCCTCATGCGTGAGCTCGAGCTTCGCGCGCTCGATGCGCTCGAGGACATCTTTGAATTCTTTGACGTTGATGACCATCGGCACCATGATGGCGACTTTGCCGAAGACGCCGGCGCGGAGGATCGCCTTGAGCTGCGGCAGGAAAAGGTCGTCGCGCTGCAGGCTGATGCGGACGGCGCGGTAGCCGAGGAACGGGTTCTCTTCCTTCGGGATGTTGAGGTACGGCAGCGGCTTGTCGCCGCCGATGTCCATCGTGCGGATGACGCAGAGCTTACCGTTGCATTTCTCGATGGCTTCTTTATACGCCTGGAACTGGTCGTCTTCCGTCGGGATTTCCTCGCGGCCCATGAAGACGAACTCCGAGCGGAACAGGCCGACGCCTTCCGCGCCGTAGTTCATGGCGTTGTCGACGTCCATGTGCGTGCCGATGTTCGCCATGAGCTCGATCTTCACGCCGTCCGGCGTGACGGCCGGCAGCTCTTTGAGCTCGGCATAGTGGCGTGCGAGCTCTTCCTGCGCCTTGAGCTTTTCGCTGTAGGAAGCAATCTCTTCCGGCGTCGGGTTGATCGTGATCTCGCCGCGCTCGCCGTCGATGATGACGTGGTCGCCGTCCGCGATCTTGTCGATGCGATCCTCTTTATTGAGGCCGACGATCGTCGGGATGGCGCGCGCTTTCGCGATGATGACGGCATGCGCCGTCGTCGAGCCTGAGCCGAGGAGCACACCTGCGATCTGCTCCGTCGGCATGCCGGCGATGACGGACGGCTCGATTTCCTTGCCGCAGAGGATGACCTTCTCGTCGCCGATCTCCGGCTCTTTGACGCCGAGGATGTACTTCGCGACGCGCTTGCCGACATCGCGCAGGTCGACGGCACGCGCCTTGAAGTATTCGTCCTCCATCTGCTCGAACATTTTCGCCTGGATCTCAGAAGCTTTCAGCACGGCGCGCGGCGCGTTCTTCACCTCGTCGATCTGCTCGTCGATGTTCTGCGCCATCATCGGATCCTGCACCATCATGCGGTGCGCTTCGAGGATCGCGGCCTGCGCCTGCGTCTCTTCGTTCTTCTGCATCTTCTCGATGCTCTCGCGCAGCTGCTCGGCGACGGCCGTGATGGCCGCCATGGCCTTCTGCTTCTCTTCGTCGATGGCGTCCGGCTGGTAGCTCACGAGATAGCCGTCGAGGTTCTGGCCCGCGAGCATGATCTTGCCCATCGCGATGCCGGAAATGACGCCCTTGCCACGGATTTTTTCTGCCATTGTTCTGTTCCCCCAAATATGTGAAAAAATTCCCCTGTGTGTGAAAAAAGACTGTTGCGGTTACGTTCTCAAGCCTCCCACTCTGGGGGAGGTGGCCTCCCGGCAGGGAGGTCGGAGAGGGTAGCGTTGTTTGGCGATTCGCATGCCTTTCGGAAGGGATGAGAATCTCGTTCATGCGCTACCCTCTCCGCCCCTTCGGGGCACCTCCCCCAATGGGGGAGGCGTAGAACGTGTCAACCGCAACAGTCCCTTTCTGTTGTGCGTTTTTGCGACTTAGTCTTCGCCGAATTTCGAATCGACGAGGTCTTTCAGCGCCTTCACGGCATCCGCCTCATCCGGGCCGTCTGCGCAGATCGTGATCTCCGTGCCTTTGACGAGGCCCATGCTCATGATCATGAGGATGGACTTCGCATCGACCGTCTTGCCTTTGGCCTTGATCTGGACCTTGGACTTGAACTTCGTCGCCGTCTGGACGAACACCGATGCCGGGCGCGCGTGGATGCCCGTCTTGTTTTCGATCGTTACCGTTGCTTCCGTCATGTCGATTACCTCTTTCTTCCTCGCTGGAGGACCAGAATAAAAATGATCTCGGCTCCAGCTGCGCGAATGTTTTCCTGCACGCTATATATTGCATACTGCGTGCCAACTTTCACGCGGCCGGGAATTTTTTATCATCACTCCGCCAAAGCCCGTCACAAGCGGTCTTTCGCGAAGCATTGCCGCACGTTCTCCGGCGCGAACCGGCGCTGTTCCACTCGCCTTCGGGAAAATTTCCCACAAGGTTCACAGTGATTGGGGATTTTTACGTAGGCACGAGAAAATTTCTCATGCAAGGATTTCTTCTTGTGCTCTCTTAATTCCACACGCTCTTGCTGTTTTCCTGCTTATAATTCACAAAATCCGCACGAATTTTTTTCGTATTCGTGCGGATTTTTGAAAAAAGTTTTTTGGCGATCTCTGCCGCGCGGATGCAAGGAACCGTATACACAAAAGGCTGTGCATAACTTCGGTGCTTTTTTGCCGTCGCTGTGCACAGCCTTGCTGTTTTATCCACAGATTTCACTCAAAAGTGGATAACTTTGTGGATAACTCGTATTTTTTTGTGCGTTTCCATCAATAAATGGATTTGTAGATGCCTTCGATCTCTTCCTGCGTGACATCGCGCGGGTTGCCCGGCGTGCAGGCATCGGCCATGGCGGATTTCGCGAGGAACGGGATGTCTTCTTCTTTGACGCCGAGCTCGGAGAGTTTGCGGGGGATGCCGACGTCGTCTGCGAGCTGCTGCACCGCGTCGATGGCAGCCGTGCGCGCGTCTTCCGTCGAGAGCGCGTCAACGTCTTTCACGCCCATCGCGCGCGCGATCTCGCGGTAGCGGTCGCCCGTCGCGGGCGCGTTGAATTTCAGCACAGGAGCGAGGAGGATCGCGCAGGCCATGCCGTGCGGGATGTCGTAGACGGCGGACAGCGGGTGCGCCATGGAGTGGTCGATGCCGAGGCCGACATTCGAGAAGCCCATGCCGGCGATGTACTGGCCGAGCGCCATCTCGCCGCGCGCTTCGTGGTCGCCCTTCACCGAGTTGCGCAGATGCTTGCTGATGATCTCGATGGCTTTGAGATGCATCATGTCCGTGAGCTCCCATGCGCCTTTCGTGATGTAGCCCTCGATGGCGTGGACGAGTGCGTCCATGCCGGTCGAGGCGCAGAGTTTCGGCGGCATCGACGCGACCATGTCCGCATCGACGATGGCGACGACCGGGATGTCATGCGGGTCGGCGCAGACGAATTTGCGATGGCGCTCGACGTCCGTGATGACGTAGTTGATCGTGACTTCAGCCGCCGTGCCGCTCGTCGTCGAGACGGCGATGATCGGCAGCGCCTTGTGCTTCGTCGGCGACGCGCCTTCGAGGCTGCGGACATCGGCGAACTCAGGGTTCGTCATGATGATGGCGATGGCCTTGCTCGTGTCGATGGCCGAGCCGCCGCCGATGGCGACGAGGATGTCAGCGCCCGCGGCTTTGCACGCTGCGACGCCTTCCTGGACATTTTCGATCGTCGGGTTCGGTTTGATCTTGTCATAGACTTCGTACGCGACGCCGGCCTTGCCCAAAAGCTCCGTGACCTTCGTCGCGACGTGGAATTTCATGAGGTCCTTGTCCGTGACGACGAGCACTTTTTTCGCGCCGCGGCCCTGGACTTCGGGGACGATCTCGGCGATCGCGCCCGCGCCGAAGTACGACGTTTCGTTGAGGATGATGCGGTTTGCCATGATGGTCTGCCTCCTGTACTTGTAAGATGGATTCTTGTGTGTGAAATGTGGATTGCGTTGGCAATCGCATGGGAATTCTACGTATTTTTGTTTTGTTCTTATTGTTTTCCGTCAATTCATACTATAGTTTCTTTTTTGCATCTTGTCAAGAATGCGTGATACTTTTCTTGCTTATGCACAAGGAATTTTGTCGGGAGAGGTCGAATAGAGAGAAAAAGACCGCACTCCACGCCTCCCCCTCTGGGGGAGGTGGCCCCGAAGGGGTCGGAGAGGGTAGCGACGTAAGTAGATTCTCATTCCTCTCGATAGGGAATACAGAATTTGTTCATGCGCTACCCTCCGCAGCAAGCTGCATAAGCGACCGCATCGGCGCTAAAGCGCCGTGCGTCTGCTTATCCGCCTCGCATTCGCTCGGCACCTCCCCCAAAGGGGGAGGCGTTAGAAATTGTGAACTCAAATTATTTCCATATAGAAGGAACTCCTCATGAACTTCCGACATCTGCGAACTGCGCTTCTCGCGTTCGTTGTCATCCTTTTCCTCATCCATCTCGCAAATCCCGCCGCGCTCGACGCGCTCGTGCCGGCGCCTGCGGGGACGCTCCCGCAGTATCAGGTCGCGCCGCCCGCCGCCATGTCCATGACGCCTGCCGCAGATGCGCCGAAAGCGACGGAGCCGTCGCGCGTCGTGCGCGTCGGCATCGTGCGCCCGGCGCTCGACCCGGCGACGGCGGACGCGCTCATCGAGCAGCAGAAAGATTACCTCGGCGAACTTTCGAAGTATACGGGCTGGGATTTTTATGTCGTCCCAGTGTCGTCCGATGATTCGGGCGAGGCGCTCGCGTCCGGCAAGTTTGAACTGCTGCTACCCGTCGAGCCGCACATCGTCGACACGGAGCAGTTCGCCGCGACGAAGCCGCTTGCGCTGCGGGATGTCGTCGGCTTTTACCGCCGCCCGAACGACGCGCGCTATGGTACGGGCATCAATGATGCCGAGGTGCCGATGCTCCAGGGCGCGCGCGTCGCCATCGACGAGGGGCGCAAGGATCTCTTGCCGCCCTTTGGCCGCTTCTGCCGCGAAAACGGCATCGAGATGACGCTCGTGCCGTACGCGTCGGACGCGGAAGCGCGCGCGGCCTTCGCGCGCGGCGACGCCGATCTGCTGCTCGACACGGCGACCTCGACGTCGCTCGGCGAGACGCTGGCGCTGGCCTTTGACGCGGTGCCGATGAGCATCGCCGCCCGCCACGAGAAGGAAGCGTTGCTCGAGACCATCAACGAGGCGAACGAGGCGATCGACGCGCAGAATCCGCGCCACCACGGCGCCTACCAGCACGCTTTCGGCGAGACGACGCGCCGCCTCATCACGCACTTCACACCGACCGAGCAAGTCATGATCGACAGCCTCCCCGAGCTGCGCGTCGTGCTGCCGCAGGACGATCCGTCCATCGCGGCAGGCCGCGAGCTCATCGAGCGGCTGTGCGAGGAGACAGGCCTCCGCGTCACATTCGTCACGGCGAGCAACGTCAGCGAGGCCCGGGCGATGCTCCGCCATTACACGGCGGACATCATGCCCGACATCTACACGCGCAATTCGCGCACGGCCGATTTTTATTTCACGGATCCGCTCTATGCCGAGGAATACGTCCTCGTCGGCCGCAGCGACGCCGACGTGCCAAAGGTCGGCACCATCGCGCTGCCCGTGCTGCAGACGGGCTTTGCCGAGGCCGTGCAGCAAAAATTCCCAGGCTGGCGCGTCGTGCCGATGGTGGACGAACAGCACGCGCTCGCCGCCGTCTCGAACGGCCAGGCGGACCTCGCCGTGAGCTCGATCATCTCCATGCAGGCGACGCGCAACCTCATGCTGTACCCGAACCTCGTGCTCGTGCCGTCCCTCAACAAGATCACCATCGGCACGAGCCTCGCCATCGGCCGCCACGAGCCGCGCCTCCTCCAGGCGATCCTCAACAAGGCGATGCTGCGCCTCGACCCGCAAGCGTGCGAAGAGATCCTCCTGAAGCATGAGACGCGCACGCCGCCGCACTTCTCGCTGACGTATTTCCTCGCGTTCTACCCGCTGCAGACCGGCCTTTTGCTCGGCACGATCGTGCTGCTCTTTGCCATCGGCTTCTTCCTGCGCGAGCTCATCGAGCGCCGCCGCCAGGAGGCCGCCGCCCGCGCCGCGCTCGAAAACTACAAGTACCAGTCGCAGACCGACCCCTTGACCGGCCTCTACAACAAGGCCGCCGCGCGCGAGATGATCGAGCACTATCTGCTCGAGCCGCCCGCACCGGGTCACTGTCATGCGTTTTTCATGTGCGACCTCGACCACTTCAAGGCCGCGAACGACCTCTGCGGCCACTCGTTCGGCGACGAAATCCTCATCGCCTTCGCCGAGAGCCTGCGCTCGATCGTAAGGAGCCGCGACCTCATCGGCCGCTTCGGCGGCGACGAATTCGTCATTTTTTTGAAAAACGGCACGGACGTCGCCATCCCGCGCATCGCCGAAGCCGTCGGCCGCGCCGCGACGCTCGTCGACGAGCGCCTGCGCACGACGAACGAAGAAGCGCAGAAGCACCCCGACCGCCCGCTCATCACCGTCTCGATCGGCGTCGCCGTCCCCGAGAGCACGGAAGAAAGCTACGACACCATCTTCCACAAGGCCGACACCGCGCTCTACCACGTCAAAGAACACGGCCGCGCCGCCTGGAAACGCTACGACGCCTCGCTCGAAGAGCCCGATCAGGACGGGGAGCGCCGGTGCGAGCCGGACGAGGGACGATGAACGCAATCACAACGCAAAAGCAGCCCGTAGCTGCGACATGTTCTTGTTGTGCAAAACTCCTTCTGTGCCTGAAAATCGCACTGAATGAAACCGAAGATGGCATCGCCATCTGCTATCAAATCCTCAAGTCATACAATCGTTATGATCGCGCCCCCGAAATCCTTCTCTTCATCATCTTACAAATCTTGGACGCATACGACGAAAAGGAAGCCTGGATACACACCTATGAAAAAGCGCTCGCGAACAACATCCAGCCGCGCATGACGCTGCGCGAACACTGCGCCAAACTGAAAGCCGAGCGCCACTGACCGGCGCGAACAACGAACGCACAGGATGATATGCATAAAAACAGGCGCCTCGCAAGACAAAAACTTGCGAGGCGCCTGTTTTCTGTGGAAAAACTTATGCTTCGATACCGCATTCCCTGCGGATCGCATTCTGCAAGAGCTGAGAAAAATTGATGTGATGCTCTTTCGCGACCGCGTCCAGCCAGCCAGGCAGCGTGATGTTCTTGCGGACGGCGCGCGTGTCGTTCAATCTGCGGACGGCAATCGTGTCCGCCTTGACGAGCGCGACGCTCGCTCCATCCGCGACCTCGAGGCTTGCCGGGACGAACGGCGGCGCGATCGTCTCGCCGTGTTCTTCCATATACCAAAGCTTCAGCGCCAACGCGTCCTCCGCATTTTCAAACGCATCCGCGAGATCATCCCCGTCCGTGAAGCAATTCGGGATGTCGGGGAAATCGACGAGATAACCACCGTCCGCTTCCGGCGTGAAGACGGCAGGGTAAATGTATGTCATGATGATGGCCTCCTTCGAGGATAGCATACATACTTATTTCTTGATTCGCGTTAACTTGTACTTGTAATTCTTCTATGATAGAATGGATCAATCTTTGAAAGGAGGTCATTTCCATCCATTCTATGAATTTGACGCTCTCCCCCTTTGTAAAATGGGCGGGTGGGAAACGGCAACTCTTACCTGAAATCGAAATGCGTCTTCCAACACAATACAAACGCTACATTGAACCGTTCGTCGGCGGCGGTGCCGTCTGTCTTGCCCTCGCGCAACAAAACAGCCTCATCAACGACAGCAATGCAGCGCTTATTCATACCTATCGAACAATCCAAACGCACCCTGATGAACTCATCTCTACCATACACACACTTGACAGAGAAATCAAGACCGGCAAAAAAGAAACGTACTACGCACAACGCGATCGCTATAACGAAAAAATTCGCGATCGCCAATATGACATAGAAACGGCCGCTCTCTTCATTTTTCTCAACAAGCACTGTTTCAACGGCCTTTACCGAGTCAATCGAAAAGGCGGATTCAACGTACCATACAACAACAGCGTCCGCGAATCGATCGACGAGGAAAACATTCGCGGCCTCTCAAGATTTCTATCTTCCATTGAAATCACACAAGGAGATTTTGAAGTCGCTGCCAAACGTGCGCAAGCAGGCGATTTCGTTTTCTTTGATAGCCCCTACGCCCCACTAAATCCTACTTCCTTTGAAGCATACACAAAGGAAGGATTCGAGCGCGAAGATCACGAACGGTTATCTGTGCTCTATCGAAAGCTCACAGATCGTGGTTGCTACTGTATGCTCACAAACCACAATACTGATTTCATTCGGTTACTCTACGAGGGATTCCATATCAGCGTTGTTTCCGTTCGCCGCGCTATCAATTCGGATGCGACGAAACGAACAGGCGAAGAAGTTATCATCTGCAACTATAAAACATGCACGGAGGAATGATCATGAAGCGCGACTTCAACGAATGGCTTGGTCACTTGCGGAACAGCATTGCGAGCTATGACTACTATGTCGATTTCCCAAAGGTTTTCGCAAATGTTGACGACATCAAGGTGGAACTGAACATCCTCAATTCTCTCATCGGAGAGGAAAACATCCGAGAATCTTTCAAAAAAATTCTTCAGCGGTATCCAGAAACCTTAAAGTGCATTCCTATCCTGCTCGCAGTGCGAAAAAACGAGATTTTGATCCTTGACGACGGCAAAGACTTCGAGTTCTCATTCAAAAAAATGAACTATGATATCGAAACCTATGCAACCTTCATGGAAAAAAGCGGACTTTTCGATCTTATGCAGCATCATGTCATCAGCAATCTCATAGATTATGTCACCGGCGTCGAAACCGGCCTTGATTCCAACGGCAGAAAAAATCGTGGCGGACACTTGATGGAAAATCTCGTTGAGCACTATATCCAGAAAGCCGGCTTCGTCAAAAACGAAACGTACTTCAAAGAAATGTATATCCATGACATCACGAATCGGTGGGGCATTGACCTCTCTGCTATTTCCAATCAGGGCAAAGCAGAGAAGCGCTTTGATTACGTCGTCAAGACGCCAGAAAATCTCTATGTGATTGAAACGAATTTTTATACGAGCGGTGGCTCAAAGCTGAACGAAACCGCGCGCAGTTATAAAACGCTTGCAAACGAAATTGATCCACTTCCACATGTGCATTTCGTATGGTTTACAGACGGTCAGGGCTGGATCAGCGCTCGTCATAATCTCGAAGAAACCTTCGATGTGCTCGACACGATCTACTGCATCCACGATATGGAGCAGAACATCATCGAGAAGGTCATGCGCTGATGCTTCAATCTTACTACAAATCACCGAATCGTGATTTCACACTTCTTCAAGGCGATACGTTTCAGCTTCTTCCAAAGTTCACGTTTCACTTTGACATGATTTTCGCTGACCCGCCATATTTTCTTTCAAACGGAGGCTTCTCTGTGCAAAGTGGAAAGATGGTCAGCGTCAACAAAGGCACTTGGGACAAGTCTAACGGGTTCGATGCAGACAACGAGTTCCATCTTCACTGGATCAAACTCTGCCGCAAAAAATTGAAAGAGAACGGAACAATCTGGATCAGCGGGACATATCACAACATTTTTTCAGTTGCGCAAGCGTTGGCCGAGCTCGGCTTCAAAATCTTGAACGTCATCACATGGGAGAAGACAAATCCTCCTCCAAATCTTTCTTGCCGCTACTTCACGCACTCGACGGAGTTTATCGTTTGGGCGCGCAAAAATCAAAAAGTCCCTCATTATTACAACTATGAGTTAATGAAAACCATCAACGGCGGCAAGCAAATGCGAGATGTGTGGCCTATGCCAGCCATTGCACGCTGGGAAAAATCCTGTGGCAAGCACCCGACGCAAAAACCATTAGCACTTCTTACACGAATCATCCTCGCATCAACGCACACTAACGCTTGGGTGCTCGATCCTTTTGCCGGTTCTAGCACAACCGGTATCGCAGCTAGTCTGACGGGACGTCGTTATCTCGGCATCGACGGCGAAACTGCTTTCCTCGACATATCGAAGCATCGACGTGAAGAACTAGAAAATCCAATGATACGGATGAATTATATTTCACGCCTATCCGATCTTTCTTACATGACTGATACAGCAACAGAGAACGTCTGCGAAGATTCCACATCCTATGCTTCAGAGCTTCCTTTTCTTTGAAAACCGCAGGTGACCTTCATGACCAAGCCCATCCTCCACGACCCCATCTTCCTCTCCCTCCCCTCGCGCCCCGCGACGAAGGACGACCTCCCGCTCGCCCGCGACCTCGCGGACACGCTCATGGCGCACGCCGATCATTGCATCGGCCTCGCGGCGAACATGATCGGCGCGAGCGTCTGCATCCTCGCCGTGATGGACGATGCGAAAATCCTCGTGATGATGAATCCCGAAATCGTCAAGCACTCCGCGAAATCGTACCACACGGAAGAAGGCTGCCTGTCGCTCGCGGGCGTGCGCGAGGTGGAGCGCTACGCATCCGTCACGGTGCGCTATCGCGACGAGCACTTCAAAAAGCAGCGCGGTACAGTCTCCGGCATCACGGCCCAAGCCATCCAGCACGAGATGGACCACTTCGCCGGACGGCTGGTGTGAATGCTGCATCAAAAAATCCTGCAAGGGAAAATTCCCTGTGCAGGATTTTTTGTCTTTCAAATCATTTATTTACCGATACTGGTACGCATCGAGCTCCCACACGCGTCCCGTGACGTTTTCCATCGGCGCGTCGCTTTCGATGACGAGCTCGGGGAGGATGTGCTTTTCGGGGAACACATTGAAGGTCGCGACTTCTTCGCCGTGTTCGAAGAACGCTTCGACGACGGTCTTGTCGACGAAGAGCTGCAGCGAAAGATTCTGGTCGGTGAAAAGCTTGAACGTGCGCGTGCCCTTTCCGCCGCGCTTCATGCCGCTCCTATCGATCGTGACGGTCTGCGACGGGCGGTCGTAGTGGATCGTGACGCGCTCCAGCCCGTAGGCGAGCGTGTACGTCACGGACTGCGCCTTGCCGAACGTGATGTCGATGAGCGCCTCGGCGCCTTCGGCGAGGCTGGCGCGGACGCTCTGCGTCTCCGTCGCGTCGAGGTCGACGGCGGATTCCGCGATGCGGAGCGCGCGCAGTTCTTTCGCGGGTTGCGAGAAGATCTTGCCCTGCCGCAGCGTCAGCACGCGCGGCATCGTGAGGCTGTGCACCCAGCCATGTTCTTTCGTCGGGTACGCGTCCTCGTCCGGCATGCCGATCCAGCCGAAGAGGATGTGACGGCCCTGATTGTTGTACACTTGCGGCGCGTAGAAGTCAAAGCCCTTGTCGAGCTCCTGGAAGCGGCCGTGCATGAGCTCCATGCTCTCGAGCGAAAGGTGGCCGGCGAGGTAGCCGCACTGGTAGCGGCTCTGATACTTGTACTCGCGCGCCTCGAGGCCCTGCGGGCAGAACATCAGCACGTCGTAATTACCGAAGCGCAGGAGGTTCGGGCATTCCCACATGTAGCCGAAGTCCTTGTACTTCGTCGAGATTTCGCCGCACGGCTCCCATGCTTTGCTCGCTGCATTTTCATGATAGACGAGCACCGTGCCCGTCTCGTTTTCGCGTTGCGCGCCGAGCACGAGGTAGCGCTCGCCGTGGCGGTAAAAGACATACGGGTCGCGGAAGTGGCCCGTGTAGCCCTCGGCGTTCGTGGGGATGATGATCTCATCCTTGCGGACTGTGCCATCTTTCATCAGCGTGCCGAAGCGCTGCGCCGGCGTGCGCACGCCGTTTTCATCTTTCGCGTTGCACGTGTAGAGCACGCGGACGTCACCGTTTTCGACGAGGCCGCAGCCGGAGTAGCAGCCGTCCTTGTCATGCGCGTCGCTCGGCCACATGGCGAGCTCCGGCACCGTGTAGTGGACAAAATCGCGCGTCGTCGTATGCGCCCACGATTTGTGCTTGTGCTCGACGCCGAGCGGATTCCACTGGTAGAAGATGTGCGTGACGCCATCTTTTTCCACGAGGCCATTCGGATCGTTGATGAGGCCGAACGGCATCTCGAGGTGGAAGCGGTTGTGATAGCGATGCGTGAAAGGCAGCGCCTCGCGGACCTTCTGGTCGATGGCAGCGCGGTCGAACTCCGCGCCGATGTGATTGTCTTCCATAAGGATGTTCCTCCTCCTTCCAACGGCTCCCCCTCTGGGGAAAGCAGACTCTTAGCGCTTTAGCGCTTAGAGGTCGCTTTGTCCTTCAGGTAGAGCTGTCGAGCGATAGCGAGACTGAGAGGGTAGCGGCGTTTGAGATTCTCGATTCTTTCGATAGATAAGAGAATGTCGTAACAGCGCTACCCTCTCCGCCCCTTCGGGGCACCTCCCCCAGAGGGGGAGGCGTATATACATATGCTTTTATAAGTTTCTTATTTTTACTCTTCATCCTCTTCCGGCTTGAACAGCGTGAACGTCAAACCGAACGCGACGGCGAAGCCGACGAGGTTGACAAGGATGTACGAGCCGAGGTTGTTGATGTAGAGGAGCGTGCCCGGCAGGACCGTGATGCCCATGCCCGTGCCCGCGAGGTGCATGAAGCTGGCGAGGCAGCCGGCGCAAGCGCCGCCGACGAGAGCATAGAGGAACGGCTTCATGAGGCGGAGGTTGATACCGAAGATGACCGGCTCCGTGATGCCGAGGAACGCAGGAACAATCGAGGAAACGTAGAGTGCGCGTTTTTTCTTGTTCTTCGTGCGCGCCGCAACGGCTGCCGCTGCACCGCCCTGGGCGATGATGGCGCCCGTGATGATCGCGTTGAACGGATCGACGCCCGTCGTGGCGAGGAGCTGGACTTCGAGCGCGTTGAAGATGTGATGGACACCGAAGACGACGATGACCTGCTGCAGGCCGCCGACGATGAGGCCGCCGATGCCGAACGGGAGCTCAAGGAACGCCTGAACCGCGCCAAAGACCGCGGATTCAATGCCGTGCATGATGGGGCCGAGCACGAGGAGGCCGACGATCATGCCGATGAAGAGCGTGAGGAACGGCGTGACGATGAGGTCGATGATGTCCGGCACGAATTTCTTCAGCCATTTCTGGAGCTTCGCGCCGAAGATGCCGAGGACGAGGGCCGGCAGGACCGAGCCCTGGTAGCCGACGACTGGGACGGAGAAACCGAGGACATCCATCATCATCGGCTGCTGCGCGCCGCCCGGGATGGCCGCCCAAGCATTCGGCAGCTGCGGAGCGACGAGCATGAGGCCGAGGACGATGCCGATGACCGGCGTGCCGCCGAAGCGCTTCATCGTGGACCAGCAGACGAGCGACGGCAGGAAGATGAAGGCCGTATCCGTGAGGACCTGGCTCATCGTGAGGACGTTTTTGCTGAACTCGACGCCGAGCGCCTGGCAGGCGCCGCGCAGGCCCATGAAAAGACCGGTGGCGACGAGGACCGGGATGATCGGGACGAAGACGTCGCCGAGCGTGCGGGACATCTTCTGGATCGGCGTCATCTGCGCGTATGCTTCTTCCTTGTTGCTCACGCCGGAGAAGTTCGTGCCCTTGATGAATTCGTCGTAGACCTTGTCGACGAAGCCCGTGCCGAGGATGATCTGGTACTGCGCGGCTGCAAAGAACTGGCCTTTGACGCCGTCGATGTTCTCGATGGCTTTCTCATTGAGCTTCGACTTGTCGTTGATGATGAGGCGCAGGCGCGTCGCGCAATGCTCGGCATTGCGGACATTGTCCTTGCCGCCGACGTACTTCCAGATGAGCTTCGCGACGCGCTGCTCTTTCGGGAGGTTGTCGAACTCGTGATCTTCTGCGACAGGCGCCGCCGTCTCGGCTTTTGCCTCGCCGGCCGCTTTCGAGACGACCGTCTTCTCGCCGAGCGCGACCGTGATGTCGCCGAAGTCCGCCGCATTCGTCACGACGAACGGCGTCGTCGTCTCATAGCCCGCGGCTTTGATGCCTTCGGGGTCGAACTCGAGGAGCAGCTGGCCTTTCTTGACCTTGTCGCCCTGCGCGGCTTTTGCCGTGAAATGCTCGCCATTCAGCTTGACCGTGTCCATGCCGACATGGATGAGCACCTCGACGCCGTCGTCGGATTTCATGCCGATGGCGTGCTTCGTCTCGAAGAACACCGTGATCTCGCCATCGAACGGCGCATAGACCTTGCCTTTCGGATTCTTGATTGCAGCGCCGCGGCCCATGGCTCCCGAGCCGAAGACCGGATCGTTGACTTCGCTGAGCGCAACGAGCTCGCCGTCGAGCGGGCTGTCCAGACGAATGTCTTTCATTTCTCGTACCTCCGTTTTCCCTGATAAACGTATCTCTCTGAATGAATCCCCTGAATGATAGCGGAATGTAAAATCGCTGCGCGATTTTGCATAAGCGATTCGCACGAATCGGCGCGTCGCTGCGCTCCTTCCGATTCGGCTCTCTGCTTATGTGGTATCAATTCCATGTCTATATACTAGCAAGTCGGTCGAAGTTTGTCAATAACTTTCGAAAAAAATTACAACCTTTTTTCAGCAATCGCAGCCCGCATGCGCTCGAGGTTCGTCTGGTAGCGTTCGGGCAGGCGGAGCGCGAGGCCGGTGTAGAGCACGTCGACGATGGCCATGTGGATGAGGCGGGAGGCGGCAGCCTCGGAGCAGTAGCGGACTTCGCGGCCCATGCCGACGAGGACGATGTCGGCGGCGCGCGCGAGCTCGGAGGCCGCATGGCTCGTCAGCGCGAGGATCGTCGCGCCATTTCGCTTCGCCATCGCCACGCTTGCGAGCAGGTCGCGCGTCGCGCCCGTGTGCGAGACGGCGAGCACGACGTCGCCCGGGCCGAGCAGCGCCGCCGACGTGATCTGCTGGTGGCCGTCGCTGTAGGCCTGCACGACGAGGCCGAAACGCAGGAGGCGCGTCTCGATATCGCGGCAGACCGTCGCGGAATTGCCGAAGCCATAGACGGCGATGCGATGCGCGCCCGCGAGCGCCTGCACGGCCGCGTCGCATGCGGCGGGATCGAGCAGCCGCCGCGTGTCCGTGAGGCCGTCGATGATGCTCTGGAAGACTTTCGCCGTGATATCGTCGTAGCCATCGCCCGGCTGGATGTCGAGAAAATGATCCGCCGTCTCGTTCCGCGCGCCGGCGAGCGCGATCTTCAGGCTCTGCAAGCCGCTGAAGCCGAGCTTCTTGCAAAAGCGCGAGACCGTGATTTCGGAGCTCTGCGCTTTCTGCGCCAGCTCGGCAATCGTGATGTCCACGAGCTCGTCGGGGTGAGCAAAAAGATAGTCGGCAATGCGCTTTTCCGCTTTCGTCATGCCGCCGTAAGCGCTGCGGAGCATGGGGAATTGTTGCGTCGTGTCTGTCATGGCGTAAGACCTCCGTTTGTTCCTATTCTATCATTTCTTTGAAAGGATGCAAACGGGTTTTGTTTCCACGCCTCCCCCTCTGGGGGAGGTGCCCCGAAGGGGCGGAGAGGGTAACGTCGTATGAGATTCTCCATCCTATCGTAAGGATTCAGAATCCCGCTACTACGTTACCCTCTCAGTCTCGCTAACGCTCGACAGCTCCCCCAGAGGGGGAGCCGTAGAACGAATGATTTACCCGACGACGGCATTCAGCGCGAGCACGCCGATGAGGCCCATGACGGCGATGATGGTCTCGAGCGCGCACCAGGTGCGGACGGTTTCTTTGACCGTGATGCCGAAGAATTCTTTGAAGAGCCAGAAGCCTGGATCGTTCGGCGGGCTGAAGATCAGGCTGCCCGCGCCGGTCGCGAGGACCATGAGCTCGGCGTTTGCGCCCGTGACGGCGATGATCGGGGCGGCGATGCCGGCGGACGTCATGGCCGCGACGGTCGCGCTGCCGCAGGCCGTGCGGATGACGGCAGCGACGAGCCAGGCGAGGACGAGCGGCGAGAGGTCGGAGCCTTCGACGAGCGTCGCGATGTACGTGCCGACGCCGCTGTCGATGAGGACTTGCTTCAGCGCGCCGCCCGCGCCGACGATGAGGAGGATCATGGCGATTGTCTTCACCGCCGTCTCGACGGTCTTCATGACATCGGCGAGGCTGCGGCCGCGCGCCACGCCAAACGTGTAGAACGCGATGGCGACGGAGACCGTCAGCGCCATGTCCGGCGCACCGAAGAACGTAAGGATGTGATACGCCGCCGTGTCCGGCGCGAGCACGAGCTTCGCGATGGCCGAGGCCGCCATGAGCACGACGGGGACGAGCGCCGTCGCGACGGACGTGCCAAAGCTCGGCATTTCGTCATCGGAGAAGGTCTTTTTGCTCATCATGCCCTCGGGCGGGTGCGGCTGGATGTGCTTTGCCGTCGTGCAGAAGAGCGGGCCGGCGACGATGGCCGTCGGGATGGCGATGAGCGCGCCATAGAGCAGCGTCGTGCCGATGTCAGCGTGATAGATGACGGAGATGGCCGTCGGCGCAGGATGCGGCGGCAGGAAGCCATGCGTGACGGAGAGCGCGGCCGCCATCGGGATGCCGACTTCGAGGAGCGGCACGCCGGCCGCCGCCGCGACCGTGAAGACGAGCGGGATCAGCAGCACGAAGCCGATTTCATAGAACAGCGCGATGCCGACAATGAAGCCCGTAAGGCTGACAGCCCACTTGACGTTCTTTTTGCCAAAGACGCGGATCAGCGTCGTGGCGATGCGCTGGGCGCCGCCGCTCTCTTCGAGCAGCTTGCCGAGCATGGCGCCGAACGAGACGACGATGGCGAGGCCGCCGAGCGTCGCGCCGAGGCCTTTCTCGATGGTCGGGACGATGTTATTGATCGGCAAGCCTTCGCAGAACGCGAGGATGCCGGCGACGAGCAGGAGCGAGAGGAAGCTGTTGAGCTTCACTTTCACGATGAGGAAAAACAGCAGCAGGATGCCTGCGGCGAGGATAAATAGCGGCATGATTTGTCAACTCCTTGGGAACATGACAATGCGAAGATTAATTCTGCGGCCAGTTGTGATGGAACGCGCCGTCACGGTCGATGCGCGCGTACGTGTGCGCGCCGAAGTCGTCGCGGAGCCCCTGGATGAGGTTCGCGCCGAGGAGCGGGCTGCGCGTCGCGTCGATGTAGCTCGCGGCATTCGCGAACGCCGGGATCGGCAGGCCGCACGTGATGCCGAACGCGACCGTGCGCCTGAGCGCCGGCAGATTTTTCTGGATGCGCGCGAGGAAAAAGTCGTCTTCCATGAGGTTTTCGAGGTCGGGCGTCTTCTCATACGCTTCCATGATTTTTTCGAGGAACGCCGCCTGGATGATGCATCCGCCGCGGAAAATGGCGGCGATGGCACGATCATCGAGCGCCCAGCCGTAATGCTTTGATGCGGCGCGGTACAGCGCAAAGCCCTGCGCGTACGCCGCGATCTTGCCCGTATAGAGGCTCGCCTCAACCGCGTCGATGAACGCCTGCCCGCTTTCATGCTGGATGGCCGCGGCGGGGAGCGCCTGCTGCATGCGGGCGCGCAGCGCCGTCTGGTTCGACATGACGCGCGCATTGCAAGCCGCCGTCATGATGGACGTATTCACGCCCTCCTTCATCGCCTCGATGCTCGTCCAGCGGCCCGTGCCCTTCTGGCCGGCGCTGTCGACGATCTTGTCGATGAGGTCGCCGTCCGCGAGATCGTCGGCCTCGGCCAGCACGTCCGCCGTGATGCCGACGAGGTAGCTCTTGAGCTCGCCTTCGTTCCATTTGCGGAAAATATCCGAGATTTGCTGATTTGTAAATCCGCCCGCGTATTTCAGCAGCAGATACGACTCGGCGATGAGCTGCATGTCGGCGTACTCGATGCCATTGTGCACCATCTTGACGAAATGGCCGGCGCCGCTCTCGCCGATGTACGTGCAGCACGGCGCGCCGTCCGCCTGCGCGGCGATGGCTTCGAAAATGGGGCGAACGGATTCGTAGGCATTTTTGTCACCGCCCGGCATGATGCACGGCCCGCGGCGCGCGCCCGTCTCGCCGCCCGAGATGCCCGTGCCGAAGAAGTTCAGCCCATGCGATTTGCAGAGCTCATAGCGGCGCATCGTGTCGCCAAAGAACGAATTGCCGCCATCAATGATGATGTCGCCCGCCTCGAGCAAAGGAATGAGCTGCTCGATCATCGAATCGACGGGCTTCCCCGCCATGATCATCATCATGATCTTGCGCGGCTTTTTGAGCGCGGCGACGAATGCTTTGAGATCGTAGAATGGATGCGCGTTCTTGTGCGGATACTCCGTGACAAATTTTTCCGTGAGGTCCGGCGTGTAGTTGTAGCAGGCGACCTGAAAACCGTGATCTGCCATGTTGAGTGCGAGATTGCTGCCCATGACGGCCATGCCGACCATGCCGATATCCATACGTTCCATGTGCTTGTCCTCCTCTATCGTCGGGAACATCAGAGTTTCGTGACGAGATGTTCCTGCTGGAATTTCGTGATCGTGGCGAACGCTTTCTGGTTCGTCCAATAAAGCTCTTCGAACGTCGCGAAGAGTTCGCGGTAGATTGCCGCGTTTTCCTCGATCGGCGCGTAACGCTGCTTCGGCTGGACGAGCGCCGCCGTGTCGCGGATGCTCGAGAGCTTGCCGCTCGCGATGAAGCCGAGCACCGCCGCACCGAACGCCGCACCCTCGCTGTTGTCGGGCAGCGTGAGCTCGCGGCCGAGCACGTCGGAAAGGATCTGCAGCCAGAGCGTCGATTTCGTGAAGCTGCCGCTGACGCGGATGTCTTTGACGTCGCCGAAACTTTCCAATGCTTTCATGACGGCATTCATGCTGTAGCAGATGCCTTCCATCGCCGCGCGGATGATATGCGAGCGGCTGTGGTTCAGCGTCAGGCCGAAAATCATGCCCCGGAGCTCCGAGTTCCAATACGGCGAGCGCTCGCCCGTGAAGCACGGCAACATGAGGAGCCCGCCCGCGCCGGCCGGGACGTGTGCGGCTTTCATCGTCATGAGGTCATAGCCGTCGACGTCGAGGTTCTCGAGATGCGCTTTCGTGTAGTGGCAGACGCGGTCGCGCACCCAGCGCAGGATCATGCCGCCGTTGTTGATCGCGCCGCCCGCGACCCAGATGTCATCGACGAGGTTGTAACACCACGTGCGCCCTTTCGGATCCGTCACCGGATGATCCGTCAGCATGCGGAGCGCCCCGCTCGTGCCGATCGTCGCGCTGAGCTGGCCGGGCGCCACGGCGCCGATGCCGACATTCACGAGCACGCCGTCCGTCGCACCGATGACGACGGGGAGGCCGGCCGGCAGGCCCGTCGCCTCGGCGGCCGCCGCCGTGAGCTTTTCCGCATGCGTCGCGGAGACGATGGGCGGCAGCATCTCGCGCGTGATGCCGACGTACGCGAGGATTTCCGCATCCCAGTTCATTTCGTGCTCATTGTAGAGCCCGCTCGTGCTCGCGGCGGAGTGATCGATGGCGAAGACGCCCGTCAGCTGCTCGAAGAGGTAATCCTTGAGCGAGCCGACGAATTTCATTTGCTCAAAGCGCTCCGGCAGATGCTCGCGCAACCAGAGGAGCTTCGCCAGCGGATAGCAGGCGTGGATGGGGCAGCCGGTCTTTTCATAAAAACGCTGGCAGCGCGTCGCGTCCTGCTTCATGGTGCGAACGACATCGGCGCTGCGGCTGTCCGCCCACGTGATCATGTTCGTCATCGGGCGATGCTGGGCATCGAGCGGCGCGAAGCTGTGCATGACCGTCGAGAGCGCGATGCCGGCCGCCACACCATTGCGGTAGCGCAGCGTCGCCGCCGTCTCCTTTACGACCTTGAGCACGGATTCGTAGATCTCGAGCGGATTTTCCTCGGCCCAATCCGTATGCGGCGTCAAGAGCGGGTAAAACGCCTCGGACGACGCGAGCTTTTTGCCGTTGAGCGCATACGCGATCGCCCGCACGCCCGTCGTGCCGACATCAACGCCGATCCACGCTTCCGTCACGCCATGATGTTCGTTCATTTTCAAAGCACCTCGTTCAAAATGATGTGTTTGTTTCATTTCTTGAGGACATCATAGCATAGCTTCTATTATTTTGCAAGATGTATTTCAAAATTATTTTCGATAAAGTTATTTTTCTATCATTTCGAGACAAAAAAATGGAGGCGCATCTGCGCCTCGAAGAAGAAAATGATAGGGAAAGAAGGGGCTCTTGTCAGTTGCGCGGCAGGAGCTTGCCGCCGCCGGGCAGGCTGTACGTCCGCCCGCCGAGTGCGGTCGCTGCGTCCTTATCATAATAAATATTGTGGCCGTTCGACGCGATATTCGCGTAGCCCGTCGCTTCATCGCTGATGGAAGAAACGTACGCGTCCGCCGTCAGGCTCCAATGCGCCGTTTGCGCGAGCGTGATCGCCGCACGCTGCGCCGTGTTGTCCGCATTGAACGCGCCCTCGTAGACCGCGCCCTCGCCAAGGTCCAGCGCGACGGAGGAAATGCTGTCCGCCAAAACCTGGCCCGTGAGCGTCTGGTCTTTCGCCGTCATCGTGAAGTCGCCGCCATTCGCTCCGGCATTCCCCCAACGGCCAGCCGCGACCTTCACGAGCACGTCGCCCGACTGCACGAGCGCGACATTTTGGAAGCTCGCCACCGCCTGCGTATTCGTCACGAAGAACATCGGCCCGTCCGAATCATTGCGGAGCGTGGAATCCTTTGCGCGGAAGCTCGCCTCGCCGACGCCCGCATCACCCGAGAAGCTCTGATAGAGCATGATGCCTTGGTCTTTCGAGCCCGTGAGATCGACGTTTTCCAGCACGATGGAGTTCTTGCCCTCGACGACGGCGATCTCGCTGCCCGTCGCGGTGCCCGTCGCATTTTTGAGCGTGATCGCGCCCGTCGAGTAGACATTCGGACTGCCCGCGCCGCTCGTCGCGATCTTCGCACCATCGACCGTCACCGTGCCCTCGCCGCGATCCGTCGCGAGCGCCGCACAATGTTCGCCTTCGGTCGTGATGTCGACATCCTGCGCGACAATCGTGCCGTCATACGTCGCATCGAGGCCGCGCGACGAGTTGTTCTTCGTGTGGATCGTGAGATTCTTCGCCGTGACCTTCGCGTTCGCGCCCGTCGCAAAGACCGCATTCGCGCCATCCGCATCCGACGTCAGCGTCACATTTTCGAGCAGCGCCGTGCTGTCCGCCGCGAGGAACACCGCGTTCTGCCCCGAAAAATTTGACGCATCCGCACTCGAAGAATCGCCCGTCTTCGAAAGCTCCGCGCCCGTGAGTGTCAACGTACCGCCATTTCGCACAAGCACCGCATTCGCATCCGTCTCCGTCGCTTCGAACGTGCCTCTGTCGATCGTCTCTGTCTCCGCGTCCACAATCTTCGTCGCATCGAATTCCGACGCGGACTTCGTCGACGGCTGTCCCGGCCCGCCCTGCGGCGGCTGGCCTTGCGAACCGTCTTGCTGCCCATTCGGGCCTCCCTGCGGCATCATCTGTCCATCCGGCGGCGGTCCCATCGGCGGCTGTCCGTCCGGTCCGCCCTGCGGCGGCCCGCCCTGCGGCGGCTGCGCCTGCGTGCCATCCGCCTGCGTCGTCTCCGTGTCGGTCGTCTGCGTTTGCGCTGTCGCTGCGAACGCAACCGCGCTCATCGGCACCGGCGCCGCCAGCGCAAGCGCCAGCGACCAAGCAAGGATCGCACGCGTTGCTTTCTTGCGAGAAAATTGAATCTTCATGGTGATCGCTCCCCAAATCTCGCATTCCCTTGCAAAAGATTTTGTTCCTTTCGATGGATGTAGTATAGAACGCTGTTGTCAAAAAGAACTGGGGAAATGAAAACAAAGTATAAACGAACGATTACGTTCAACAAAATCTACAGATACGAAAAAAGCACCCGCAAATGCGAGTGCTTCGTCGAACCGGCAACTTCCTATCCTCCCAGCCCGTCACCAGGCAAGTACTTTCGGCCTCTGGATGCTTAACTACTGTGTTCGGTATGGGAACAGGTGGAACCATCCAGGCATCATCACCGGATATGTGAA
>Ga0256404_1002694_pt1 | contig 38499 bp, 36 predicted proteins | sample RumenRJG_01DNA_FD_185990 | JGI IMG/M metagenome (GOLD analysis project Ga0256404, IMG submission 185990) | Bovine rumen microbial communities from Lethbridge, Alberta, Canada - RJG_01 | ecosystem: Host-associated > Mammals > Digestive system > Stomach > Rumen | place: Canada: Alberta | collected...
GTAGTGGTAATCAGTAATAATTGGCTTTCCTTTCAAGAGCCATCTTGAAAGGCTTGTTTGCTATGCGCTCTTTCACAAATGGCTTTTTCTAAGAAATTGCCTTGACATCTAATAGCTAGTCACCTCTCTGATCTCACTCTGAGGTCTATGTTCCATGTTGATCATAAGTTTCAAAGGTTCTACAGGAAGTAAGAAATGTGAATTATGCTATCTCTGCTTTCTGTGGTCTATTAATTAATGAATTCTGTTTACTTTCGTTTACTGCCCGTGCGGGCTATTCTTGAACGCTCCCGCCACTTAGTCTGACGACTTGAAGTGGGGGATTCCTGCTTCTCAGAGAACTGCGCTCGCTCCTTAGAACTAACGTCTCACATTCTCTCCACAGGCGTAGATTCCCGTGCGACCCACGGTATTTATTTTAACTTGTGTTTTCTTATGCCTCAGGATGCAATCATCTCAAGGCCCTTGACCAGTATGTTGACCGCGGCATTCATGTCGCGGTCATGTTTTGTCCCGCAGGCAGGACAGGTCCAATTACGTATCGTTAGATCTCTCACTTTCCTGTTCTGACGGCCACAGCAGCTGCATCTCTGACTGGATGGATATGTCCTTGGCACCTTGATCAGGATCCCCCCTCTGTCTGCCATCTTGTATCCCAGTTTTCGGAAAAACTCGCTCCATGATGCGTCAGATATCGACTTTGCCAGTCTGTGGTTTTTCATCATTCCCTTCACGTTAAGATCCTCTATGCAGACGACTTGGTTATCGCTCGCCAGTCTATAGCTGACCTTATGCTGGAAGTCATTCCTGATGTCTGCCACCTTCTCGTGCTCTCTTGCCAGTCTTAGCCTTGCCTTATCCCGGTTTCTCGAGCCTTTCTTCTTCCTGGACAACTCCCTTTGGAGTCTGCGTATGCGTTTCTCATGTTTAGACAGCGTCCTCGGATTTTCTATCTTATTATTCTCTGAATCTGTGTACAAAACTGTCAGTCCGGCATCTATTCCGACTTTGCCGCCGTTATTAGAAAGGATCTCATATTCCTCTTCTACCTGCAGTGATATGTAATATCTGCCGCTCGATGTTCTTGATACTGTCGCGCTGATTATCCTGCCTTCGAAGCCTCTTGTATTGACTACCTTTACTTTGCCTGCCTTAGGTAGTCTTATGGCATCTCCTTCTATCCGGATGCTGTCATTGTTATTCATTGTCCGGTAGCTCTGATCAGATCTCTTCCTCTTGAACTTCGGATAGCCGGCCCTCTTAGCGAAGTAGTTTTTATACGCATTGTCCAGATGTCTCAGGCTCTGCTGCAGTGCACTGCTGTCTGCTTCTTTCAGCCACACATATTCTTTCTTGAGATTATGGGTAAGATCTTTCGCTGTATCTCTGTACGACATAGATACATGATCCTCTGTCCAGGATGTCTTTCTCATGGCCAGATAGTGATTGTACACAAAGCGGCATGAGCCGAAGTTCTTAGAAAAGAACTCCTGCTGCTTCTTATCCGGATATGCTCGATACTTGTATCCTCTGACCCGCTCCATGATATACCTCCGAACTAATGTTCGTATCATACCACGAAAGCGTTGGAATTTCAATAGGTTGAGCCATGCAACATTCCGCCAAAGATCGCTGAAAAACGCACCTTTTCAAATACTCCAAATGCCGCTAAGCCCCCTACTGACTGATCGAAAATCATCCTTGTGTTGCCTGCATATCGCTATCTATATTGAAGAAAAAGGTGTGTGATTCATCCCGCTACCTGCAGAGGATAGGGGTATTCTCACACGGATATGATAAAAAAGTTCTGTACTCCTTGAAATATCTGCCTTGCAGGTATTGGATCCGCCTGTTAGTGTTAACTGACTAAAAACAAGCGAAATATCTCCGTTTATTATTATAACAACAATAAATCAGAAAATAAATAGAAAAACATACATAGTAAAACATAATTTTTGCCTATGTTTCCCCTAAAAAAGACCAGCCCCACTGGACTGGTCTCTGTATATCATTAATTCTCATTCTACTTCCCTGTCGTGTAGTTATCGAAGTAGCCCTGTACGAGTACTACCGGTGTACCCTTGTCTCCCGAACCTGATGTAAGGTCGCAGAGTGATCCGATCAGGTCCGTAAGTCTTCTCGGTGTTGTTCCCTCTGAAGCCATGTTGCCCACAAGGTCGGATTCCTTCTCCTCGATAGCCTTCAGGATAGCGACTTTCAGCTCGTCACCTGACAGGTTGGAGTAATCATTGTCAGCAAGGTACTTGAGCTTGAGCTCATTAGGCGTGCCCTCGAGTCCTGCTGTGTATCCCGGAGATACTACAGGGTCTGCGAGCTCCCAGATTTTTCCTACAGGATCCTTGAACGCTCCGTCTCCGTATACCATGACCTCGACGTGCTTTCCTGTCTTCTCCTTCATCATGGTCTGTATCTGGTTAACAAGCAGCTTGCACTCTCTAGGGAAGAGCTTGATGCTGTCCTCTGTAGCCTTGTTGGATCCGAGCAGTCCGTACTTCTCATTGAAGCCGCTGCCGTTCACAGGCGCATTCAGGATCTCGTCCATTCCGTAAACATTGGCACCCTTGCTTCTGAGTATTCTCTTGGTGCGTGCTCTTGTGTGGATGTCACAGGCGATGACATTGTTAGTGTAGTTGAGGATCTCTTCCGCATGGTTAGCGAATATGATCTCAGCCTCAGCGCCCATCTCCCTGATCAGGTCGCCGTAGTACTTAACATAGTCTACACCGGTGAACTGGTGTCTGTTCTCGCCGAACAGCTCTCTGTACTTCTCAAGAGTGAGAACATCGCTGTACGGATTGACTCCTGCCTCATCCAGCTGGTCGAGAGTAAGAAGTGCGTTTCCTACCTCATCAGACGGATAGCTGAGCATGAGAACTACCTTCTTGGCCCCCATTGCCATTCCTCTCAGACAGATAGCGAATCTGTTTCTCGAAAGGATCGGCCATATGATACCGATCGTATCCCCGCCGAGCTTTGCCCTGACATCCTCAGCGACGGCATCGATGCTCGCATAATTGCCCTGACATCTTGCGACAACAGACTCAGTGATGCATACGACATCCTTGTCTCTGATCTCAAAGCCTTCAGCCTCAGCAGCTTCAAGAACGCTGTCCACCACCTGGCTCGCAAGGTCATCGCCCTCGCGGAAGATCGGGCATCTGATACCTCTGGAAACTGTACCTACTTTTCTCTCTGTGCTCATGGTGCACCTCCCAATATGTATATCTGAATCAATTATAATTCTCTGACATTTCAGTCCCTGATAATCAAGGGACTATATTTTATCATCTGCGCACGAATTCTTCAATGTGTGAATAGTGAGTTACAGTTAATGGCATGCGTATGTTAATGGCTGATTCGGTTTTGAGCGCGCGCGAGATAGCGTAGCCCGGAGTGTGCGGTGTTCTCGCGCGTGCTGTATGCTGCCGCCGGCTTGCATTGTACACACATGGTGCATAAATAAAGAGTTATAGGCCGGCTTCATATCATCGAAAGGCATGCGGAATGCATAACAAAGAGCACCATACATGCTGCATTGTACTTGCAGTCTGATATGGTGCTCTGATGATCAGTATTCTCTAATCAGGATTTCTTCGCTAATCTGAATCCAGTCTAATATAGACTCCTTCAATAAAGATATCTTCACTTCTTCAATAATGATATCTTCCTGTATCGGGAACTAGTCTCTCTTCTCTACTACTTCGCCGCTGTTCTTGTAGATGCTCTTTTCAGGCACTACTCCGCGGACGCAGGATGTAGGATAGATGTTGCTGTATCTTCCGATGACTGTTCCAGGGTTGCATACTGAGTTGCAACCTACCTCGACGTGGTCGCCGAGCATTGCTCCGAATTTCTTGATACCGGTCTCGATGTCCTCAGTTCCGTTATGAACAACGACCAGCTTCTTGTCGGACTTGACATTGGATGTGATCGAACCTGCTCCCATGTGGCTGTAGTATCCCAGAATGGAGTCGCCAACATAGTTGTAGTGAGGTGTCTGAACGTGATCGAAGAGGATGACGTTCTTGAGTTCTACGGAGTTGCCTACTACGCAGTCAGCTCCTACAAGAGCAGAACCTCTTACGAATGCGCAGTGTCTTACCTCTGTGTTAGGTCCGATGATGCAAGGAGATCCGAGATATGCGCTCGGGAATACCTTGGCAGTCTTGTGGACCCATACATTCTCGCTTACCTCATCATATTCAGCAGGATCAAGAGTCTTGCCGAGCTCGATGATCATGTCCTTGATGCCCTTGAGAGCTTCCCATGGATATGTGAACTGCGAGAGATAATCCTTAGCCAGAGTATGGTCAAGATCATATAAGTCTTTGATAGTATACATTTCTTCCTCCTATTGAGCAGAATCCGCTATTCTGCGATGTGTCCCTTGTCCTTGATCACTTCGATGACCTGATCAACGTATTTCTCGCAGATCTCATCGCTTGTGGCCTCTACCATTACACGGATAACAGGCTCAGTACCGGACTCTCTTACGAGGATACGTCCGTCATCACCGAGAGCCTCAGCTACCTTGGCAACAGCAGCCTGGACATCAGGATCGTTCTGTGCATCCGGTTTGCTCTTTACTCTTACGTTCTTGAGGACCTGTGGATAGAATACTACAGGAGCAGCAAGCTCGCTCATTTTCTTCTTCTTTGCCAGCATTACCTCCATCATCTTGAGGGATGTAAGGATTCCGTCACCTGTAGTAGCGTACTTGGTGAAGATGATGTGACCGCTCTGCTCACCGCCGATACGGTTGCCGGTCTGTACCATGTTCTCGTATACGTATTTGTCTCCGACCTTGGTCTTGTCATAATCGATGCCTACTGCATCAAGAGCCTTGTAGAGTCCGAAGTTGGACATTACGGTAGTGACGACCTTGTTGTTCAGGAGCTTGCCTCTCTCCTTCATGTAGAGGCCGTAGATGTAGAGGATGTGGTCACCGGTGATGACATTGCCCTTCTCATCTACGCAGAGGCATCTGTCAGCATCTCCGTCGTATGCAAAACCTACGTCAAGTCCGTTGTCTACCACGAACTTCTGCAAGTGCTCGATGTGAGTCGAGCCGCAGTTGGTGTTGATGTTGTAGCCGTCCGGTTCGTCGTTCATGACATAAGTCTTAGCGCCGAGAGCATCGAATACGCCCTTGGCAAGCTGCCATGCAGCACCGTTGGCAACGTCAAGACCTACCTTGACATCCTTAAAGCTGTACTTTGACATCGAGATGAGGTATCCGACGTATCTGTTACGTCCGCTGACGTAGTCTACAGTGCGGCCGATCTCATCTCTCTCAGCAAGAGGAAGCTCCATCTCGCCGTCGATGAAAGCCTCGATCCTCAGCAGTGTCTCCTCATCCATCTTCTCGCCGTTGTTGTTGACGATTTTGATGCCGTTGTCATAGTACGGATTGTGCGAAGCACTGATCATGATACCGCAGTCGAAGTCATCTACTCTTGCGATGTATGAAACAGAAGGTGTCGTTGTTACGTGCATGATGTATGCATCTGCACCGCTTGCCATGAGGCCCGTGCACAGAGCGTACTCGAACATGTAGCTCGATCTTCTTGTGTCCTTGCCGATAACTACCTTGGCCTTCTTGTCAAGTCTCTTGCCGTAATACCAGCCGAGGAAGCGGCCGATCTTGATAGCGTGCTCAAATGTCAGATTCTTGTTGGCTTCGCCTCTGAAGCCGTCAGTACCGAAATACTTACCCATTTCTATTCTCCTTTGTGTCAGCGGGGACGGTCCTTTTTGACACACCCCACAGCAATCTATTTGTATCAGCCGGGGATGAACCCCAGTGACACATTACAGTCTCTGGCTCTTCTCGATATCGAGGAAGTACTTGTAAGTGTCTACAGTCAGCTCGCCGCAGGCCTCTTCATCACATGCGATGATAGCGCCGTTGTGCATCTGAAGTGCTGAGCATGTCCACTTCTGGCTTACTCCGCCCTCTACTACAGCTGCCATAGCTCTTGCCTTGTTGTGGCCGCTGATCAGTACGAGAACTTCCTTGCTGTCTGTTACTGTTCCGATTCCTACGGAGAGAGCCTGTGCAGGAACTGCCTCAGGGTCATTTCCGAAGAATCTGGAGTTAACGATTCTTGTATCTGTAGTGAGATCTCTCAGTCCTGTACGGGATGTCAGGGATGTGAAAGGCTCGTTGAATGCGAGGTGTCCGTCAACACCGATTCCGCCCATGAAGAGGTCGATGCCGCCGTAGCTTGCGATCTTCTCCTCATAGCGTGCGCACTCGCCTTCAGGATCGTCTGTCATTCCGTTGAGGATGTTGATGTTCTCAGGCTTCATGTCAACAAGATGATCGAAGAAGTTGTCATGCATGAAGTACCAGTAGCTCTGGTCGTGCTCATGAGGAAGTCCGAGGTACTCGTCCATGTTGAATGTGACAACGTTTGCAAAGCTCAGCTCGCCTGCCTTGTTCTTTGCGATAAGTTCCTTGTAAACGCCGATTGGGGAGCTTCCTGTAGGAAGTCCAAGGATGAACGGTCTGTCTGCCTCAGGGCCTGCATTGTGAGCATTGATCTTGGCTGCGATGTAGTCTGCAGCCCACTTGCACATCTTGTTGTAATCGTCCTGAATTACTACTCTCATTGTTCTACTTTTTCTGTTATGATCTCTATTACTTGTCCCGCGTCCGTATACCGGACGGTATTTAACGTTTTGGTTTCTGCACCGGTTTCTCACCGGTCCACGCGCAGTATACCATCCCAAAAAAGGTTGTGTAAATAGCTTCTAACCAATTTTCTTGATTTTATACTCCCACAGGAGTATAGTTGTAAATGTAAAACGTTCTTTACAACAGAGACTCATCAGAGGACAGCAGATGCAGAGAAAGATCTATCATGGCTCATCAGGTATCGTAAGGACTCCGAAGTTCGGAGCAGGCTCGCCTTTCAATGATTACGGGCTCGGTTTCTACTGCACGGACAACCCGGACCTTGCCGGCGAATGGGCTGCCGGCATGTCTTCAGACGGCTTTGTGAACACATACACCATTGAAACAAGCGGTCTCAGAGTCATCAATCTCAACAGTCCCGAGTACTGCATCCTTCACTGGCTCGCGGTGCTTCTCAGTTTCCGCGAATTCGACGCAGATTCCTCGGAGGCCTATCAGGCCAAGGAGTATATACGGTCAGCTTTCGGCGCAGACTATCAGAACTGCGACTGCATAATAGGATTCAGGGCAGACAACTGCAATTTCTGGTTCGCACAGAGCTTTCTCAGCGGCAGCATATCCTACCAGGAACTGAATGATGCGATAAGGCTCTCAGATACAGGCAGGCAGTTCGTCCTCAAGAGCAACCGCGCATTCGACAGGATCCTGTTCAACGGATATTCGGTCGCACCCGGAAGCGAATACTTCCCTTCCGCCATGGCCAGAGAGCGCAAAGCGGTATCTGAATTTGCGGCACATCACGCAGGAAACATAGGAAAGACACCGGGAGATGAAGGCGACCTGTATGTGAGGGATATTATCAACGAGAGGATACGCCCATACGACAGCCGTCTCATATATTAAAGGGTCATATGAGTTCATACACAGAAGCAATAACAGAAAAAGCAGCAGGAACCATGGCGCATATGCTCGACTTCGCCGTACACGACCTCAGGCAGGATGCAGACGCCTTCTTTGAGCTGTTCATTTCCACAGGACTCGCTTCAGAGTTCGGCAACGGAAACCTTAAGCTCATTGCAGGAATATCCGGTGTTGAGCTCGGATACAGAGTGCTTGAGACCAGCGGCATCAACGCAGAGCGTATCAGCTACAGATACACTTCCGGGAGAAGCCGTGAATACTGGGCAGGACACGCGCTCGGAAGATTTCAGATGGAGAGCTCGCTCCCTTTCTCAGATATCGTAAGCGCAGTACCGCTGAAGGAGATGATCACATTATGCGACGGATTCAGGGATTCAGAGATACGCAGCATCAGAGAGTCGCTTGACTGGATGGACACACTGACCATCCCTGATCACATGAACGAAGAGCATTATCAGGAGTTCAGTTACCGCCTCGAAGAGGCAGTCTCTGCTGCCCGCGCTTCGGGAGAGACCAGGCTCAAGACCCTGAGGCTCAGAAGCGGCTACAGTCAGAGCGGCCTTGCAGCAGCCAGCGGAGTCCCTGTCAGGACCATTCAGCAGTACGAACAGAGACAGAAGGATATAAACAAAGCTGCTTTTGAGAGCATAATAAAACTCGCAGCCGCCATAGGCTGCGAGCCTTCCGTACTTCTGGAATAACATCCGGCATATATACCGGCTCTCTGCAGATACTGTATCAGTTGGTGCCCGCATGTCTCTTTATGATCTGCGGGCTCTTTATTTCTCTGCCGTACCGGCTTTCGTCAATAAGCCCGGCATCTATACCGCCATTATACGGGTCAGCTTCACCTGCGCTGCTGAGATCATGAAGTCCGTCCGCAGCGTATCTGCTTATTTCCACCCTGTCACCATATATCTCAATAACAGTTCCGGTCAGAGCAGTATCCGCTGCATCATACTCTTTCCATGTGCCTTTGTTCAGCTCCTCCGGTCCGCAATTCATGTAGTACCCGGTATACCCGGCATTCATGTAAGTGAATGTCAGAGTTTCTTCCGTGTACTTATCTGTTGTGACGGAGGTCTCATTCAGTTCAGGTATGAGTACAGAGTCACCTGCTTTTCTCATTACAGAGCTTCCTCCCATGTAGCAGTCCCATCCCTTGGAATGGTTGTGCCCGAACAGGTATATGATATCCAGGTCCTTTCCCGCCTCATTGACAACATCGAATACAAGCGATGAGTACATGTTGTCGCCGGTCGTATGCCTTGATGAAGTCCTTGCAGTGAAATGGAGCGGGACGTGTCCGGCTATTATGACAGGTCTTGTCTCTCCCCTGTCAGCCAGCTCTGTGAGGCATGCCCCGAGAGCTTCCGAAGAGGCCTTCACCTTGCTCAGCGCTCCGGCTGTCTTCCCCTGCTTCCATGGAAAATCATTCTGTGTATTGAGGACATACACGAGATAGTCATCGAACTCATGAAGCCCGGATGAGGATATCTCATCTGTCATCGCATCGTGGTTGCCCTGGATGAATATCATGCTGTCTTCTGAGACGTCAGGTGCCTTGTCTCTGACAATGCCTCTGATCTCAGATATCGATTCATCCGGGCTCAGCTGGTAATCATACAGCCTGGCATCGTTAGTGTAGTCTCCGCACATAATGAAGCCATTGATACCTGATACCGCAGCATCAAGGATAGCGGAAAGATTTGCCGATGGTGCATCCCATCCCGGTTCCGCCTGATAATCAGAAGCGCAGAATATGACAGCATCAGGCACGGCATCATCTTCCTGCTGCTCATTTTCAGCTGCATTCTCTCCAGCCACCTTGTCCTGCCCTGTGTCTTTTCCCGATCTGTCCAGCGAAGCAGGCAGCATAAAAAGCAGTGCCGCTATCAGCACTGCTCCCACTATTATGAACCGTATTGTGTGTTTTCTCTTCTTCACTGTCTATCTGTTTCTGTAGCAGGTCGCCGCAGCGATCCTGTCTGCAGTTTCCTTCCCGGCAAGGATCTCTGTAATGCACAGGGCAAAGTCCATCGTCGCCCCGAGTCCCTGCCCGGTAATTATGTTCCCGTCAACGGTCACACTCTCATGTGTAAGTGTGACAAGCGGTGATATATCCGCATTGCCGTCACTTATACTGGATCCTGCCTGCACCTTTTCAGAAAAGTCCGGATGGCATGTCGCCTTCCTTCCGTCCAGGATCCCGATGCCTGACAGCACACTTGGCGCTGCACATATAGCAGCTACATATCTGCTGCTGTTGCCGGCATATCTGCTGCACTGTCCTGTTACTATATCCGAAGCAGCAAGGTTCTCAGTTCCGACTCTTCCACCCGGAAGGATAATTATATCTGCGGCTGCAAAGTCAGCATCGGCTGCAAGCACATCGGCCTCTATCCTTACCTGATGTGATGCAGTAACGGTCCTGTCCTTCATTACAGATGCAGTGATAACTTTAACGCCTGCTCTTCTGAGAATGTCCACAGTGATGAGGCACTCGCACATCTCCATGCCGTCAGCCATGAATACTATTGCAGTCTTTTCTCTGTTATCCATAGTTCAGTACCGCTCCGATCTGCTTAACCATCTGCAGGAAGTCATCAATACCAGTTATGTGATCTGAAATGAGCCCACGCTCTTGAAGGCGACCCATATCTTCCGGCTATGTAGTTGAGACCCCATCTGATCTGTGTCTTGCCATTGGTGTAGTAGTCACTTCCATATGCAGCCATCTTGCTCGCCGGAAGAGCCTGAGGTATACCATGTGCACCCGAGCTTCTGTTATGTGAACTTGGATTCCATCCGGATTCCCTGTTCCACAGATTGATAAGCGGAGTGATCTCAGTATCTGCCCATCCGAATTCAGACAGAAGAGACAGAGCATATCTCTGATATTCGCCCTTAGCTCCTGTAGCCGTGATAAGCGGCGCTTCGGTAGTCAGGAAATCACTGTAGACATAGTACTCATCACCGTCCACCTTGACCTGGCTCCACTCATTGTATGTGATGCCGATCCTCTGAACACCCTGATACTTGTCAAGGGTCCCGGCAGCCTCATACTCAGTTCCCGGGCCAGTACGGAAATATACTCCCTGAGTAGCCCACACACTCTGATCTACTTCCTTCTTGACCTCTTCCTCAGCTGCATTGATAGAATGTCCTGCCATAGCAGCAAAATTCTGAGTATCAAAATCGGTAAAACTCGTAATTACAGCCTGCTCTCTTGCATTCATGGCCCTGTTCCAGCAGGTCAGGAAAAGAATACAGCAAAGGACTGCTGCGATTATCATTTCGATCGCAACAATGTTCTTCAGTACAGCCCTGGACAGACCCTTCCTGATCTCAGGTCTGAAGTGTTTGCTGCTGTAATTCTTGACCGCTGCGTTTCCCTGTAATACTGCTTCCATCAGTCTTTACCCTGTATTTCCGTCCCTTTTTCAACCTATGACAAAAATGTAAAATAGCCTTTACATCTAAAAATTTATTGTAAACGCAGTACATATTATAGCAAACAGTGGGATACTTTTTCAACTGCACAGGATATGACTTCACAATAATTTTAGAAAGAAATCACACAGTCCGGGGCGTCTGATTCCCCTTTGTCCGAGTCTGTTTTACTATAATTATGTTACAGTAAACATGAGTCTTTTCCCTTGTTTTCCCTTGCCATTTCCTTTTCACGCATGAAAAGACCGCTGCAGGCATTACCGTACAGCGGTCAATTCAGGGGAAAAGAGCATCGGGAATTACAGATTCTGCTTCAGTAGTTCATAGAGGGCGTCTGTGTCTATAGGCTTTTCTGCAAATCCGTTCATGCCGGCATCAAATGCCTTCTTCCTGTCATTGTCAGATACATTAGCTGTCATGGCAATTACAGGTATCTTGGATTTGATGCTGTCATCCAGGCTCCTTATATGCTCAGTGGCCTGTATCCCGTCCATGACAGGCATTGACAGGTCCATGAGTATCAGGTCAAAGAACCCGGCAGGTGAAGACTCGATCATCGTGATGCATTCAAGCCCATCACCGCAGTACACTGTCTCCGCACCTGATTCTCTTATGATCTCACCCGCGATCTCACGGTTGAGCTCCATGTCATCTACGATCAGGATACGCTTGCCGGTAAAATCATATCCCGCACGGCTGGTGCTGTCTGCATGAGTACGGAAGTATTCCTCGAGGTCTGCAGCATTGTCATCAGGATGTGAAGCAGTCTTCCCGAGCTGCTCGCATCTCTCCAGAAGATACTTACCGGAGATGCGTATGAATTCAAGGTATCTTCTCCTTTGATCAGGGTCGTCCGCATACCTCTCTACAAGGTCAGTGCATCCGATGATTATATGTATAGGCGTACGGATATCATGGGATACCCGGTATATCTGAGTCAGCTGCTCAGGCTCTCCGCCGTTATCAGCTGCACTGATAAGCTCACTTACGCTCACGCCCAGTACTTCGGCAAGCCGCGGGAAGAGGCTTATATCCGGGTATGACAGGTCACGTTCCCACTTTGAGACTGCCTTGTCCGTCACATGCAGCCTGGCCGCAAGAGCAGCCTGCGTCATTCCATTGTCCGTGCGAAGTTGTCTTATATATTTGCCAAATCTCGGTGTCATGCTTAGTCACCTCCCCTCGTAGAGCAAAGATAGCAAAACTGCCGGCACGAATCAATCTACCGGCAGTTTACATTATGCGCGATCATTCCGCTAGTTTTCCTCGTTCTGGGTAAACACACTGACCGTTGTAAACGGGCTGTACAGCTCATTTATCGTCTCTACATTCAGTACTATTATATACTTGCCGTCCGGCCTTTCAGCCTCAGCATAGAATGCTTTATCATAATCCTCTTTCCATGTGACGGACAAAATGTTCTCGAGATCATCTGAGGCATATGATTTGGTTATGCCGAATACAGTCTCAAGCGTGCCGTATACGGAAGTGCATGTATCTGTATCCTCTATCTCATCCTTGGAATATTTCGGGAAACCGATGTAGAACTCCTGCTTATTTGCCTGCAGTACAACGCCCCCGTCAAAGACTCCGGATTCTTCCAGGGAATCATATCTCCCGCTGAGCTCGCTGTAAGTCTGTCCGAGAGGATTGATTGTATCAAAGTATTCCCATCCCTGCTCTATTGTATCCGTGCTCTGTTCTGCAGCATCATCGCTCTGCTCTGTAGGCTTATCCGCGCTGCAGGCTGCAAGAGCCAGCGATGCAGCCAGGATCATAATGATCGTAACAGTCAGCAGTTTCTTCTTTCCGGTCATAATGATCACCCCCGTTCATTCACCTAAGACTCTCTATAATGAGTATATCTCAGTCATGCCTGGTATCATCAGTGTAGCACTCGCAGAACCGGGCCGCAAATGACGGTTCCTCACTGTGAGTGTATAGGTGCGTCGTCTCACCGAACGAAAGCATCCTGAACAAGGCGATACCCTCACGCCTTTCCTCAGTTACAAGCGTAGTGACCGATGATGGCTGTGCGCATAAGCCATGCCACACGACCATAGGCGATACACCCCACAGGTGACTCAGAAGCACGCTCTCAACGCCGAAATGGCAGAACAGTGCTATGGTATCGTGATTAGGTCTCTCAGCACGGTAATAGCCGCCTTCACGCCTGTATCCATGCCTCGCGAGCAGCTCATCGAACTGTTCTGTTACATGCGTGTATTCCTCGAATACACCGCTGCCGGCAAAATGCTCATTCTCATACCAGTGGTCTGCCTGATACATACGCGGATCAGCTGTCCAGTCCTGCGGCAGCCAGTCCCACGATATGCGTGGTTTTTCAGGGTCATCAGGTCTGGATATGCGTGTATCGAATTCACGCAGCCATGGCATCACCTCTGCATCTCGCCCCATTTTCTCAAGTGTAAGTGAAGCAGTATCTTGAGCCCTTCCGAGTGGCGACATATAGAAGGTCGTGATATCCTGCTGGGACAGTATCTCAGCAAGGCACTCAGCCTCCCGCCAGCCCTTCTCAGTCAGCGTGTCATTCTTGTAGTCCGGATCCCCATGCCGGATGATGAGAAGTTTCATTTTTTATACCCCATTTATCTTTTGTAATCATTTTACAGATCAAGGCTGTGTCCCTGAGTTTGATAATCAACATATACATTTTCAAGTTCTTTTATGATTTGATTATATTTCTCTATTAACCTTGGAGCAGCCATTCCTAATGTATATAGTGGTGCAGATGGGTGCATGTCCCCGCTTTCAGTCTCAAACAACTTGTGAAAAGAATCCATTCTTCCCACATAGACAGGCTCATTGCGGCAATTATATTCAAGGTTCTTGTTAAACTGGTCCCCTGTTATATCAATAATAAAAAAGTCTTCTCTTGTATCTGGATTATCAGTCGTAAGCCATGCATGTGATTGCAAATTGCTTTCGCCACAAACGTCCACAAAGTTTTCTATATACGTGCCGCAAACATACCAAGTCTCGATTCCTTGATCAAGCAGGAATTGACCAAGTAAATCCGACGCATCACCACAACAGCCGCAAGGAAAGTGATGAAAGGAAAAGTCGTCATTGAATACCCCTTCATCTCTAAGTTTTTCTATCGCCTTCCTAAATAAAACTGCCATATTCTTGATTTCTTTTACTGTTTTGATATCGTTCATATTGACTCAGAAAGCTTATCCAAATTCTGGTGCGTCTGTGTGCGATGATAGTGCTATATCATTGTCTGATTATTCCGTGAATTCAGAGCATGCTCTGTAGCGCGATCGGCGCAGCCGAACCGCTTATCAAAGCAACCATGCCGCTCTTCAGAGCAGTCTATGTCATTACTTGGTCTGTCCCGAGAGCACCGTGCTGGCAGCGGGCCCTTCAAAGCCCAGCTGGCAGCTACAAGGCGAGTGCGATTGGCCAGACAGACCCCGGCTGCTCAGGTGAGAGCAGCCGGAGACTAACGTTAAATTGTTGCGAATGAACTAACGATCATTTGCAAATATATCACGCATGTTCATCGACCCGGTCTCAATGCGGATCGAGTTATGCTCATAGCGCTCAACTATAGATTCTGCATAAGCTCCGCTTCCAAGACGCTTCAGCCAGTCTTCTGTGCGGTAGAGTGTGCAGAAGATAGTTGATGAAATGTCGAAGCGGCGTTCAAACAGTTCAAAGAGGAATTCTATTTCATCCTTGCTGAGGTCGCTGAGAAGCCACTCATCGAGAACAAGCACCTTGAATCCTGAATACTTCCGAAGGACTTTCTCCTTGCCGCCAGGCAGCAGAGATTTGTCAGCGTATTCTGTGAGCATATCCGGAACACGTATATAACGTGTCCTGTGTAGCTGCCTGCAGGCTTCTTTAGCGAGAGCGCAGCCAAGATAAGTCTTGCCTGTACTCGTGTATCCCTGCAGGATTATGCTCTGGTTTTCATCTATGTACTTGCCGGTTGCGAGTTCATCAATGATGCCACGGCTCAATGTACGCTTCTCATGGTAAAAGACATTGTGTATATCTGCTTTTGGGAGCCTTAAATGTGCTCTTTTGATCAGATTATGTACTTTGTCGTTATATTTCTGCTGGTATACTCTGTCGACCATCATCTGAAAGCGATCGTCGAATGAAAGAGCAAGTGCATTAACATCCTGCTCCTGTTCTTCCGAGGCTTCGATGAACTCTCCTATGTTCATGAGCCTGAGCTTTCTTTTGGTTTCCTCGTTGATCATCTCTTGCCTCCCTTCTTGTAGTAATCACTGCCACGAAGGTAGCCCATGGATGTATCTTCAGGTTCAGCAAGAGCTTCCTGCTGCTCTTTGTAGACAATATCTTGATTGGCAGACAGAATAGCTTTAAGATGACGGTAGCGGGGCGATCTGATCCCTCTGCTAAGTGCAAGCTCACAGGCCGTTTCCAGACGGGCATCGGAATACGTTCTGCTGAGTCGCAGCACAGCGAGGCTTGGGTTATAGCCCTGTTCTTTTATGTCCACACAGCTGAATATCCTGTCTATGACAGCACCGGTAGACTTACCGATGGACTTTGCCCAATTGCGAATGCGCTCATCATCCCAGTCGACTATGTCGCGAAATGCCTTAGGCATATCCTCAGGATGTGTCGAGTATCTGTTGGTCACATGATCCGGAAACTTATTGTGAGTCGCTATCCGCTCACCCTTGTAATAGATCTCGATCACCGATGATGTCACTTTCAGATCGACTTTATGATCTTTCTTCTTTGCATACTGGTATGGGCAGGAATAACGATTCTTCTTGTATACCACATGGAAGTCCAGATTTATGGACCTACCGTAGACCCATTCGGCAACCTCATACGGCAGGGATGGCAGATTTCTAAGATACTGTCTCTCTTCCAGCCAGACTTCATAGCGGCTGCCTTCACGCTTCTGGAACGCCTCATGATTAAAGGCTCGAAGCTTTTCTGCCACCTTGAGCTTCAGGTCCGCAAAACTGTAGAACACTTCATTCCTGCATCTTGCTATGATCGCTGTCGCTATCTTACCAACCGTGCCCTCTACAGAAGGCTTCTGCTTTGGCTTTCCAACCTGAGCAGGCATGATCGCCGTGACATAGTGAGAGCCAAGAGCTTCATAGTCATCAGTAAGAATGATCTCGCCCTCTTTAGGGTGAGCCACGACTCCGGTCTTGAGATTATCGCAGACAGTACGGGTCGGAACTCCTCCGAAGTATTCATACATATTGACATGACAGCCGATGAACGTATTCATCTTCATGTTGAGACAAGGCTCAACATATGAATACTGGCTGTACGGCAGTGTGGCGACAAACAGGTATACCGTTATTATCTCGCCGGTGTCACGATCCACATAATGCATAGTCGGACCTGACCAGTCGACTTCGCATCTTTCACCAGGCTTATGATCCTTGTGATTTGTGAGATTGTTCTCGGCAGTATACTCGAGGTATCCTTCGTTGAATTTCGTTTTTGCCATCGGGATCTTGTTTTCTCTCTGGCATTGCTCGACATATTCTTCATGAAGGAGCTTACGCGTCACGCCCACCTTCTTGAGTTCCTTGTGAACGTATTCATAGTCCGGCTCACCATACATGATCTCGTTCACGTATTTGTCCGGATAGAAGAAGCGATATGCTTCTTCATCCGACATGTTTTGCACATCCGCATATGTGATGTGCCTTTCATCAGCGATCCTGAATACATCGCTGACTGAGTTGCGGGACATCTTCCGGGTCGAAGCGATCGAGCTTCTGGACATTCCGGCATCCCGCAGCCTGAGAATAAGTTTGACGTTAATTTTTCTGGCCATAACGATTGGCCTCCTTTCGTAGAATTTGAGCAGATGCTCATTTCATATTCTAACGAAAGGTTCCCTGAAAGGGTGCTCTGATGTGCGGTCAGCGTGCTCTGATCCGCGGAATGGTATAACTGCTCTCATGTGCGGTCAGCGTGCTCTGAATTGCGACCAGGGTGCTCTCAGAGAGCGGAATAATCAGAAAGAAATAAACAGAAAATCCTTGACAGCCCTTCCCATGCCTTCTGCTAGTATTATTATGTCCTTGATTATCCAGAACAGCCCACCCGCATAAAAGTAGGGTATAAGAATCCTCTTATATCTTTTTGCATAAAAAGAGTGTGTTTCAGGTTCTCGGGTATATGAGTAGTACATGCTCATTCCGGAAAGAAATACGAATAATTCCACGCCTATACTGCTCACATATCTGTCATATAGGCTGATCAGTACGACCTTGACTGAATCGGAACCGAATGAACCGAAATGCTGAACATAAACATCTGTAAAATGGAACAGCATTATCAGCAGTATCGCTATTCCGTACAGCTCATTCCGGTATTTACTTATAAAGCTTAACTCTAAGCCGTTCTTCTTCAGTGGCTTAGCGTTCATTTAACTATCCATACCGAAGGCATCTCTGGTCTCCCGGTATTCGATCATTGCCTTGAAAATATACAGATCTTCAGGAGTTGTGACCTTGATATTGGTTCGCGGTCCTTTTACAATCGAAACCTCTCTGCCCAGCCGGTGCATCAGTGTGCAGTTATCTATGATACCGCAATACTCAGGATTGTCTTCTCTTACCGAATCATGAGCTTCAAGTATCTCCCCAAGACGGAATGCCTGTGGAGCCTGAGCCGTATAGCATTCTGCTCTTACCGGAGTTTCTTCTACAACCTCTCCGTTTCTGCTGATAATAGGAGTCTCAAAAAGAGGCGTACATGTTGCGACAGCACCTTTCTCCCGGACTTCAGAAATGACCTTATCTACAAGCAGTGAATTGATGCAAGGTCTGACACCATCGTGTATAAGTACAATTGCATCTTCATTATTCTGCTTCTTTGCCGCCATGAGTGCATTATAAATGGAGCCCATGCCGGTAGACCCTCCTGGTACTATATCTTTGACCTTCGTAATGTCAAAGCGTCCCAGCATCTTGCGAAGCTTATCTATGAAATTCTCTTTGCAGGCAACATAAATTTCATCTATGTCAGGATGATTCTCGAATATATCCAGAGTATGAATAATTATCGGCTTGCCATTTACCTCAAGGAACTGCTTTGGCTTGCCTGCACCCATGCGAACACCGCTGCCGCCAGCGAATATTATAGCTATTATCTTGCTCATTTTAGCTCCTCTTTTCTCTCCGTTCCAAAAGTAAAGACCGGTATCATCATCATATAGAAGTAAAACGGAGCCGGTCTCTCAAACGGCAAGGTTGCAATGTCAAACAATGACTGCACAGTATAGCAAATCATAAACACAATAGAAAACAAATAATATGGTTCTTTATATTTCGGATTGAACAGCCATATTAAGCAAATTATACCAGCCATCAACTCAAGCAAGATATGCAGACATGCCACCGGTACTCCACATCTAAATGCTATCTCAAGGAAATTATTGTGTGCATGTCTGACGGTATCACGGGTAAGGACTGCCCAGTCAGCTTTACTGAAATCATTGCCAGTTAAATTTAAGTATTGTGCATATCCCTGCCAGATGTGATATCTGCCGGCCGTATAGGCATCAATATCCATTCCATCCGTATTAAATCGATCCATAGGATCTAATGTCTCGGATTCACCTTCGGCTACAGCATCAGTCTGCTGCTCAGTTTCAACCAGTTGCTCGGTTTCAGTCTCTATCGCTGCACTTTCAGAATCAGCGGGGATCTGTTTTGCTTCAATAGCTCTTGCATTAAGAGACAGCATAAGATTTCCGACCAGAACGAAAACAATTACTGCAACAAGCAGCAGCTCTGCCCTGATCAGCTTGCTCACTAATCCCGCAGCCTCTGTAAAAGTTGATTGTGTTTTCAGATAATATATCGGGAAGGCTACCATACTCCCCAGAACAACCAGTATTGCCAGCCGAGATACCCCCATTTTAACAATACTGATGCCTGCCCCCATGGCCATTGCAGCCAGTAAGAACCATAATTTACTGTTTCTGTTAACAAGTAACATATATAACGACGAGCAAACCATTATCATTCCAATCATGCTAAACATGTTAGAATCATAAAAAGTACCGGTTACTCTACTGTCAATAATGCTCAGCTCTCCCTTGTCAGCCCGATAGAAACAGTAACAGTAGTAAAGAATGCCTACTGCAGCAGTCGCGGCAGACAGTCTTTTATAAAGGCGCTCATAGTCTGCCCTGTTGTTCCACACATAATACATACAGGGAAATCCAACCATCAGCATCATTCCGAATGCCCTATAGCCACTTCCCACAGGATGAAGAAAACTGGTCAGTATTATTCCAAACCCGGACAAAAAGAAAACGTAAAATACCAGTTTATTCCATCTGACATTTTTCAGTGACCCTTCAATGCTAAATAATGTCAGGATGATTAATACAGCACCACAAATTATGTGATCATAAGTAAGCCTGAATCTGATATCAGCAGATGGTGTAAAATAAAGGACAAAATATCCCACTAACGCAAAGCAGCAGGCAGTTATGATGAAACTCTTGATACTTTTACTGATTTTATTAAGTGTTAGTGAAACTGGATTTAGAAAAAAAGAAAAACATTTCTGCATTGAATTGATCAATCCGCTTTTATAACCTCTCTTTCCAATGGTTCTATTTTTTTCAAATCTCACCTACAAATATACTGCCTAAGGTGTTCACATTATAGTCATTACATAATGCTGCAACTTTAGTCAAATATGATACCTTTGTTTCAGAATCTACAGCAAAGAACACATTACTAGTTGAAAGCAAGCGCTTTCCTATTTCATCTTCATCGACTTCGATTGATTTGAGCTTAATGCCATTTGCTACTTCCTTTTTTGCCAATTCGCCAAACAGTTCCTTGTTTTTTTCTCCTGACAAGTTAATTAAAACAGCATCACTGATACCCTCACGCCTGCATACTGCTTCCAGCATATCAGATGCTTTGTGTTTCTGAATATCGGCATCCATCTTGTTTCGATACCTATAACTATTAACTAAGTTGCTGTGCAATAATTTCCACAGGCCCTTTTTCTCAGTTTTTTCGTACACCTCACCAATCAGCCTTGATTGTGTATAACATTGAGCGTCACTTGCATAGTTTACACGTCCTCTGATTATTATTATTAATAAATATATAAATGCATAAACCAATGCCCCTAGTACGAATCCAAGGACAGCATATTTTTTGCTGAAACCAGGCGTAGATATTTCATTGTTTTTCAGTTCTTGATTGCTTTCATCAATGTTTTGCTGCGAACCTGTTGCAATTTCAGAAGATTCTTTTTTTATTGCTTTTATAGATTCAATTGCTGCCTTTTGGCCATCAGAAAGCGACAGCTGCATATTTTTTGCATTATTCTGAAGGTTATAAACAGCTGATATGATGTTATTATGATTATTCACGGCATCATTATTAAATAAATAGGTCTCTGATGAACTAATCAGGCTGATGCTATGCTCTCCAATTCTATTTCTTAATTCTGATGAATATTCTGTAAGTGTCGAGGTCATTGCTTTCTCCACTGCTTCAGCATCCGCCTCGCTTGGGAGCACAATGCTAATCTCCAATACTGCTCCATCTGAAGCCGAATCAGTGATACTATTATTATTATCGGTTATGCTTATCAGTTCTGAAATGTACTTCCTCTCAACTCCAGGCGAAACGAACTGCCCTACAGCATTGATCAGATTATCACTTCTGAGATATCCTTTATATCCATTCACGAGAGCAGTCATTGTTGCTTCGTTAACATCAGATAGTGAAACATAGTAATCCAGCAGTAGTGTGCGCTGATTGGCCGGGTTGGTATTCATAAGGATAGAATTATTCATATACTCTTTTTCCGTCTCTATCCATTCAAGCTGGTTAACAAGAAACTGAACTGTTGCTACTTCATCATCAGGAAGTGATGCAATAATATCAGAAATACGTTCATCTGCAGACCCCTCCATTTGTACTGCCTCTCTGGCGTGCATTGCTGCCTCGTATGCATTTGTGTCTTTACGATACTTTGCACCGGTAACAAGCAACATCATAGCAAGCGAAACTACCAGTATTGCTTTCCACTGTGATAACAAATCCCATATTACTTCTTTTAAATTGATTTTGAATTCCATTTCCAATTGTTTATACTCCCATCTTTATACGGTTATTATGACCTACTTCTCCCACACCATTATTGTTTTTCCGACTCGTCTTTGGAAATCTCTATCGAAAGCAGTTAACATGTCATTAATACTATTTACAATTACAACCTCACCTACTATTCTAGATAGGTATTCAACGATTTCCGGCTTTTCTTTATAAATATTCAATGTATTGACAAAGTCAGCCGCACCGCTTCGACTGCTTCCAAAAATGGTCAAACCTTTTTCTAGCACCATCCTGGTGTTGATAGGCACATTATCCTCAGATACGCCCATTGTCGCTATGCATCCTTCTGGCTGTATAAAATCAATAATCTGGTTGATTGAAGTCGCTGCACCAACTCCTCCTACGCACTCGAAAGCGTGGTCAACCAACATATCCTGTGGTATTTCGCCGATGTTAAAGCATTTATCGGCAAACATAAAATCATGCATCTTATACTCATGCTTTCCAAAGACCACTATCTTCGTTTCTGGTAATCTCTTCTTTAGCAATAGCGCAGTTATATAAGCAACGTTGCCATCTCCCCACACTCCAACAGTGTTGCGTCTTGAATGTGATTTGTTCAGGAAACGATCTATTGTGTGATTTGATACCGATACCAGTTCAGTGAATGCTGCAACGTAGTTGTCTAGTCCTTCAGGCAAAACAACTACTCTATCTCTTCGCATGGAAACAACATCCTGCATAAAGCCATCATAGCCGCTAGCTCTGAATTTACTGCTACGCAAATAATTCTCTGCTATAATTTCATCACTTTCAACCGGTGTGTTGGGGACCATCACAACTTTTGTCCCTGGTGCTATCATCCTTTGCGGATCGAATACCACTTTTCCAATTGCTTCATGAATTAATGCCATCGGCAACTTCTTCTTCAATATTTCAGGAGGCCTACTTCCTTGGAAGTATCTTTGGTCAGCATGGCAAATAGACAGATGTGTTGGTCTGACTATTATATTATCACCGTTTACATCAACATCTTTGAATTCTGCTTCTATTTGTCGCGGTGAGACGAGTCTATAAACTGTATTAAGCACTACTTGTCTCCTCTCAGCAATGTCTCCGCAAGTTGCAGGTCATACGGATATGTAACCTTGATATTAAACGTTTCTCCTTCGACCACTGCGACTTTACGGCCCTTCATGACGAATACTTTCGCGGCATCTGTAAGTACGTTTTTCTCTTCTTCCGACAGACTGTTATATAACTCTTTAAACTCCTTTGCTTTGAAACTTTGTGGGGTTTGTCCCTGGTAATAATGCGCCCTATTAGGAATACCCTCTATATACTTTCCGTCAATACTTTCTACAATCGTGTCAGTAGCCGGAATCACCGTATCACACGGTATACCTTCTTTTGCATATGCGATATTGTCCTCAATAATTCGTTGGGTCACAAACGGCCGAACTGAATCATGCGTAACCAACACTGTGTCCTCATCTAATCCATAGTTTTCCTCTATAAAGTGAATCGCATTCATAATTGTTCCATTGCGTGATGGTCCGCCAACAGTCACATCCACTTCGTTGTTTGGCAGATACTTATGAAGCACATCTTTCGTATATGCTATCCACATCTCAGGGCATAACACGATGACTTTCTCAAAAGCGTTATTAATAATAAACTTCTCAACTGTATGAACAAGAATTGGCTTTTCTCCTATATTTAAAAACTGTTTTGGCTTGTCTACATTTCCCATACGGCTGCCAACACCACCGGCTAAGATAACGCCATAAATCATTTACTTACCTCCTAAAGTATTGCTTTTGATTCTGCTAGGTTGTCACTTGGGGAGCCACTTGCCTACTAATAATCACTTCCCCCTGAAAACCAGTAATTTACTGAACAAATAATTATCAACTGTGACAATTATCTGCACTATCAGTTTGGCAATTTTGTCGTTCATGTTCAGTATCGTTACAAGCAGATACATCGTCCCCATATCAAGCAACAAAGTGCCGATTCTAGATGCAAAAAATTTGGAACCTTCCCTCACAATATTGGGGTCATTGCTTTCGAATACATATTTGCGATTTGTGAAATATGCAAATGCAACTGCAACTATCCAGGATATAACAATTGCTACTTGTAGCTAAATAGAATCATGTGGATCCAAAACTGTGATAACACAAGCACAATATGCGGCAAGTGTTGTAGTCAATACTCCTACAATCAGATAATTGACTATCTCTTTGTATTTGTCATAATGCGACTTTATCATTTATATTAACGATCTTGATTATAGTGCGATGGTATCGTTTTTCCCCATTTGTGTAAAGCTGTCGATTGAAGCAAAACCATGATATTGCCAACTCGTTATACGTCATATAATAATGTATAAAGATATTAATATTGCAATTCTGTCAATTATTTCTCTCGATGAGCCTCCGCTCTGCCCTTTTTATATCTTGGCATTTTCACTGCTAAAAGCGTCTTTCCCTTCGCCTCTGAAACAAACAACGCCATTAAAGCTATGGCCATTATTAGCCAAAAGTGGGGAGTGAATATAAATGATATGAAATCGAATGTCGATGATCTTGGTATATAGAATATTCTTGATAATGTTGATATCACTATGATATTAACAAACCACTTACCCTTTTGGACCAGCCTGTTGATGCTCGATAAATATACCCCCGCAATGAAGGAAAACAGCGCCACAAAGGCAAATCCACCATCATAATATGTTTCGAGTAAATATGACGATCCTCTTCCATGCCCAGAAAGATAGCTCGCTTCTCCTAATACTATATATGATAATTTATGAGCAAGGCTATTGCCATTCATAACCATATTAATACTATTACCACTTCCTAGGCTGCCTGTATCAAAAAAAGCTTGTGATAGTGTGCTATGTTTTACCATGTCATAAATCGGTCCAAATGTGTACCCTGCATTTTGCGGTAGCTTTAGTATATCATCCTCATACTGCAAGCCCTGACAAATGGTATCAAAAGTCGTACCCTGTCTATAAAAGAAATCCAACATAAGAGGTATGTTTGTTTCATTGCTTGGCTTTAGCCCTGATCTATAGTAATTAAAGGCTCCGAGGAACACTATAGAAATTGCAACAAATACTACAAATCCGATTTTCAGCGACTTACTTATCCATCGTTCGCTGTGTTGCCCATCTGTATAATCTCTAATAAAGAAATATGCTACAACAAAGGCTATTCTCAAAATCAGGCTTGCTCGGTTTCCGAGAATAAACGTAGGCAATCCCAAAGCAACATAAATAGTTATAATAATTAACGAATTCTTTTTTGAAGGTATTGTGGCTAAATACATAAAAACTGCAAACGGAAACATTGTGGCAGACGCTCTTACCAGAGCATTGTCCATGCTGTTGTTAGAGACATACATATCTTCGTAATTCAATGCAGAGTAGTGCATATAATTCTTCAAAGTTGAATACGCACTTAGCACGGCCGTTAGTAGTACTATAATTAGCAGTGCCCTTTGTATTGACTCATCATAGTTTACTGATTTGCCAATATGAAGTCGCTCTACTCTACCAGGTTGTTTTATAATAAGGCTACCTATAAATAACGCAATCTCTGACACGAATACCAGTAGCAATCCCTTTTCTACAATCCCGTCATTCCATATGGTCCATCCTGTATCATATAAGCCTGCTATGAACGGCCTAGAAAGAAAGAACACGAATAGCATAAAGTTCATAATGGTATAGCCGTATAACTTGCTCAGGTTGATAACCCCATAAATCATTCCGTAAAGCCAGAACAGCATTACTCCTAATAGTGCATAACAATAGTCATGGGTATCATGTCCTATGGCAAAAAAAGCCACAGAAACAGCCATCACAAACCCTATTGTAAATATATTAGTAATTATCAATATTATCTTATTACTTATTGTCAACAGTACGCCCTCTTATCTTAAGAATATCATTTGCCAAACCGATCAATTTCTTCCTCTCTATAATAATTGCAACCGCGCTCACAGCCAATAGAATGATTCTCATCGCAAAGTGCTCATATGTTGCCATAAACAAAAAACCTATAACAATAAATGTGATGGTTATTGCGAGTAGTATTTTAGCGTTATACGGGTTCTCTCCATTCAAGTAATCATTACTAATTATTTTCATAAACAGATAATGCCCTATCGCATAAAGCATATAGCAGAACAGTGTTGTATACCCTGCAGCAAGGAACCCAAATACCGGAATAAAAATGTAATTAAGAACGACGTTAAGTATCGCCCCGATAATACTAGCAAGCATTATGAAGCCAGTCTTTTCATAATAGAATTCATACTTCGAGAACAAGTCATATTCCAGAAAGAAAATTGAGCTCATGGCAACAGGAGGAACTATCCAAATTGCTGCATAATATTCTTTAGGAGCAAAAATTGCAACTGCTTCAGGCGCAAAGGCTATGAGAATAATGTTAGCCACCGCAACAAAAACCATACAACTGTACGAAATCGGGGCAATTAGGCTATAATCCCTTTTTTTAAGTTTTTCAAAGTACCACGGATTGATAGTTTGAACTAATGCCGAATTGACAATTAGCATTATTTGTGCCAAAGAATATGCCAGACCGTAGATGCCAGCTTCTCCTGAGCCAACCATTTTTTCAATCATGATCCTATCAGCGCTACTTAATACTGTTTGCGATAGATAGTGTGGAATCAGTGGTAAGTTGAATTTCAGCACATACAGCCAATATTTCTTAGAAAAAAACGTTTTTCCTCTAAACATCTGAGAAATAAAGCAGCATGCATAAATAACAATTTGCGAAAGAAGCACTCCCATTATACGAGCCATTACTTTATCTTCCGAATGGAATATTAGCACTATTCCTAGTAATGGTTGCAGCACCGATACAAGCAATGTCAACGTAACCAGATGCTTGTATTTATATAAAACTCTTTGCTCTGCTGCCCAGAAGCCAAAGGCTGCGGACGACCATACAATTATCAGCATCGCTGTCATTTGCGTGGTCGTAAGCGACATGGCTGAATTAAAGAAGTCTCTGAAAATAAAGTAAACGCCCGTCCATACGACTGACATAAATAGCGTTATTCCCTGCAGTGTAGATGAAAATTTGGGTCTATCATTGTCAAATTTAATTAGACCTTGTGTGTAAACTCCCGCAGACAGATTTAGAGTTACTATGACAGTCACGATACTCATCCACGAATTAAAAACAGAAAACTGCCCATACTCATCCGTTGTAAGCAATCTTGTAAAAATCGGTGTTGTTATTACCGATATTCCCTTTTGAAGTATTGAACATACAAGAAACCAAAATGCCGCCTTTATCTGTACAGGCATTTCTTGATATCTATGCTTTACCTTTTGAAACATGGTATTATTTATTCCCATTTAGCTTTACGCGCTTGTGATGACGTGTTTTTCCGTTCTTCCGCATTACTGTCCCGCGTCTTTTAACGATTATTAAATGCTCTTATGGAACTCAAAGGCTCATTCCTTGTTGCGTTCTTCAGCGAACTACACCGCGACAAATATCCGGAATGTAGCAGTTCGTCTATATCTTGTATTTTAAAAATACGGATTTCCTCGCCTCCAATCGATACATCTCGAATATGTAATGTATAATGGAACCCTTGCAATCTGTACACATTATTAAAGAAATTGCTACTATAAACTAGCGTTTGAAAGTAGCCCCCAGCGCGACAAACGCTAGTTTGAAGAATCGCAATAAAGAAGATATTTACCTTCCTGATAATCGTGGTACGAATGATCCAAATCTAGCACCCCTCTGTGAAGAGGAATTCTCTTTTCAACAGGGGGTAATTTCATATAATCACCAAATTGTTGTTTTAATAAAGCATCTGCGTCCTGCGGGCAATACATTATCGTGTCTTCGAACGGATAGGGCGTTGGTTGCCCGAATACTTCCTTCCTATATACCAAGCGAAGAACATCATACCACCATACATAGCCAGTATAATTACAGACTTCAAAAGGATACTTCTTTAGTAACTCATACCATTTATTTGCAAAATAACTGGCCGGTATTTGTTTATCAAATCGCCGAATTATAGGGTGCAACTTCCTTTTCCATTCCAGATCCATCGCGTCGATATCGAATCGACGAATGTCATTAAGTATCCTTAATACATTAATCATTCGACAAAAAAAGTGCCTTTTGATATCATTATCTGGCATTCCGGATAGTGGCATAATATCAATGAAAACGCCTTTGAATGCATCTGGATATTTGTATTCCACTCTTTCTATACATGTGGTTCGTTCATCAATTACCTTTACAAATATATTGCCATAGTGATCATTATGTTCAATAAATCTTACACTATAATACGAAGGTAATTCCTCATTTAATACATCTATCATATAGTCGAATTGTTCGATTGGAACGGCTATATCCAAATCATCATCCCAAGGAATAAACCCATTGTGCCGAACGGCCCCAAGGCAGGTTCCACCATTTGCATAATAGTCAATATTATTACCTTTCAGTATCTTTGCTACTTCAAGGTAAATATTGTATATTACCTTCTGTATTTCAGTCATTTATTTACCTCAGAACTCCTTCAATCAATAATTCCCACTGCCGAAATATTGTCGTTTTTTCAAACTTACCAATGTTATCTTTTGCATGATTTGACATGCTTACACGCATCTCAGGTTCGTCAATCAGTCTACATATACTATCTGCAAATGCATCGATATCATAAGGTGGTATCAAAAAACCGTTTACACCTTCCTGTACAATTTCCTTAGGCCCGGTAAGTATATCAAAGCTTACTATGGGTAGTCCTTTTGCCTTTGCCTCAAGCAACACTAAAGGCAAACCTTCTTTATATGACGGAAGCGCATATAATGAATACTGGTCATACTTAGATATAACATCTGGATCCATGCCCATCATATGTATGTTGCTATCTAACTCCTTTTGCCTTATTTCTGATACTAATCTTTCGTATTCTGTACCGTCCCCATAAATATCCAAATGCCAATCAGGATGCTTTTCGACAACTTTACTAAAGATTTTAATCAAGAGATCAAAGCCTTTTTCTTCACCCAACCGTCCAACTGAAAGAACTCTCTTACTGTTGATATCATATTTCACCGGTTCTATAAGTTCAGGTGCAATCCAATTATATATGCATCTAATTCTTTCAGGTTTTATATGTAGTCTTTTTATGTAATCATTCCGGGATCTTTCTGTGAGCGTTACCGTTATATCACAGGCTTTTGATGCAATTGTCCTCATAGTCCTGTTTTTCAAGTCATCCCATTGATTCATTATGGCACCATGGTCACAAAACACAAATTTTGATTTTGTGAATAGCCTTACTGGCGCTGCAAGAAAGCCTGAATAGTGACCCATTATTATCAAAACATCTATTCTATTTTCTTTCAGATACTTTCGAAGCGGACCAAAAAGCTTCGCCTGCTGTTCCCTCAATCTAAGGCCCGCAGGAATAAACTTTGTCACTTTTATATCATTTTTTAAAAACAACCTATTTGGACGGCCATCATTTATCACGCTAGCTACATATACTGTGTGTTTTTTCGAAAGCTCATTGGCAATATTCGATGCTACTTTCTCTACACCTCCATAATCGGCGCAATTATGGACTAGAAAACAAATGTTATGCATTTATTGGTCTCCTAGTTTTATTAAATCTATTAACTATTGTTTTATATAAGCCTTTATTGATAAGTAAAGCACAAAAGGCAAGCTTACGCCCCTTTGTAAACATGCTGCATGTTAACACTTCGTGCTTTCTATCTTTTAAAAAACTGATGCATTGCTGTTCTCTTCTCTTATCATAGTTTCCATCGGAAATCATCATTTTATCTAAGACATAGAATCTTGCCCAGCACTGTCTCAAGGCTGCCGATGGCTCCAGTGCTGGTGAGATTTCAATTGCTCTGTTATAGTTATAATCATGTACATCTATGGCATCGTAGCTATGCTCATTAAACGGCAGCGTCGTAATGCTCTTCTCTCTACGCACGTAATAATACTTCTGTGCATTCGTAAATACTGCAACAGAAGCATTATTTAATAAATCTACCATTATCCGCGCATCTTCCATCGTTATTCCTTCTGTGAATTTAACATCCTCAAACAAGTCACTTTTGAATAGCTTGTTAACGACATTCATAGAAGTTTTAGACTCAAGAACAAACCTTATTGCATCAACAGTCTCTAGTACCTCATACATGTCATCTTCATGTCGTACCGGTTCTTTCCCTGAATAGCACTCATACAAGTCGCATCCGCTTACATCTGCATTGTGTCTTTTGATAAGTGAAAGCAGATACTCGTACATATCAAAATCTATATAATCGTCGCTATCTACAAATCCCAGATAATCACCATGGCTATTCTCGATGCCGTAGTTTCTTGCACTGCTAAGCCCCCCATTTTTCTTATGAAAAACTGTTATTCTACTATCTTGTTTTCCAAGAGAATCACACAAGGCCCCGCTTCCATCTGTAGAGCCATCGTCAACCAGAACAATTTCTAAATTGCTGTAAGATTGCGCAATAACGGAATCAACACACTTCTTTAAATATTGTTTAACATTATAAACTGGTATTATTATGCTTATCAGTGGTTCCATCGCCAACAGCTCCTTATTTTTTTGTGCAGTAGTATTTCCCTTTGTAGCTTTTATATGTCTCATCTGGATCAATAAAAACCGCGTCATGACTTGGCATCTGCTCTTCTTCAGGCGGGTAGCTCATATATTCCCCGAATGCCATCTTAAGATATCCATCATAGCCTATCGGAATCGGCATTCTTGTGTCTTCGAACGGAACAAACAAAGATTCCTTGAAAAATTCTTTGGGATATCTGTTTTTCATATATTTAGGACCAGCACATATTTCCGTAATCGCATCGCAGTCATCAATACGATACTTTGACATCTCTCGTTCAGCCTTTTTCCATATACGATATCTCAGTTTGTTGGAGCGCAGCACTCCAAGCGCCGTTTTCCCTAGGACAGTTGTCAGTTTGCCATGATTCTCCGGAACGACCTGTGCGCAAAACAACTGATATGTTAAACCCCAAAAGATCTGTAAAAATCTATTGATTTTTGAATTTGGATATCCGTCTAATGGAAAGATATCTATTGAAATACCATGTACCGTATCAATATCCCTTTGAAATGGTTTTATCATTGTAGTTTTCTTGTCTCTAAGTGTGATAAACATACAATGATCATTATATTGTTCTGTTGGATACAGCAAAGCATACCTGTCTGTATCTTTCCACACATGCTTAAGTCTTTCATAATCATCCCTAGGTATAAAAAAATCCAGGTCATCGTCCCAAGGAATAAATCCGTTATGTCTTATAGCTCCAATACATCCTCCTCCGCAGAAGTAACACAATATATTATGTTCTTTGCAAAACGATACAAAGAACTTAGCTGCTTCCAAATCAACCTTTTGAATTTTTTTTAATAGTTCTTCATCATATAATTGCATCGCCCGTCCCTCCAAATTGTATTTATAATATGGTCTGCTGCGGAGAATAACTTCCAAACGCAAGAATTGCCGCTAATCACTTGCAAGCAATGTTCAACTACGCACGAATTGCTCACATGCAATATAAATTGGTTTGTTCTCAGTTGCCACTATACGAAGAATTATCATTAACAACTGCTCCTTAATACATTTCAACACCAACCAACCCAAGTAGCGAGCCAAGGCCATAGAAGACATGAAACAACGGGTATAACCAAAAGGTAATGAAACCCAGCCTCCGTTCCTTCTTTATAAATGAATAATAGAAATCAATAAGGCCATAACAGATTAACTCGATAAAAAACACTTTCTTAATCAAAGGAACAAATATTCCAATAACTGGTAAAAATACTAATGATAAAAGAAAGCAAAACGGAACAAAATGTCTAAATTGCATAGCCTTCGGATTCATTTTTATCGTGCGAAATAATGCGTTTCCATTTTGAATTCCTTGTAGTAACAGAGCTGAGATTTTGTCCCTACAATAGTAAATAGAGTGTATTTCTTCAGAAATGTATATTTTTCCACCGCTTTCTATTATTCTTGCGTTTATATCATTATCTTCGCTTCTAAGTAATCGTTCATTAAACAATCCAACTTTGTTGAATATGCTTCGATTAAAAGCGCCAAAAGGTACTGTATCAACATAACCGGACTTTTGCTCGGTACGAAATGATGATCCCCCTACGCCAAACCTTGAAGATAATATTTTGGCAATTGATTTCCCAATAAATCCTTCTGCACTTGTCTCTACCCAGCCTCCTACATTATCTGCCTCAACAGTTTGTAAGCAGTTCACGCATTTTTCTATGTAATCTGAAGGAAATTGAGCATGTGCATCAAACCGAATAATGACATCTCCTCTCGATGCTTTGATACCCATATTCAATGAAATAGGTGTTTTTCGATTTGGATTGATAATAAGTTTGATTGGATAAGTGTTAAGATAGTCTTGTATTATTTCTCTAGTAGCATCTATCGAATTACCATCTATTATTATCCATTCCATTAATTCTCTAGGATACGTTTGGCCAATTAGTGACTCAATGCATGAATGTATATAACGCTCCTCATTGTAAGTAGGAAGAATAACACTAATAAACGGATTATCATACTTCTCTTCCACTTTGTTCTCCTCTCTTACGAATAATCTTTGCCCAAAACAGCAAATACAGTCCTTATCATTGTTGTAAGCTCTCCAAAGAAGCTGAATTCTTTGATGCTCTGTAGGTTGTATTGCATCTTTCCTGGAAGAACTTCTTCCACATATACCCTATCTATATCATCTGCTGCGTCAAGCAACATCGCCTCATCCTTATATCTTATGCTTGCTTCCGAAGTAATGCCTGCCGGTAAAAGTAGCGTTGCATTCATTTCATTAGAATATTGCTCAACATACTTAGTCGCTTCTGGTCTGGTCCCTACAAAACTCATGTTTCCTTTCAGAACATCTAGCAGCTGTGGAATCTCATCGATTCGTAGATTGCGGAGGCGATTACCTACTTTAGTTATTCTGGCATCTCCCCCAACTGTTACTGCCGATCCAATCTTGTCAGCGTTGTTAACCATAGTCCGGAACTTATGGATTCGGAATCTTTTTCCATAAGTTGTCACCCTTTCCTGCCGATAAAACACTGGCCCAGGTGAATCCAACTTAATCGTGACTGCAATAATTAGCATTGGGATGGCCAAGATAATCAACATAATTAAAGCAACAACAATGTCAAAGACCCTCTTCAGTCTAAGGGATCCTTTTTTCTTTGAGAGAATGTCATAATAATCTTTGACTTCTTCACATCTCATAAATGCAGGTATGTCTTCCCATTTCCGAAGTATCATTCCTACGGCATCCTTCCTTAAATATATCTGTCAACCACTTCATTAAAAACGCTGATTACATAGTCGACATCCTCATCCGTCAACTTTGTATGGAGTGGAAGGGTTATTAGGTTATGATAATAATCAAAAGCATTCGGATAATCTGAACAGTCATTACCGTAAGCTGTCATTAGCGGCAGCGGCTTGTAATGCACGTTGGTTGGTACGCCTCTCTCAGCCAGCTTAATGATTATCTCATTGCGATCTTCCTCATTGATTCCGGGAACTCGTATAAGATACAGATGATTAGAACTATCCATGCCATCAGTATGATGTACCAGATGGTTGATGCCAAGTTTGTCACACGCTGCATCATATTTTTTGACAATTTCTACTCTTCTCGCAAGAAGGTCTTTATATCTGTCAAGCTGTCTAAGTCCAATAGCCGCCATGATATCTGTCATATTACATTTATACCAAGGTCCAACGATATCATATTCCCAGGATCCTGCTTTAGTCTTTGCAAGTGCATCCTTGCTCTGCCCATGAAGTGAGAGAAGCTGGTACATATGATAGATCTCTGCATCGTCTATACCCTCAAGTGGCAGCCATGTAGCTGCGCCACCTTCAGCAGTTGTAAAGTTCTTGACGGCATGAAAACTGAAGCTTGTAAAATCTGCAATAGCCCCGGTGTATCTGCGCTCTCCTTTGAAGACTCTGCTTGCCCCCAGGCTGTGCGCCGCGTCAGCAACTATTGCAATGCGCCCGATTGCTTTCTGGATTCTTGAAGAGATTTCTGACAGTGGAGTTCCGTCGCTTTCCATAGGGGTGAAGATGTCTTTCTTCTTTTCCGCTATTGTAAAGAGTCTTTCATAGTCAGCAACGATTCCGGCAAGGTCGACAGCAACAATTGCCTTGGTTTTCGGTGTTATCAGCTTTTCAAGAACGTCATAGTCTATTTCCGGCATATGAGTAATTGGATCTCCGTCCCTTTGAATATCTGCAAATATTACAGTAGCTCCACAATGAATAGCTGCAGACGCCGTTGCGGTATACGTATATGCAGGAACAATTACCTCATCACCTGGCTTGATACCAAGTATACGAAGATTCAGTTCCTCTGATGCCGTAGAGGAATTCAAACAAACTACGCGGTTTCTGTATCTCTCAACATTATCTTCAATGTTGCAATCTATATCCACTCTTCCGGTGTCAATAAAAGCTGCAAGCCTTCTTTCCAGCAGTTTTGTTCTAGGCCCAGTTGTTATCCATCCGGAATTAAGCGCTTCCACTACTTCCGCTATCTCTGCATCACCAATATCCGGTGGGCTGAAACTGATTACTCTCTTTGTATCGTCCTGAATCATCGCTTTCCCCTTATTATTTCAAAGTTAATTACTATTTCAAGATCTTCCAGCATATGTCATTCTTCTAGATTGTTCACTTGGGTGGTATGTCGGACATATTTTCATAATATCCTCTCTTATTCCAGCCATATTATCTTCAGCTTTTTTTATTAGCAGATTCAAGTCAGCCAAGAACTTTTCTTCATCAAGGTCTATCGGCTTTCCAATATGAATCTTATTATTATCAGTCTCTTGAATTCCTTCTTCAGCCATAAGAAGCTCTTCATACAGTTTTTCGCCAGGTCTTAGGCCTACAATTTCGATCTTGATATCTGTTTCAGGCTCGTATCCCTTCATTCTTATCAGATTGCATGCGAGATCATATATCTTAACGGGCTCGCCCATATCAAGGATAAATATCTCTCCACCATTGGCCATAAGTCCGGCGGTCAGCACAAGAGAAACTGCTTCCGGTATCGTCATAAAGAACCTGGTGATATCCCTATGTGTAAGTGTAACCGGTCCTCCCGCATCAATCTGCTTAAGAAACAACGGGATAACGGACCCATTGCTTCCGAGAACATTGCCAAACCGAACCGCCACAAACTCTGTATTAGACCTCTTATTATATGTCTGAACTATCATCTCGCAAATGCGTTTGGTTGCCCCCATTACATTGGTCGGGCGCACTGCTTTGTCAGTTGAAATCATGACAAAGCGTCTTACTCCATATTTATCTGAGAGTTTTGCCAAGTTCAATGTACCGAGACAATTGTTCTTGATTGCTTCATTAGGAGAAGTCTCCATCAACGGAACATGCTTATGCGCCGCAGCATGGTATACAACATCAGGTCTGTATTTCGCAAATATTGTGTCAAGTCTGTCATAATCTCTGACAGAAGCAATCAGCACTTCAATATCTACATTCGGATAATACCGTCGTAGCTCCATCTCGAGCTCATATGTAGAATTCTCATAAATGTCTACTATTATCAGCTTCAGCGGATCGTTAGCAACAATTTGTCTACAAAGCTCAGATCCAATCGATCCACCGCCACCTGTAACCATAATCGTCTTATCCATTACAAAATTCTGAAGCTCCGGATTTTTAATAATTACCGAATCTCTGCCCAATAAGTCCTCATAGTTAACATCTCTTACCGAAGAACTTATCGAATCGGTTAAAGTGCTGGCTATCGCCGGGAGTCTACGTACACGGGCATTAGTTTGCTGACATATTCCGATAAGATCTCGAACATCTGCCGGCGCAGCTGACGGGATAGCAAGGACGATTTCATCTATGCCATATCTGTCTGCCGCATCGACAATCATATCTCTGCCGCCAATAATCGGTACATTGCTGAGGCTCTTCCCCTTCTTCGCAGGATTATCATCAATAATACAAGCGATATTAATCTTCCTGGAACTGAGTTGATATTCGCGAATCAGCATAGTTGCAGCGGCCCCGCCACCAATGACCATTACATTATAAGCATCCCCTTTTTTATGTCTGCTTCTCTCTATTCCCCTTAAAGCTCTTACCATAAACCTTGATGCACAGAGAAGGATGAGCATCATCATAAAATTTAACGGATAGTAACTACGGAACATATTAATGCCAAGAATCACTCTGTAAATTATATAAATTGCCTCTGTTATTACTGCAGCTTTAATACAATCATACATTTCATTGACGCTGGCGTATGTCCATACTCTGTTGTACAAACGTAAGAGCGAATTGATTACTATAAAGATCAGGATATCTGCAGGAAGCATTTTGAGCACTGATTCCAGATACCAAGGCTGAACTCTAATAGAAAAGATTCCGAATCTAAACACAAACGGGGCAATTGCACTTACTATCGCAATAAATATGTCTATTACTACAAACGCTGCTATGCTGGTTTTTTTGTCTCTTACTGCCATAATCGTAAAAATAATATAAAACAATAGCCACTGGTAGTTTCTGTAATTTACCATCGGCAACCATAAGAAATAACAATGAGCTAGAATTAAGCCACAATTCATAACATTATATCATAGAAAGAGGACGTAAGCACTATCATCACTGCTTTGCACGATGATCTGTCGTCCTCTTTTACCCTTATCGTATTTTAGCATATGGAAATATTAAAGTATGTCAGGCATGTGTAGAATGACTTAATAACACGTAATGCTGTGCCCTCAGTTAATAACTGCATAATCTATATCATTTTTTCTTGATAAGAGTAAAAAGACTTTGTCCGCCAAGAAAATTTGGTGTATTATTTATCCATTATAAACGAGGGGAAGCACTATTATCATAAGCCAGTAGAAGATGTAGAATATGCATATCTAATCAACAACGGACATGTATACGATTTCATCATTAGTGACAAGGACCACTTTAGCATTGACTTGTTGAAAGGACAAGTCTCTCCTGGTGAGATGTTAACGATCGTTTTCAAAATAAAGAAGGTTATTACTTCTACGATACTGTAAATGTTAGCAATATTACAAAAGTCGGAGAAATGGCTGGTAAAAGTAGGGGCACGAGATACTCTGAGCTATCAGGCACCATAACTATGACCCCTCAAAAGAAGAATTGTTCTTTTAATGCTGTTGTGTTGCAGTTAAGAACTAAAGATGGAGAGTTTATTAGTGAATTGTCATCAGCAAGCAGACCTAGCGTAAATAAAGGCAGTTTTGTTAATGCTTACAATGATGGAGATTATATATTACGAATAAAAGCAAATTCTAATATCCAAGATGAATATGTTGATATTAAAATTTCTCTGAAAAAAGGTCAGGTGTATGGATACATATATAATGTATTTACATGTGATACTAATAAAGTAACAGTAAACGGGATTGCGTTTTATAAGTAAGTCTTTTCACTGTATCTCCTTTCCCATCACACAAGCCCATATTCACAGGTAATGTCCCCTCATTTATAGATAATAAATGAGGGGACATTATTAAGTATTTTCACAACAATTGCTGTACAAACAGTTAATAAATGAATGGCATCCACTCTTTATTATTTGAAGAATTTTCCATCAGTTGTGGTGGAATAAACGTTGTAACGCCCTGACATAAGATGTTTATACAGCATCTCGTCACTATACAGATTGTCCCTGTATGTCCAAGTGCATACCTTGAGGCCATTGCTTTTGCATTGTGAATTTGCAGTCGGTGTAAGTGAAGCAAGCCCAAGATTTATACCAGTAAACCCTTTGTTTTTAGCAAGAGCAATTGCCGACGATACATTTCCTCCGTCATATAAGTATCCAGTGTACGGCGTGATACTGTAAGTATTTATAATATGTTTTTGTGTTCTTTCAAGTACAGTTGCATCGAAACTAATAAACTGCGCCTGCTCAAGAAGACCTTGTTCATTTACCATCTCTGACATCAGGGCGATTCCTTCAGCAGTCATATCAAAATCCTTAATTTCAATTATAGGGATCATTCCATATTGCTTGCAAATCTTAAGATACTCTTCAAAGAAACACACCTGTGAAAGCTTGCTGTTTGCTCTGATTTGTTCAGCCGTAGTACTCTCTACGTTAATATCAACGCCATAGACTCTTTGTAAAGATCGGTCATGACTTATCACTATATCAAATTCTTCAACCGTAGTAGTTTCGGGCATAGCTATATCTTCAACAATATCAGAATCTGTCACAATCTCATCAGAATCAGCTGTGTCAATTGCTTGAGTCTGGACGGGTATTTCTTTCTGAACATGCTTTGTCTCCCATATATCACACTCGCAGCCCCAGAATCCTGCTTGCCCCGCCAGCCTGAAAGCTTCTGCAGTGTTCTCCTTAGCCGTTTCATGCAGCCCCCTGTGAGCAATCCAATGCGTGTCTTCTTTTGTATATCTATGCGAATAGACAGTTACTGTCCTACTTGCCCCAGAACCATCGGCCGCCTTTGCTGTAACAACCGCACTTCCGTTTCCTACACCTGTGATTCTTCCCTGCTGGTCTACTTTGACAGCTTTCATATTGCTCGAACTCCAGACAATCTTTTTATTTGTTGCATTGGATGGAGATATAGTTGTTTTTAATGATGTTGACCTGCCTGCACGTAAATAAGTGTATCCAGATAGCGATACTCCTGTAACAGGTTTCCCAACTTTAATTTTTACCGTCTTGCTTCCTCTTTTACGCCCTTTTATATATCCGATAGCTGTAATTTTGACCGTGCCGTTCCTTTTTGCCTTGATAACGCCATTACGCGAAACAGTTGCTACCCTTCTATTGGATGTGCGAAAACGAACCTTAACCTTCTTGCCATTGCTTGACTTGGCAGAATATGCAACCTTAAGCTTCTTTCCCTTTTTGATAACAGTATCTCCGTTTATATTCTTAAACGTTATGGAGCAAGTAATCTTGGGCTTTTTTGCTTTCTTTTTTGAAGCTGCATATACATCCGCCGGCATAGCAGCAACAGATATAGTTACTGCAATAACCATCAGAAGTGCTAGTATTCTGGAACTAATTGACTGTTTATTCACGATATGCCCCTCCTATAACCGATACTCTGCGAATATATTATACATTATATTCGCAGAGTATGTTATAAAATTCTATTTATCGTTTTCAGGCATACTAAAACAGCCAGTGCGTTATCACTGACTGCTTTGATAATACATCACGAATCGTTTGTTCACGC
>Ga0256404_1002695_pt1 | contig 38495 bp, 47 predicted proteins | sample RumenRJG_01DNA_FD_185990 | JGI IMG/M metagenome (GOLD analysis project Ga0256404, IMG submission 185990) | Bovine rumen microbial communities from Lethbridge, Alberta, Canada - RJG_01 | ecosystem: Host-associated > Mammals > Digestive system > Stomach > Rumen | place: Canada: Alberta | collected...
AAAATAATTTCAATGCCGATTGGAGAGATCCATCCATACGGAAAAAATCCGAGAAAAAACGATGGTGCGGTTAATGCAGTCGCAGAAAGCATCCGGCAGTTCGGCTTTAATCAGCCGATTGTTGTTGATAAGGATCACGTTATCATCGTCGGGCATACGCGGTATAAAGCCGCGAAAAAACTGGGGATAAAGGATATACCTGTCATTGTTGCGGAAGATCTGTCTGATCAGCAGGCCAAGGCATACCGGTTGGCCGATAATAAGACCAATGATCTGGCCGACTGGGATTTCGAACTTCTCGGGGATGAACTCGATAGCATTTTTGATTTCGACATGTCTGATTTTGGGTTCGACATCAATGACGAGGACAAAGAAGATGCAGAAATGGATGAGGATAGTTATTATGGTGATGAGCGGGAGCGAACGTCAGCATCGTACAATCTCGAATATTTCGACCAGATTCGATCAGATGGTTTTTACGAGATGCCGGTCATTGAACCTGTTGATTACATACCGGACGAACTGATCGGATTTAATTATGTTCTGAGTTCAAATCGGAGGGATGCCGGCGTTCACTTTTTCATCGACGATTATCAGTTTGAACGCGTATGGAATGAGCCATTAAAATACATGGACATCCTTCAGGAATTTCCCTGTGTTCTTACACCTGATTTTTCGTTGTATATGGATATGCCCCGAGCTATGAAGATCTGGAACATTTACAGGTCGCGGCTGATCGGCCAGATGATGCAGGATTACGGTATCACGGTGATTCCTACATTGTCATGGGCGGAGCCGGAAACATTTCGATTCTGCTTTGATGGACTGAGGAAGGGCGGAACGGTAGCGGTCAGCACTGTCGGCGTAATAAGAGACGAGGAAGCCAGAAAAATTTGGACTTCCGGAATGGATGAGGCAATCCGAAGGTTACAGCCTGATCAGATTCTTTGCTATGGATCTGATATAAAATATGATTTTAAAGGTATTCCGGTACGGCATTTTGATGCCAGAAAGTTTTCAGAGTAATGGAGAAGAAATGGGAGGAAGAGGAAGCTCATTTGGAAAAGCGGGTGGAGGATCCGGATCAATTGACAGCCAGATCTCATCCATTGATAAACAAATTGACAAGCTCGGTGTAAAAATGGCAACGTTTTTCAGATCCGCTACAGCTGATCATGGCGGGTTTAACCATTCTGAACGGCAGCAGTATAACAAAATGCTTGAAAAGACCAGGTCGCTGAAAAAACAAAGGTCTAATCTATATGATAAGAAGGCAAAGGCGCAGCAGTCATCCAGCAGCGGGAAAACGACTTTTGTTAACAGCTATGGCGAGGCTACCAGAAGGTATATAACATCTGGGACATATGAACGCGCACAGAAGAGACAGAGCAAATCAGTTCTCAGAAATATGGGATATTAAAGCAGCTTAGAAGTTGGTGAGGTGAATGGCGAATGAAGAAAACTTAAAGCCGATACGAACTGAGAGTGAAGCAAGAGAAAAAGGGAGAAAAGGTGGAATCGCTTCCGGGAAATCCCGCCGCCGCAAGAAGGCCATGAAAGTGCACCTTCAAGAAGCTTTGGAATTATCCGTTGTTAACCCAAAAGTAAAAAAGATGATGCGCCAGGTTGGGATGGAAGACGGGAACAGCAACTACGATGCCGTGACTGCTAGTATTATTGCCGGAGCTATTCAAGGGGCACCAGGATATGCAAGGCTGCTGATGGAACTGATCGGCGAGACTGGAGAAGAGAAGCGGGCGGATAAATCTGACAGGCGTGATGCAAAACGTTTGAGAATGGAAGAAGAGGAATTTAAACGGAAAAACGATTTGAACACTATAGACCGGGATATTAATATCCACATCGACTACGGTGGTGATTCTGATGGATCTGACAGTTAAGGCGAATGCGGTATTCCGCGAGCCGGATCGGAGCCGTAAGCGTTACGTGATCATGAAAGGGTCGGCGGGCTCCGGAAAGAGCATGGACACCGCACAGATGTACATCCTGCGGCTGATGAAGGACAAGGGTAGAAATCTTCTGTGCGTCCGGAAGTCTGATGTAACGAACCGGGACAGCACATTCGCAGAGCTGCAGGGCGCGATCTTCCGGATGTTCGGTGATGCCTGGCAGCGATACTGGTACATCAACTCCAGTAACATGATCATGGAGTGCCGGTCGAATCACAACCAGATCATTTTTCGAGGCGTGAATGATGATAAACAGCGTGAGAAGTTGAAGTCGATCACATTTAAGCGAGGCAAACTGACAGACGTATGGATCGAGGAAGCCACAGAGTTGACACAGCAGGACTTTGAAATTATTGATGACCGTCTCCGAGGAGAACTCCCGGACGGTCTTTTTTATCAGATCCGGATGACTTTCAATCCGGTCAGTGCTCAGCACTGGATCAAGAGAGTGTTTTTTGACCGATCGGATCCGGATGTATTAACGCACCAGTCAACATACAAGGATAACCGCTTCATTGACGCGGCATATTATCGACGCATGGAACGACGCAAAGAGGTTGACCCGGAAGGATATCTGGTTTATGGCCTCGGGCAATGGGGCGAGACAAAGGGGCTGATCCTTCACAACTGGGAAGCAAAGGAAGTGCCGCTTGATCTGGAATGGTACGACGATGTCGCGATCGGCCAGGACTTCGGATACAATCACGCAAACGCGATCTATCCGATCGGTATCAAGGACGGCAACCTGTACGTCATGCCCGGACTTTACGGATATGAGAAAGATACTGCTGAGTGGATCGCAGAGGCGAATGCAAAGCATCTGCCAAAAGATCTGGTCATGTGGTGTGATTCTGCAGAGCCGGACCGGATCAAGATGTGGAGAAAGGCAGGATATCGAGCCAGAGGCGTCAGCAAGGAATCCGGCAGCATTCATGCGCAGATCGACTGGCTGAAGGGTATTCCGGACGGAGATCGTCCGATCAATAGAAAAATATACGTGCATCCATCCAATGTGAATTTTATCAAGGAAATTGAGCAGTGGAAGTGGAAGCACGATGACAAGCGGAACGAGTATCTTGATGAGCCCGTTCCGTTTTTTGATGACGCGATGGCCGCTCTGAGATATGGCATCGAGGGCTGGCGCAAAGCACAGAAGGTACACGTAAAAACCTTTAAGGGAGGCATTTGACGGTGAGAATGAAACATCCATACAGACTGCCTGTTCCTCTGACATGTGATCCTGCAGACGTTGTAAACGGCGTCAGCATGAACATGATAGACAAGTACATCGAGAAGCATAAAAAGAATCTCAGGCGTTACGAATATCTTGAGAGGCTGTACAGCGGATTTTTTGATATCGACGATGAACCGCCAAAGGAAGCATGGAAGCCGGACAACCGGTTGACGGTCCCGTTTCCAAAATACATCACGGACACCTTCACCGGTTACGGGTACGGCATCCCGATCAAAGAGGAGCATCCAGACGATGCCATCAACGAGCGGATACATGACTTCCAGAATGACAACGAGCTTACGGATCACGAAGCTGAGCTGATCAAACGCTGCTGCATTTACGGCCATGCATGGGAGTACATCTATCAGGATGAGAATACCAGAACAAAAATGACGGTGCTCACTCCGAAAGATATATTTGTTGTGTATGATGACACGCTTCTGAGCCGGGCGCTGTTTGCAGTCAGATATGGTTATCATTCAGACAACAGCCGGAAACCGCGCCAGCAGTACGGCGAAATCCTCACAAGGGACGAAATCATCGAGTTCGACGGAGAAAAGATCATAAACAGAAAGCAGAATCCTTACGGCCTGATCCCGTGTGTTGAGTGGCGTCTGAATGACGAGCGGTCTGGACTGTATGAGCAGGTGTCCCGCCTGATCGAACAGTATAATCATGTTATTTCCGAGAAGGCTAATGATGTGGATGCTTTCGCAGAAGCTTATCTGGCGATAATCGGTGCGGAAGTTGATGAGAACGACATTTATCGCATCAGGGACGATAGAATCATCAACCTGTACGGTACGGATAATGCCAAGGATGTTCTGGTTCAATTCCTCACGAAACCGACAGCGGACGCAACGCAGGAAAATCTCCTGGATAGGCTGGAAAAAGAAATCTATGAGACGTCGATGGTGGCAAATATTTCGGATGAAACATTCGGTAATGCTACCAGCGGAATAGCGCTGGCGTATAAGCTGCAGGCCATGAGCAACCTCGCAAGGATGTTCGACCGTAAGATCGAAAAATCGATCTGGAAGCGGTACAAGATCTTCTGTTCGCTGAAGACTAATGTCAGCGATCCGGAAGCATACAAGGATATTTCTATCACGATGACCAGAAACCTTCCGAAGAATATTCAGGAGGAAGCGCAGACGGCTGCACAGCTTGAGGGCGTTGTGAGCAAGGAGACACAACTTCGGGTTCTTTCGATCGTAGATGATCCAAGGGATGAGATTCAAAAGATGCAGGACGAGGAAGACGCCAGCCAGACTGCTGCAGTCACTAATGCACTGTACGGCAGTACGCATTCGGACGGTGAGAATTAATGAGCAGCGCAGACTACTGGAGAAAACGCGAGGCTGAGGCTCTAAAAGAAAACCAGAAGCAGGAGAAGGACTACGATAAGCAGGTCGCAGAGATCTATCAGCAGATGATCGATGAGTGCGATGTGGATATCAAGACGTTCTATGCACGGTATGCCAGCAAAGAAGGCATCACGATGGCAGAAGCCAAGAAGCGGGCTGACAAGCTGGACATCGAGGAGTATGGCCGCAAGGCTAAGAAGTACGTCAAGGACAAGGACTTCTCGGATCAGGCCAACGAAGAAATGCGCCTCTACAATATGACCATGAAGGTCAACCGCCTGGAGCTGCTGAAGGCAGAGCTTGGTCTTGAAATGACTGCCGGATCGGATGAGCTGCAGAAGAAGCTCGGTGTGATGCTCGACGATCGCGCCAGAGAGTCCTACAAACGGCAGGCCGGTATTCTTGGGAAGACTGTTCCGGACGCTGACACTTATGGACGGATGATGGACACGATCGTCAACGGCTCTTTCCATAACGCAACATGGTCGCAGCGGATCTGGGCGAACCAGGAAGCACTGCGCAGCAGGGTGAACGCTTTGCTTGTGCGTGGTCTGATCGGCGGCAGGAATCCGAGAGAGATGGCCAGAGACCTTACCAGGACGGTGCAATCCAGTCAGTCAAATGCAGAGCGCCTGATGCGTACAGAGCTGGCCAGGGTCCAGATCGGAGCCCAGCAGCAGGCGATCGCTGATGCCGGATACGATGAATATACTTTTCTGGCAATCGGTACAGCCTGCGGTGACTGTAGAGCGCTTGATGAAAAGACCTTCAAGCTGAAGAAGATGATGCCGGGCGAAAACGCGCCGCCGATGCATCCGAATTGCAGATGCTCCGTCTGTGCAGCGATGTCCGACGAGGAGTTCAGGAAGCTGACCGGGGTGGACCCGGTGAAGCTGGACCCGGGTGCGAGCGACAAGGCAGCGAAGGAGAAAATAAAGGAAGAGAGCAAAGGACAGGAAAGAGAAAGCGCATATATACATGACGACGGAAAGAGAGACACAGGCCATGTAAATTTAGCCCTTGTAAATACTAAAAAGTATCATGATAAATTTGAGAATCTTTCAAATCATAAGGCTGTAAACGAGTCTCTTTATCAGGAATCGATGGTTATCTTGGGAGATAGGAACAACACAGAGTATGAGGACATTGTTGCCGTAGATGCAAGGAGTGGAAAAGTTTTGGAAAAGAACACATCTGCAGCACAATGCGGATATAAGCATAGTTGTGGCTTTACGCTAGAACAATATCAAGGTTTAGAAAAACGTGGCAAGGCGTATGAGGTGCTTCACAATCACCCAAATAGTTCTGTCCCGTCAAGAGATGATATTCGTAAATTGTTTGAAAGAGACAAACAAACGGCGTCAACAATCTGCTGCCATAATGGGAATGTTTACCGGATGGAAAAATTAAAGCCAAATAATGATATTGCTATTCTTGAAGAAAAAGCGTATACTTACTGCAAAGAGAAATATGCATATTTCGATGACGAAAAAATCGAATATGAATGTTCTTCAAGAATGATAAAGATGTTATTAAGACGTGGATATTTAAAATTCACTAAGAGGTGATTCATATGAAAAATCAAAAATCCGAGAAAACGCCTGAAGATATATGGTATGATTATATCGATGATAGTAAAATGCCATCTCCGGAAGAGGTTGAAAATTTTCCGGACACAAGTGAAATCGATAAGGAAGTAGATAAAGGATTTGAAAAAATAGCTAAGGAGCTCGGACTCTAAAATGAACAAAAGCTTGAAAGGCACGGCAGCGCAGGCACCATGCTTTTTCGTGGGGTGTGGTAATGAAATACAGAAAGAAACCAGTTGTTATTGAAGCGTACCAGACAGACGAACCGATCAGAAAAGGAGAGAAAACCGTATGATTATGATTTCAACAGCATTATTTATTATCATTTTGGTGCTGATCAACGCGCCGGCGTGGACATTTGCTCTGGTTGGCGTGTATTTTACCTTCCGGGTAATCGAACGCGTAAAGCATGAAAAGGCAAAGAAGGCACTTTTGAAGGTAATTGATGAGATTGTAAAATCATTTAAGGAGTCTGGCATTGATTAAGGTTCAATACAGCAATGATCGTATTACGGTCACAGGCCACAGCGGTTACGCGCCGCCCGGCCAGGACATTGTTTGTGCCGGTGTTTCGGTGCTGGCCCAGAACCTGGTTGCCAGCATCAAGGCGCTGACAGACGACACAATTTCATACGATATCACGCCTGGGAAGGCTGATATATATTACAGGAATCCATCAGAGAAAACGAAGACTCTGATCGATTCCTTTTTTATTGGGTGTGCAGCTATTGCGGATGCATATCCGGAACACGTCAAAATTTCATGAACGCAATACCGTGGGGCATATGCAATGCGGCGGGGCGCGAAAGGAGAGAAGAGAAATGTTAGCCAGAAGTATGTATCTACAGCTGTTCGCTGAAGGAGACGGGGCTGAAGGGACGCCGGCACAGGAGCCAGCGGACAATAGCAATGCCGCCGGCAGTAATGAACAGAAAAATCCGTTTGATGATTTCCTGAAGGATCCGGAGAATCAGGCCGAGTTTGACCGGCGCGTCGCCAAGGCACTGGATACGCAGAAGAAGAATCTTTCTGCTGACTATGCGAAGAACCTGGACAGCGCGAAGAAGGAAGCCGAGAAGCTTGCCAAGATGAATGCGGATCAGAAACGCGACTACGACATGGAGAAGCTCAGAGAAGAAAATGAGGCGCTGAAGAAGCAGGCCGCACGAGTCGAACTGAGCAAGACGGCATCTGTTCTGCTCAAGGAACAGAAGGTTGACGCGACACAGGATATCCTTGATTTCGTGGTCGGGGAAGATGCGGAACAGACAAAGGCAAACATTGACAAATTTGTTGGCATTATCGAATCCGTCAAGAAAGCGGCAGAGGTCCAGAGGGCCACAGGATCCGCTCCAAAGAATTACGGCGGAGGAGAGGAACTCACAGAGATCCAGAAGAGGATCGCAAAGTACAAATGAGGTGAAAATTTATGAGAATCAGAATGAATCTGCAGCTTTTTGCAGGTCTGCAGCTTTTTGCAGGCGAGAACAACAACCAGAACGTCAGATCCTACACGAAGGACTTCAAGGAGCTTCTGACGGCAGTATTTGAGAAGGAGTCTTATTTCAGTGACTTCTTCAACGGAATCGAAGCGCTTGATGGCATCCAGCACAATGCGGTTGCTTTCTCCGTGAAGACCTCCGATATCCCGGTTGCAGTCGGAACAGCATACAGCACTGACGCCAATACCGCATTCGGCACCGGCACTGGTGCATCCTCCAGATTTGGCAATCGTACTGAGATCGTTTACACCGACACGGACGTTCCGTACAGCTGGGAGTATGTCTTCCATGAGGGCATCGACCGTCATACGGTCAACAACGACTTCAATGCAGCTGTTGCCGACAGGCTTGAACTGCAGGCGAATGCAAGGGTAGAGCAGTTCAATACACATCACAGCAAGTTCATCTCTGAGTCTGCGGGCAAGATCATTTCCGGCGGCGCGAAGGTAACGAAGGACAACGTAGCTGACCTGTTTAACGAGCTCTCCAAGTATTTCATCAATGCGAAGGTCCGCAAAGGCCTGACCAAGGTCGCAAAGGTGACTCCGGATGTTTACAACGCGATCATCGACTGCGGTCTTGCTACTACTTCCAAGAGTTCCGCAGCAAATGTTGATGCTAATACGATCACGACATTCAAGGGCTTCCAGATCGAGGAGATCCCGGAGACCGAGTTCCAGAAGAATGAAGTGGTTTACGCATATGTCACCGGCATCGGCAAGGCCTTTACCGGAATCGAGACTGCCAGAACGATTGAGTCTGAGGACTTTGACGGTGTTGCTCTGCAGGGCGCTGGCAAAGCTGGTGAGTATATTCTTCCGGCCAATAAGGCGGCTGTGGCAAAGGTAACTGTAACGGGAGCGTAAGGAGAATAACGGATGTACAAGGTCATCAAAGCATTTCATGATCTGCAGGATCCTGAGAAGGATGGGTATCACTTCTACAATACAGGAGATACTTATCCGAGAACCGGAATGAAGCCGACGGCAGAAAGAGTTGGTGAGCTTTCCGGAGCAGACAATGCTCAGAAGGAACCTCTGATCAAAGAAGTAAAGGCGGCCCGGAAGACGAAATAAGGTGGTTATATGCTAGAGAAGTTAAAGCTGTATCTTGGTATCACAGACAGCGGCAGAGATGATCTCCTGAATCTGATTATAAGCGGCACACAGTCCCGCCTAAAGGTGCTTCTCGGCGGAACTGATGAAGTGCCTGATGCCCTGGAGTATATCATTATTGACGTCGCAGCGGTCAGATACAACCGGATCGGATCAGAGGGACTATCCAGCCATACTGTAGAAGGTGAGACGATGTCGTGGAGCGAGAACGACTTTGAGCCATTCATGGACGATATCAATGCTTACCTTGAATCTCAGCATGAATCGAGAGGAGTGATCCGGTTCTTATGAGATACGATCACTATGTTTATTTCTGCACGGATGGAAAGAGTGAATATGACCCAGATACCGGAGATTATACAAATACTGAGCCAGTCAAAGTCAAGAGGCCAGCATCCATTTCTCCGACGTCAGACGAGAAGATCCAGATCATATATGGCCAGATGGTGCAGGGCAGTCTCACTGTGCAGCTGCAGAATCAGTACAATGATCCGTTTGACTACATCCTGATCGATGGGAAGAAGTACCACGTTGACAGACGGAAGAAGCTCCGCGTGAAGGACGTATTCGTAGCTTCGGAGGTAATGTGAATGAGCACGGTAAAGATCAAGCTCGAGGGCGATAAGGAGTTGAAGCGGATGCTTCGCAAGTGCCAGAACAAGGGTAAGATCCAGGCTTGCGTGAAGCGATCCGGCGCCACATTGCAGCGGACTGCCATGCAGAAAGCACCGGTAGATACAGGCACTCTGAAGCGCAGTATCACTCTGCAGCTGACCGATGGAGGCATGACCGCAGAGGTGCAGCCAACGGTCCACTATGGGGCTTATGTAGAGCTTGGAACGCGCTATATGAGCGCAAGGCCGTATCTGCGACCGGCACTTGAGACAGCAGGCGCAGAGTTGAAGGCCAACATCACACGAGTAGTGCAGTCAGAGACAGGAGGAAAATAATGAAGAATCCACAGCAGGACATTTTCTCCGCTTTTCTGGTCGCACTTCGTGCGGAATTCGGTGCTGATCGCGTTTTTGATGGATTTTTGCCGCCTGATGGCACACCGTATCCTTTCGTCTATCTTGGAACCAGCCAGCAGATAGACGACTATGGAAACAAGATGCAGATCCTCGGTTCCGTCCGGCAGACAGTGGACGTATATACGGATGATCCGAAAAAGCGCGGCACCTTTTCTGACTGGATGGTTCGTGCAATAGAGACAGCGCACAGGACCACGGAGTCGAATTCTTACCGCTGGGCAGTCATTGAGACTGATCAGCAGGTTATTCCTGATAACACGACGAATACGCCACTTATGCACGGCGTAATTGACATTACATTTCAGCTCTTAGGAGGAAAATAACATGATGAAATTGAATCTTCAGCTCTTTGCTGAGACAGTGCCTGGCAAGAAGATAATCTACAAGTTCAGACTGCTTGAAGATGCGGAAAAAGAAGCTGCGTGGACTATCGCATTCTCGGAAGAGAACGAAAATGATATCTCTGTGGATGCGGATTCTACAGCAACCAAGGACGGATCTGTAAGGACTCCGTCTGTGCCGGAGATTGAAATCACGGCGACTGCACTGCTTGCGAAGGGCGACGATAAGATCACCAAGATTAAGAACGCAATGCTGAAGAACAAGCTGTTCGAGATCTGGGAGATCAACCTGGAAGAACAGGCAAAGACTGCTGGTAAGTACAAGGGCACCTACTATCAGGGTTACTGCACTAAATGGGACCTCTCATCTAGCGCAGAGGATATCGCGGAGGCAGAGCTGACCTTTGGCGTCAACGGAATCGGTGCAGATGGTGAGTGTACCGTCACAGACGATGAAGTCGAAGAAGCATCTTATGTATTCACGGATACAGTCAAAAAGGAACCTGATAACAAGACCGGCAATTAAGCCGGTCATTTCCAATAAGGATAGGAGTTATAAATGTTTGAACTTGAGATTAACGGCGAAGTATATCAGTTTAATTTTGGATTTGGTTTTCTGCGAGAAATCAATAAAACACAGAAGACAACATCCAACGGTCTGACAAAAGAAGTTGGTTTTCAGATGAAGGTGGCCGGCCTGGTTGACGGTGATGTACTGGATCTTCTTGATGTGCTCTTTGTTGCCAACGAAAGGCAGACACCGCGCATCACGAAAAAAGCTCTGGAAGCTTACATTGAAGATCCGAAAACCGACATTGATTCCCTCTTTACGCAGGTGCTGGATTTTTTAAAGACGAACAATGTTACAAAGAAACTGGCGCTGAAAGCAATCGAACTGCTGGAGGAACAGGAGAAGAAGAACAGCTGACCATCGATCAGCTTTATCATGACGCGGCGGTAACATGTTTTCGGTATTTTGGTTTTACGTCCTTTGACCAGTTTGAAAAGCTGACTATCCGGCAGTATCTGATTATGATTGATGCGCTAAAGCTAAAAGACGTTGATATGGATTACCGAAATAATTTACAGGCTTACCTTAATATGAAGGCTCAAGCTACAAAGAAAAACGGTAAACCCGTCTATGATAAATTTGAGAAGTTTTATGATTATGAAAGCGAGATCCGCAAAGCGAAGGGCGTACCTGTCAAGAAGCGATTCAGCGGTCTCGCTAAATTTTTGCAGAAAAAAGCAAAGAAGGGAGAGAACTGATGGCAAACTTTTCAGTGAAAGCAATTCTGTCTGCTGAAGCATCCGGCTTTTTGAGCGGAATGTCAAAAGCAGAAAATGCTCTCTCCAAATTCAGCAATAAAGTCAGTGGGTTCGCGTCGGATATTAAAAGCGGTATCCTGCAGGGTGTCGGCCAGCAGCTGACAAATCTGGCTACTGATGGACTGCACAGCATAGTAGATGGGCTGGAGGAATCTTCAGCGGCGTGGAAAACCTTCCAGGGGAATATGGAAAATTTTGGCAAAAATACACACGAGATTGATTCTGCCAAAAAGGAAATGAAAGATTTCGCGACGGCATCCATTTACTCTGCCTCAGATATGGCATCGACGTATTCACAGCTGGCTGCAGTCGGCATTGATAACTGCGGCGAACTGGTAAAGGGCTTCGGCGGTCTGGCTGCAGCGGCATCTGATCCGACGCAGGCTATGAAGACACTGTCACAGCAGGCTACACAGATGGCGGCTAAGCCAAAGGTCGCATGGCAGGACTTTAAGCTGATGCTCGAACAGACACCTGCCGGTATGGCAGCAGTTGCAAAAGAACTCGGCAAGGAGGGTAAGATTGCTGGTGAAACGACATCTGACCTGATCACAGCCGTGCAGGACGGCACTCTGGCAACTAATGATTTTTTTGATGCGATCGAGAAGGTAGCCGGTACAGGCACGAAATTCAACAAGATGGCCACGCAGTATAAAACGGTAGGTCAGGCGATGGATGGCCTTGCGGAGACAGTCACAGGTGTATTGCAGCCGTCTTTTGATAAGCTGAGTCAGCACGGCATAGACGCTCTGACTCAGCTTAATGACGCGATCGGATCCATTGATGGAGACGCACTGGCGGACAGACTGGATTCAGCACTGCAGCCGTTTCTGAGCCTTGCGGATGACATTGGATCAAGATTTAAATTCGCTTTTAAGAGTGTTGGATCATCCCTTAAAGACGCGTTCAGCGATACATCTACCGCGCAGAATTTCAGCGATATGATGGAAAGCATCCATAATGCTTTCGGATCTGTAGCAGATTTCATCTGTATTCATGCAGATGATATTGCCAGCGCAATTCAGGCGATGGCTGATATCATAGCAGATGCCGTTACTTTCGTCTGTGACAATTTCAGCAACATTGTGGATGGCATCGGGCAGTACATCGATGTGGTCATGGATGTTCTTGGACCGGTCGCGAGTCAGTTCCGAGATGCATTCAAAGCGATTGGCGATGCGATTACGGATAATACAGGCAAGTTTGCGGCAGCCAGCGGACCGGTGAACATATTCCGGAAGGTATGTGAAAAGCTTTCCGGGCCTCTTTCTGAGGTGGCTGGATTTTTAAAAGATAACGCTGACAAGATCGCGGATCTCCTCACTAATGTTCCCTTGCTGATCGGAGCCTTCGCGGGTTTTAAAATCCTGTCTATGGTGACCGGCAATCTTAACAAGAGCAGCGGTGCGGCAAGCGGGGCAAATCAGTCGTTCCTTAATTTTGGCAAGGCAATCGCACTCTGTGGCGCAGGCTTTCTGATGATGGCAGCGGCAGCGACACTGCTGGCGAACGCAGGAGCTCCGGCTATAGCAATGTTCGTTGTTATGCTCGGCAGCATATTCGCTTTGGTTGCCGTCGTATCTGTATTCAGTGAGCAGCTGCAGAAAGCAGCTCCCGGGCTTACGGCTCTGGGTACAGCTGTACTTCTCTGCGCAGCTGGCTTCGCAATTATGTCAGCCGCTGCAATCGCACTGTCTACGGCTGGTACTGGCGCTATCGTTGTATTCAGCATTATGCTGGGCGCTATGATCGCACTGGTTGCTGTAGTAGGCACCTTCGGCAGCCAGCTCAGCGCAGCTGCTGCAGGGCTTATCGCTCTTGGCGCGGCTGTTCTGCTGTGCGGAGTAGGCTTCCAGATCATGGCTAATGCGGCTATCTCGCTGACATCAGCAGGCGGTGCTGCAATTGCCGTCTTCTTCGGCATGATCGGTGCTATCGGTGCACTTGTGGCTATCATCGCGACATTCAGCACCGGCCTCTTGATAGCGGGCGCCGGTATAGCGATCGCATGTGCAGGCATCGCGTTGATGGCATCACAGTCAGCAGGATTGACAGCAATCATCGGGGCAGTATCTGACGCGATTACGGCATTCGGTGATACCGTTTCACAGGTCCTTACATCAGTCGGCAGTCTGTTCACAGATATCGGGAGTGCAATCCAGAGCGTCTGCGAAGGCATTGCGGATGTGATCAATTCAATTGGCGATGCGGTATCAGGTGTGCTTGATTCTCTGGCCGGTGTATTTGACTCAATTGGCACAGCCGCTCTTAATGCAGGCAAAGGCATCGAAAAAACAGCGGACGGCATCGCCAAACTGGTAGGGCTTAGCATTGTTGATCTGGCAGCAACGCTTACGGCAGTCGCCAATGGCATCGGAGACATATCCGATAATGCAGATGGTATGGACAGCGTGGCAAGCGGTATGACCGCGATTTCTACAGCGGCCATAAGCGCGAAGGCAGCAGTTATGGCCATTTCAGCGGCGCTTACATCCATATCAGCGGGCCTTGGGTCACTCGGATCTGCAGGTACGGCAGCCTTTACACTGCTGTCAGCCGGTGCACAGACATCTGCGGCGACTGTAACAACAGCCATGACGGCCATGACTGTATCTGTAACAGCAGCTATGACCGCACTTGGACCTGCGGCAACATCGGCGGTTACGTCTGTAACCAGCGCCTTCATGATGCTTGGCACAGTAACGGCAATGGTCAGCACAGCAATGAATACCGTCCGGACATCAGCTGCTGCCGGTCAGGCAGCCATGATGATACTCGGTATTGCGATAACAGCAGCCGTATCACAGATGACAATATTGAGCTCAATCGGTACAATGGCAGGACAGTCCATGATATCACTGGCTAATGGCGCACAGACTGCAGCAACCGGCGTAAGTTCAATTGTCATGTCTGCTCAGGCGGCGACATCTGCGATGGCGGCCCTGGGATCAGCGTCTACATCGGCTATGGTCGAAGTAAGTACAGCATTTGAACGCGGCGGATCCGTATCCGCATCAACTATGAGCTCAGCGATGAGCGAAATCAGAAGCGATGTGCAGTCATGTGCTTCTTCTGTATCGTCTTCCGCAAGCAATATGATGTCTTCTTTTGGACAGGCTATTTCGAGAGGATCCAGTAAGGCAGTAAGTACGATGACAACAGCAATGAACAGAATTATTACCGTGACCACAAGCGGAGCGGCAAAGGCTGCTGTATCAGGACGTGCAATCGGCACAGGATTTGCTAATGGTGTCGGAACTGCAAAACGGGCAGTGGGCATAGCCCAAAGTGCCGTAGGGAGTACGATTTCTGCTCTGAGCGGAGGATCTTCGAGAGCATACTGGGCTGGTCAGATGATCGGCAGTGGCTTTGCTAACGGCATGTCATCAACGCTTGGGCAGATCAGGAGTATTGCTGCTCAGATGGCATCTGCTGCTAATGCAGCTATTGCAGCCAAGGCCAAAATTGGATCACCATCAAGGGTGGCTGATAAACTTGGTTCCTGGTACGGTGAAGGATGGTATAACGGCATTTCCGGATGGACTAAGAAATCATGGCAGGCAGCGGAAGGACTGATTGCTCCTAATAAAAAAATGCAGCCAAGCCTTTCTGATGCTTATGAATATGGATATGGTAATGCTGCAGTTATTGAAGTTCCGCTTTATATCAATGGCCGCGAATTTGCCAGAGCTACCAGTGATGATTACGCGGCAGTACAGAATATGCGGCAGATAAGGAATAACAGAAAGGTCGGAATCAAATAATGCTTTATGATTTTACAGATATTTCAGCAAAGAGATCACGCATTTCCGATCTTCCAGCTGAAGCTATGTCAATAAATGGCGTATTCCTCGAAAACGTTATCGATGGTTATCGTACTCTTTCAGTATCTGGCAGAGAATCTATTAAAGCAGATATTACCAAAATAGAAAAGATAAGGGTAAGCGGCGATATATACCAGTATCGCCGCTATCCTTCCAGAACACTGACTGTAACATATCAATTGATTGCTGATTCTCCGGAGCAATTTCGAAAAAGCTATACTGATCTGAATGCTTTTCTAAACGTAGAGAATGCACAGCTTATCTTTAACGATGAACTGGACAAATATTTTGTTGGTACACCAACTCAGATAGGCTCTGTGGATCCAGGGAAACTGGCAGTTATCGGTGAGATTGCAATAGAATGTCAGGATCCGTTTAAATACGATGTGAGGGAGACAGAGGTACAGCCTAAAGACGGAGAATTTATTGTTGATTATCCCGGGTCTGTCTTTTGCTATCCGACATTTACGGCTGCTGTAAAATCTGATCTCGGGTTCATGTCTTTTGTTAAAGATACCGGAGCAGTGCTGCAGATTGGAGATCCACTGGAGACGAACTACGGCTATAAACAGTACTCAAAGGCTTTGTATACGCATGATTTTAAAAAACATGGATTCGACAAGAATAACTGGGTAATGAACAGAGCGCCGTATGACACACTACTGCATTATCATCCTTTTGTGGGACATATAGCTGAAAGCAGTGATGGTATATATGCTGATAATTATGGTGACAGAAGCCATTACACATATTATCATGGCCCATCAATCACACATACCTTATCAGAACCGGCAGAGAACTTTACTTTCCGGTATACCTTAAAACATTCCAAAAACTCTGTAAAAACACAGAAGGAATCAGCAGCTATTATATCCGGGGAAACCAGTTCCGGGAAGACAATTTCATTAATGGAAATCCATGTTTATGATGTCAGCGATGGGAATTTCAATTCAGCTATACTCTATTATGTTAATAAAAGCTGCATCAAAACTACGAATATATCAGGAAAGGCTAATAACGGTTATACAACTGGCAACGGTTACCTGGAAATGCGTAAATTTGGTAACGAGTTTACTTTCTCGGTTAACGGAAAAAATATTATCCAGGTTACCTTCGATGATCTGTCCAGTGTAAAAGCCACAGCCATATCCTTTGTGTTCGGTAGTAATATGGAGGACTGGGAAAATACCGGCTATAACGATATTGGATATTGTTCCTTTATATCGCACAGCGCGCAGAAATGGGAAGATGTGACCAACAAGTTCATGGCTGATGACCAGGTGAATGTAGATTGTTCTCAGGGATTGATCGCAGTCAATGGGTCCGTGCAATATGGACTTGGCGCGCTTGGAAATGACTGGGAAGACTTTACACTGACACCTGGTATCAATCATATTAAGATAGCTTATTCATCGTGGGCTGACAGCCCTCCGGAGTTCACACTAAAGTACAGAGGCCGATATATATGATCTGTTATTTTGCTAATAGGAATATGAAAGTCATCGGCATGGCTTCCACTGAATTGCCGGATGGATACTATATCAGTGATGATAAGTGGGTAGAAGATATTGACAGTGGTGTGGCGACATTCGAATTTAAAATAGGTTATACCGATTCGCAGCATCTGACAGTGAAGGATATGTGTCAGGTAGGTAATTATGTATTCCGCAGTCATGACAATGACGGAGAAATTTATATAATTACGGATACTACCGACGAAAGCGGTACCTTCACGATTTACGCTGAGGATGCCGGTCTGGATCTTTTAAATGATGTCTGCGGGGCTTTCTCAGCGGATCAGGCGCATTATATAACCTGGTATATCAATAAATTCGCGGCAGGATCCGGCTTTGAAATAGGAATAAATGAAATTCCTAACTATATGCGCTTGCTGTCTTGGGAAGGTGAGTCCACAGCAACAGAGCGGATCAGGTCAGTTGCCACACAGTTTGACAATGCGGAAATCGGATACTCGTATGAGATTGACAAGCTGAATGTTATTCATAAATACATTAATATCTATAAAAAGCGTGGGAAGGACGTCCTGCAAGAGCTTCGGCTGGAACGAGAGATTAAATCAATAACAGAAACACGATCTATTACTAATCTAGCTACAGCTCTTGCAGTTACCGGCGGAACACCGGAAGGTCAGGATGATCCAATCACCCTTGCCGGTTATCAGTATGATGATGGTGATATTTATGTGTCGGATGATGGGATAGTTTGCAGCCGGGAAGCTAATAAAAACTGGCCAAGACCAGGTACAGCAGATTACATTACTGCCTCATATAGCTATGACACTACCAGCCAGAAGGAATTACTGAGCAGAGCGATCACAGAACTGAAGAAACGGCGAGAACCGGAAGTTAACTATGATATCGATCTTTATTATCTGCCACAGAATCTGCGGATTGGCGATAGAGTAAGAATTGTTGATAATCATGGGAAACTGTATTTGTCGGCAAGGCTGCTGCAGCTTTCACAGAGTGTTTGCGAAAATATGAACAGTGCAATATTCGGTGAATATCTGATAACAGATTCCGGCCTTTCAGATATGGTTCTGGATTTGTCACAGAAATACACCGAAGCTGTAAAGCACAGACCAATTTATACCTGGATTGCATATGCCGATGACAGTGAAGGTACAGGAATATCTACATCTCCTGATGGGAAAAAGTATATAGGAGTCGCTGCCAATAGATCGACACTTACCCCTGATCTGACAGATCCTACTGTATATACATGGTCATTGGCAAAGGGTACTGATGCAATCCTTTTACAAATAGAGAGTGTTAATGGCACATATTTTAAGAATACGGCAGTCAATACCACCTTGACAGTAACCATCAGGATAGGTGGCACAATTATCACGAATAGTGAGCAATTAGCAGAATATTTTGGAGGCGGTGCGTCTCTTGTCTGGAGCGAAAAGAAAAAAGGCGAAACAGAATATACTCAGATCAGCAGTAATGACAGCCGGATCGGAGATAAAGGTTTTTATATGACAATTAGCGCATCGGATATTGATGAGCAGTCAGTTTTCGAATGCGTACTAAACCTGGAGGAATAAAATGGCAACAATTAAGGCTAGTAACCAGATTTCATTAACCGATTTAACAGATGCTTATAGCGTAATCTTATCATCTGACTCATGCACTTTTGTTGGAAACACAACATCTGTAAATTCTACACAGATAATGAAAGTGACTGTTACAGCGATGCGAGGAGCTGACATTGTGGCTTGCACGGTTGGTGATATGACCTACTCTACCTCGGGTATCAGCGCAACAGCCAGCACAGCTACGAGCCCTGTTGTGACGATTACAGCATCCACTTCTCTGAAAGCAGCAGGCACAATTACAATTCCGGTAACCATTACAGATGCTGACGTAACGATTAATAAGATATTTAATTTCGCTATTGCGTTTACTGGTGCAACTGGAGCTACCGGTAAGGGAATCAAGTCAACTACCGTAACTTATCAGGTTGGCACATCCGGAACAACAGCACCGACTGGTACGTGGAACGATAAAGTTGTTGCTACTACTGCAGCAGGCCAGTATTTGTGGACCAAGACTGTTATTACTTATACCGATAACAGCACCACAACGACTTATGCTGTTGCGGCCCATGGAGCCACTGGAGCGAAGGGAGATACTGGCGCGAAGGGAGATACTGGTGCAACCGGAAAGGGTATAAAATCAACCGCCACGACATATCAGCTGTCAACAAGCGGTACAACCGTACCTACTGGCAGCTGGTCCAGCAGTGTGTTAGCTCCGACCACATCACAGTTCCTCTGGACAAGGACTATTACGACATACACCGACGATACCACTTCTACAGCCTACAGTGTCGGCGGTAAAGTTGGAGCAACTGGTGCAAAAGGTTCCGACGCTATCACAATGTCGATTACCAGCTCCAATGGATTTGTATTCAAGAATACCTCTGTTAATACTACGCTTACTGCTCATGTGTATCAGGCAGGAAAGGAACTGACGTCTTCCACATCTCCGACGCTTGCATCTGTTGGCACGATTAAATGGTATAAAGATGGCGGCACAACGGCGGTAGGTACTGGTCAGACATTAACGGTTACATCTTCTGATGTCACTGACAATGCGAGTTATACCGCACAGCTGGAGGCGTAATGAATGGCTGTTATAGTTTCTGCTCAGGTACACCTGGAACAGATTAATGATGGCAAGACAGGAAAAGGTGTCAAAGCTATCGTTGAGCAGTATTGTCTGTCAACAGATAATACGACGGCACCGACATCTGATTGGAGTACAACTCAGCCGGAATGGACATCAGGTCATTATATTTGGACAAGATCACAGATAACATGGACTGATGATTCAGTCACCACTACAACACCGGTGTTAGCGGATGCGATCAATGAAGCCAACAGTACGGCTAATGAGGCAGCAGATAAGGCTAACACAGCCGAATCAACTGCGCAGAATGCAGAAAACAAGGCGGACAGCGCACAAGGAAAACTCGATTCTTTATCAGATAGTTATATAAATCTTTTTGATAAATTATATAACACGGACAACGGCGATATTACCAATATCCTGTCAACACTTTCCAGCTACGGGGCATATATCGGCATTGATCCGTCAATCCCAGCGCTCATTATCGGCAGGAGCGAGGCCGGAACGCGGATGGTGCTCACCGACGAACAGCTGCAATTTTTGGTTAACAGCAATGTGCCTGCCGTATATTTATCTAATCAGAGATTATATGCTCCAGAATCAGAAGTAACAACATTATTTTTCGGAGTTACTGATTCTAGTGGGAATACGATTGGTACCTGTGGCTGGATACAGAGGAGTAACGGACATCTATCGCTTAAGAAGATACGATGAGGAGGTGAGGAACAATGGCAACCATTTATGGCGGAAACTTTGATAAAGGCAATAAAGCGGTATTAGAATGCCGTACCTGGGAATCCGATGATAATTTCGGATTATGGTGTGATGGACAGTTATATTCCAATGTAACGTGGTCGAACTATACTTACACAGGAACTTTGTCCTGCGACGGATCATGGACCGGTTCAAAAGGATCATGGTCAAACGGGAAATATTCTACTTTTACTCTGATAAGCGATCAGAGAGTGTGCAATGTTACCAAAAGTCACGATTGGCAGAGTCGTACAGCAACGTGGTCAATTACGTCCAATTCAGGTGCTTCTTCATCGTGCAGTTATACGGTGTCTATTCCTCCACGAACTTCTTATGCGGTATCCTATAATGCCAATGGCGGAACAAATCCTCCGGGATCACAGACAAAATGGTATGGGGAGAACCTTAAACTGCATACCTCAATTCCTACACGTACGAATTACAAATTCAAGGGATGGTCGACATCTTCAAACGGATCTGTAGCATATGCAGCAGGCGCTTCTTATACAAACAATTCATCCGTTACACTATATGCTGTATGGGAACTTGCCTATGTAGCACCTAAAATTGAAAACCTCATTGCCAGCAGAGTCGAAGGAAATGAGACAGCTATAAATATTTCCTTTAATTGGACTGCTGGTACAAATGGGTCCACTGTATTAGGCGAAACAATTACCATATTCAAGAAGCTTCAGAGTGATAGCAGCTATCCGAGCTCTGCGGCATACACATCTTCAGTTACAGCAGCAAGCGGAACTGTATCGACCACACTTACTGGATTTAATACTGACAGTCAGTACGATCTCCTTGTGAAACTTACAGATTCAACCGGAAGCATCCAAAGAACGACTTATGTATCAACCGTTGCTTACATAATCGACATTAACGAAGACGGAACCGGAATGGGAATCGGAAAAGCTTCTGAAGGTGAAGGACTTGAAATAGGATGGGCCATTAAGGTTCTTAACGATTCCGGAGCGCTTACTAAGCTAAGGGATTATATTCATCCGATCGGAAGTATTTACATAAGTGCATCCAGTACAAATCCAGCATTGATCTGGGGTGGAACGTGGACACAGATTAAGGGGCGTTTTCTTATTGCCACTGGCAACAATGACGCGAACACCACAAACTACTGGGGAAGTTTTTCAGCAAATACTATAAACTGTCCAGCTGGAGAAAAAGGCGGTGAATCACAGCACACCTTATCTATCAATGAGATGCCAGAGCATAATCATAAAGGACGGTTTAAAGGAACTTGGAATGAATCTTACACTACGTGGAATAACATGAACGTTTTTTCGCATAATGCGTACGATTGGTGCGGAACATCTTCTCCCGATAACAGACATACTATCATCGGTGGTTCTCCAGGTTCTCCAATTACCAATACAGGTGGAGGTGCTGCGCACAACAATATGCCACCTTACCTTTCAGTGTATATGTGGCAAAGGACCGGTTAAGTACCGGCAGGAGGAAGTATGGAAATTATATTTGATGACATCAGTATCGAAGGCGAGAAATCAGGTACATATTTTTTAACGAGTCAGTACATACCGGATGATATTCTTGAAAAAACAAAAAAGATTTCGGTCATCGACGGTGATGACAAAACTGAATACCTTAATCCTAAAATCGAGGAGTATAAATACGATCAAGATCTGGAAAAGTATATTCTTGGGTTCTGTGTTTTGTCAGAAACTGAGGTAAACGAAAAGATCGATTCCATTATCGATGAAAATCTCGATCAGTTCAGTAAAATCCTTCCGACATTTACCACTGGTATGAAGTATACAAAGGGGAACATGGTCGTTTACGAAAACTCCGTATACCGGGTATTACAGGATCATACCTCCCAGAATGACTGGACTCCTGACAAGACTGCATCGCTTTTTGTTAAGGTCGCGGGAGCTGAAGTATCTGATTCAGGCGAAGTTACCGTTAATGAATGGCCGAATTTTGTTCAGCCTACAGGAGCTACAGACGCATATTCCAAGGACTCGAAAGTGACGTTTGAGGGGTGTCACTACATATCTCTGATTGATAACAATGTCTGGAGTCCGGTAACATATCCTGATGGATGGACCAAGGAGGAGTAATGCTTAAACAGATTAATGTAATCCCTGATTTTTCGTTTGATTCTGTAAATACAGTCATCTCGCTTAGCCAGTATGATGCTTCTTATGTTATCAATTTTGATCTGTCGCATTTTGAAGGAGTCAGCTCTGTAGCATATGCCAGACTTGATGGATTAAAGGCAGACGGCAAAGGTTTCTCAGCAAACCTCACATTATCAGATAACGTAGCAGTGCTGACTGGCAACGATCAGCTGACAGCTGCTGCAGGAAGAGGGACATTCGAACTCGTGCTGCTGGACGCAGAGAAGACACGGATCGGCTCGCACAATCTCTATGTGGATGTGGAGGCGGCTCCGCTTGCTGATGATAGTTTTATATCTAACACTGAGATTCCTAGCCTGATCGACCTTGGACGGCAGAATGCTGCAGATGCAAAGACTGCTGAGACAAGTGCGGAACAGGCGGCAGCTCTTGCGAAAAGCAGTGCGGACGAAGCGAAGGCAGCTGCTGCGCAGGCATCAAAGTCTGTGGAAGATGCACAGGCGTTGGACGACGATTTGAAGAAGAACATCACCGCTGCTACCACCATCAATGCGCAGCTGAGAGAGGCGATTGCCAATACCCCAGCTAGTGTCGGCGTGGATACGATCTATCCGGTCGGCTCTATCTATATGTCAATGGCGGTTACGGATCCGAGTTCGGTGTGGCCCGGGACTACATGGGAACGTATACAAGATATGTTCTTGCTTGCTGCCGGCAATACATATGCAGCCGGTGCAACTGGCGGTGAAGCTACACATAAGCTGACAAAAGAAGAAATGCCAAGTCATACGCATTATGAAAGATTCCGAGGGAAATGGCAAGTGGAGCCGGTATATGCCAGAAATATCAACGCTTTCTCTCATGCCAGTTATGACTGGATAGGAGAAAGCGATCAGGTTACGCATACTCCTTGTAGCGATTATGTCGGAGGAGACCAGGCGCATAATAACCTGCCGCCTTATATTGCCGTATATATGTGGAAGAGAACCGCTTGAGGAGGAAAAATGACACCACTAGATTCGACAATAATTGTTGCCCTAATCACAGGTGGCCTGTCACTACTTGGCGTGATCATCACTGTCAGGCAGGGGAACACACGAACAGAGCAAATGCTCGCCGCACATCAGGCCGTGCAGGATACGAAGATCGACCATCTGACAGAAGAGGTTAAAAAGCACAACAACTTTGCATCCGAAATACCCGCCATCAAGCAAAAGATCGCAGACATCGAGAAGCGGGTAGACCGGATAGAGGAACATATGACGGATATAAACTAGGGAAAAGATTTTTAGAAAATTCAGAGGAGGGATGACATGAGCAGAGAATGGTTAAGAGCAGCGGGGATCCGCGCACTCAAGACAGTTTGCCAGAGTGCGGTGGCACTGATCCCGGCAGCGGTCACGATCTCCGCCGTTGACTGGAAGACGGTCATCGGCACGGCACTTCTGGCGGGCGTGGTCAGCTTGCTGACAAGTGTAGCTGGACTGCCGGAAGTGGATAACTAAGAGATTAACAATGAGATTAACAAAGAGGTGTTTGCATGAGTTATCAGTTAATTACATCTTATGTATCAAATAACTGCGGGTACAATCCGCACTATTCACATGGCGGCAATTCCGTCAGAGAAATCATCATCCATCACTGGGGCGTTGACGGACAGTCCTTCTCCGATGTTTGCTCGTGGCTGTGCCGGAAAAATGGGAATTCCTCCGCACACTATGTTGTAGAGTCCGGCAAGGTGGCGAGACTGATGCCGGAAAAGGATTGTGCATGGCATGCTGGTAACCGGTATGTTAACATGCACTCCATTGGCATTGAATGCAGGCCGGAGATGTCTGCCGGAGACCTTCAGACGGTGATCGAGCTGGTTGCAGACATCTTCCGCAGATATGGCGTCTTGCCAATCAGAGGACACAAGGACGTAGCATCGACAGACTGCCCTGGCAGATATTACTCACATCTATCAGAAATTAAAGCAAAAGCCACAGCTCTGGCAAAAGGATCCGCCGCAGCGGCTGCCACATCGACTGCCACAGCACAGCCTTCAGGCTCCGATCTGATCAAGACGGCGCAAAGAGCGGCAAATTATTTTGTTGCCGCAAGGCTTGACGTCGACGGCATCAGAGGGCCGCTTACCAATGCAGGTGTGATCAAATGCCTGCAGAAAGCAATGAATAACGACTATGCTTCCGGGTTAGCTGTCGACGGAATTTATGGTCCGCTGACACAAAAGGCACTCGGCAATCACTACGTCAGACGGAACGAGAGGCAGTATATGGTTACCTTTGTTGAGATCGCCCTGTATGCCTTGAATTACAATCCAAACGGGATTGAGTATCCTGGAGAGTTTGGGGCAGGTTTAGAGGCGGCTGTGCGAAAATTCCAGAAGAATAACAGACTGGCAGTTGACGGTATCGTTGGATATAATACCTACAGGAAACTGATATCTAAATTTGTGTAAAATGCATATAACGTTTTGGGGCTGTCGCATTAGATAATGCGACAGCCCCTCACTTGTTTTAGATGGGATTATATAGCTTGCATGGCAATGAATTTTGACACACTTTTTGACACACCCTAAACCGGTTTCTACGCATCTGCAGCAAAAGTACGATTTCCGGAAACCCTTGTTTTTACGGCGTTTCAAGGTATGATAGGTTCATGAAGAGAATAATTAATAAGTTCTATATCTTTCAGGTCTTAAGCGATTTCTAAATTTAAAAATGCTGTATTTATGCGGCCTGAGAGGTATTTTGGTTTTCGCGATATCTCCCCTGACACACCTTTTGACACACCCTTTGGCCGGCGGAGCAATCTGCCGGCCATTTTACGTTATAAAACAGCACTGATTTTCTCCATTTCCCTGCGCTTCGTGTCCTCCATAACATCACAATACAGATCCATTGTAACGGCAAAGGATGAGTGACCGAGAATGGCCTGGAGCGTCTTCGGGTCCATCCCGTTTTCGATGCACCTGGTGGCGAAGCAGTGGCGCAGAGTATGCAGCGAAAAGTGCGGAACAGTTTTATCCTCTTCCTGCATCCTTGCGATCGCTTTGTCCATTTCTTTTCTGATATTGGTATCGCAGATTGGCGTTCCAAATTCTGTTGTAAAAACCAGATCGTCAAGGCCGGCCTTCGGCTTCCAGTATTTCCCAACAAGCAACCGTTCTTTTTTCTGCACAATAGACCGCTCCTTAAGGAGACTATACAGCTTGCCGTTTTTCATCATTGGAATGGTACGCCTGCTTGCTTCAGACTTTGGAGTGTCCAGGTATTGCCCTTTACCAGGTATGTAGCTAAGTGTATGCCTGATGTGGATCTCGCACGTCCGATAATCGATATCACTCCACGACAGACCTAATATTTCCCCGATCCGCATACCGGTCAAGGTGGCCATGCGGCATATAGGATAATACCGGCTGTCTTTCATGTATTCCAGGAATTTGTCCTCCTGTTCTTTTGTCAAAGCCTTCTTTTTCTCCCTCCTGGTAAACTTTGGCGTTGTCACGGAATCCATCGGATTTTTTGAAATGATTCCGGACTGTACCGCCTGCTGCAAACTATCATACAGCAGGAAATGAGAGGTAGAAGCCGTTGACTTAGAATAATTCTTGGCCATCCTGGTTACAAAACGCTGCAACTGCTCCGGGCGGAGAGAAGAGATATTGCGTTGACCGAATTCCGGTTCAATATATCGGTGGAAGTTGCGCCGGTAAAAGTCCAGCGTTGATATCTTGCAGTCCGCTGTCTTATAAGTGTCGATCCATTCATTGAACCATGCCGAGAAGGAAACTTTTCGATCCTTGCTGTATAGACCATGAGCGACTTCATATCTTTTGTCATTCAGCTGTTTCTTGGCTTTTGCCAGCTTGTCACAGTATCCGCTGTATGTTTTCCCATCATACTTGAAGCGCCACATATACCTGCCATCTTTGCGCAAGGTAATGCCTGTCGGCAGGTTATTGCTTTTCATATATCCTCCTTTCGTGGTATAATAAAAGAGCATGATAATACCACTTGCTTGTAGAGTATTCGTGCGCGGCCCTGATCTGTTGCAGCAGGTCAGGGCATTTTTATAGAGTTCAACACATTTTAAGTTTAAACCACACTTTTTCTGGACTGAAACTACAGGTTTCTTAGTCATCATATTCCTGCTTGTGATACACACCAGCCAGTTCACCAAGCACCCAGACATCATCGTCAGAATCTATGATAATGGGACCATATTTCTCATTGCATGGCTGCAGGATAACGTGCTGATCAGTCTTGTAGTATTTCTTAAGGACAGCGGAATTTTCTGCGCCGTACACGATGCCGTATATATGACCGTTTTCCAGTTCGAAGTCTCTCCGAAGGAAAGCAATGTCGCCATCATGGATGCCGGCGCCCTCCATCGAATCACCGTGTACGTTTAAACAGTAATCAGCTTTTATGGATTTATCAACAAAAAAAATACCTACGTAATTAGAATCATTGAGTACACCGTCACCGGCGCAGACAGTTCCGAGAATAGGGATAGGATAAGCGCCCGGAACGGAGACGTTGGAAGGAAGAGAGGAATTATCTCTATCATCATGGTGTTTTTCTACCAGATCAGATTTTGAACATCCAAAATAGCGAGCTAGTAATTCTATTTTGTCGATTCTTGGATAAGTTTTCCCATTTATCCAGTCCGAAACGGTCATATAACTTAACCCTAATGCTTCACAAATATCTTTTCTCGTCTTGCCGGTTTTGTCCATATAATAAGAAATATTTTGAGCCATAATTTTTTTATTACCCAGATCACTCATATGCATACCCCTTTCATGACACAATTATACAATTTTATCCGTGATTTTTCAATCAAAAAATTGAAAATATCACGGATAAACCGTTGACATAGGTACAGAAACGTGATAATGTTAAATCACGGAATAACCGTGACAGGAGGTGAAAGAATGAATCTAAAAGCAGCAAGAGTAAATTGTGGTTATACCATAAAAGAAGCAGCACACTTAATTGGCGTTAACCCTGATACACTGGGGCGATGGGAGCGTGGAGAAACATTTCCCAATGTACCACAAATTAAGCGGATCGAAACTGTTTATAAAATTTCATATAACGAAATCAATTTTTTATGCAATGAAAACACGGTTTAACCGTTATTTGTAACAACAGAAAGGAAAACCACATAAAAGATGACATTTAAAGAAAAGTTCATGGAGGTTCTGGAAATGACCGGAATTACTCTTGACGAGTTTGTTGAGGAAACCGGTTACAACCGCAAGACAGTACTTAATTGGCTGTGGCAGAACCAGAAACCGAGAGTGCTCAGCGAGATCTGCAAGATGCTTGATCTCGAAGAGGACTATTTTGACGAGTGTTTCGAAGGAGGGTGGAAACATTATGACGGGAAGAGAAGATGAATTCCTGGACAGTCTTATTGACAATTTCTGCACAATTATAGCATCCAAAATAATGGATAAAATGCATAAATCCGCAGAAACAACCGTGAATACCGATAATTCCATAACAGTCGACACAGAGGAATTACAGAAGCGCCTGCACTGTGGATCCAGCACGGCAGTGGAGATTGGCACCGCTGCCGGCGCCAGAATCAAGGTAGGAAAACGGGTACTCTGGTATGTAAAGAACGTAGATGAGTATCTGAACCGTATCGCTGGAGACTATGAAAACATGTAAGACATGTAAGCATTGGCGGTTCTGTATTGAAAGATCAAGATTTTACACATGTAAGGATTACGAGGAGGAAAAGAAAAATGACAGCTGTAGATTGCGTCAAAATAATTATGAATTACGAGAAGATTCCGGCAGAAACCAGACTAGATCTGATTGAAAGAATCATGGATGCAGCTATTAAAGGAAAATCTGATATTCAGATTCCGGCAGCATGCCAGAGAAAGGTCACAAAATGATCGAGGTTAAAGACATGTATTATCCTAGTAAGTTGATGAGAGAAAAAGTTGTTGACGCTCTTAATTTATTGGATCGCTACTGTATAAAAGAAGAATGTGGAAATTGCATTTTATATGATCTCTGTATTGGAGATTATTCAATACATGAATTAAATGCATTATTGGAAAGAGAGGACCCATGGGAATTACGATAAATGAATTTGAAGCTGAAAACGTCAAGCGGATCCGCGCCGTCAAGCTTCATCCATCACCAACTGGATTGACAATCATAGGTGGTAATAACGGACAGGGGAAAACTTCTGTTTTAGATTCCATCGCCTGGGCACTTGGCGGTGAGAAGTTCAGACCGACAGATGCAAAAAATAAAGATTCGGTAATTCCGCCGTATCTTCATGTAACGCTTTCAAACGGTCTTGTTGTGGAGCGGAATGGTAAAAACAGCTCGCTCAAGGTAACGGATCCGTCAGGGGAAAAGGCGGGACAGAAGCTGCTGGACTCTTTTATCGGAACGCTGGCACTTGATCTTCCAAAGTTCATGAATGCTTCCAATACTGAAAAAGCAAAAATCCTGCTAAACATTCTCGGCGTTGGCGATCAGCTGGAAGAGCTGAACAATCAGGAACGGAAGATTTATGACGAACGGACCGCGATCGGGCGTATCGCCGATCAGAAAGAAAAATATGCGAAAGAACAGCCATATTATTCGGATGTTCCGGAAGCACCGATCTCTTCTGCAGATCTGATTAAACAGCAGCAGGAAATTCTCGCCAGAAATGGACAGAGACAGCAGTGGATTCGCGATTATGACAAATACCAGGCAGAGTATAACAGCATCGTGGAACAGATTGATCTTTTGAAAGAGCGGCTCCATGAAGTTGATGAAAAGGTGAAGGCATCGAAGCACTCTCCAAGAGAACTGCAGATGGAATCCACAGAAGAACTGGAAGCCAGCCTGGCGAACATCGAGGAAACCAACCGGAAGGTTCGAGCGAACCTCGACAAGGAAAAGGCAGAGGATGATGCACGTCAATACAGACGACAGTATGATCAGCTGACGGATCAGATTGAAAGCATCCGCAACGAAAAAAAATCTCTTCTGGATCACGCCGATCTACCGCTTGAAGGATTGTGTGTTGAAAATGGCAATCTAATCTACAACGGTGAACAGTGGGATTGCATGAGCAGCTCTGATCAGTTGAAAGTGGCAACTGCAATTGTCAAGAAGCTGAATCCGGAATGCGGATTTGTGCTGATCGACAAGTTGGAGCAGATGGACATGAAGACGCTGAAAGAGTTCGGCGACTGGCTGGAGCGTGAGGGTCTGCAGGTGATCGCTACGAGAGTAAGCACTGGCGATGAGTGTAGCATCATCATTGAGGATGGATTTGGCGATGATAAAAAGGCCGGTAAGGCGGTGCAGAAAAAGAAATGGGAGGCGGGTAAGTTTTGAATATTACACGAGGAAAAATTCACACCGCGAAAAAGGTATTGATCTACGGTCCGGAAGGGATCGGAAAAAGTACATTGGCATCGAAGTTTCCGGATCCGGTCTTTATTGACACGGAAGGATCCACTAAAAATCTTGATGTCGCACGATTTGACGCACCGTCATCCTGGGCAATGCTGCTGGATGAAATCCGATATGTCATCGATCATCCGGAAGTCTGCAAAACACTGGTACTGGATACGGCAGATTGGGCGGAAGACCTCTGCAGCAAGGCGGTCTGCAGCAAGTACCACAAGGACGGGATCGAGGATTTCGGCTATGGGAAGGGGTACACGTACCTGGAGGAATCGTTTGGGGAAATGCTGAACCTCCTTACAGACGTTACCAAGAGGGGCATCCATGTCGTCGTGACCGCCCATGCCCAGATGAGGAAGTTTGAACAGCCGGAAGAAGCCGGGGCATATGACAGGTGGGAGCTGAAGCTGTCAAAGAAATGCTCACCGATGGTAAAGGAATGGGCGGACATGGTGCTTTTCGCAAATTATAAGACCATCGTGGTAAAGATCGACGGGAAAAACAAGGTGCAGGGCGGGAACCGCGTCATGTATACCTCGCACCATGCATGCTGGGACGCAAAAAACAGGTTTGGCCTGCCAGACGAAATCCCGATGGATTATGAGGCGATCCGCCTTTGCATCGAAGAAGGAATAGCCGCTGGCACGCCAGCGGAAAAACCGGAGCTTGCAAAGGAACCGGAAAGCAAGCCTGAACCTATACCAAGACAGGAGCCTCGGGAGCATGCAAGGAAAGCGGAAGAACAGAAAAGCCCCGAGCCGAAAAACGTGCTGTCCCCGGACGGGTCGTCTGACGTTGACGTCGTGCCACACGGGGAAAAGCAGGAGGACGGCCAGTGGGAGCTTCCGGAAGGCGTACCAAAGGCGCTCAGCGACCTGATGGTGGCCAACCACGTCACTGACTGGGAGATCCAGAACGTCGTGGGCGCAAGGGGGTACTTCCCGGCAGACATGCCGATCAAGGACTATCCGGAAGACTTTGTAGACGGCGTCCTGGTAGGCGCCTGGGAGCAGGTCTTCGGAATGATCAAAACTATGAGGGAAACACAAGAAGTCCCTTTTAACTAACTAAGGAGGAATGAAAATGGCAACAGAAGACAGGGAATATGGTTGGGATGACGAGATTGTCAACGAGGGGCAGGATTTTGAGCCCCTCCCGGCAGGTGATTATGACTTTACCATTAACCACGTGGAACGCGGCAGGTCACAGGGCAGCGAAAAGCTGCCTCCCTGCAACATGGCGACGGTATACTTTGACATCCACGGGAAAGACCACGACATCACGGTAAAAGAGAACTACATCCTCCACAGCCGGATGGAGTGGAAGCTCTCACAGCTCTTCCGTGCCGTCGGCTTAAAGAAGAAGGACGAGCCGCTCCGGATGAACTGGAACGCGCTCCCCGGGTTAAAGGGGAGGGCAAAAATCAAGCTCGTGCCTGGGTACAAGGACCCGGACAGGCTGTATGACTCGATCGACAAGCTGTACCCGTCAGACGAGGCGCCGAAACGTTATGAAGCCGGGAAGTTCTAAAAAAATCCAGCTCAGGCCTTACCAGCAAGAGGCAGAAACGGCGGTTTTCGAACAATGGTCAGGAGGCGTACACCGTACGCTCCTGGTCCTTCCGACGGGTACCGGGAAGACCATCGTTTTTGCAAAGATTGCCGAGCAATGCGTGAGGACCGGCAACAGGGTCCTGATCCTTGCCCACCGGAAGGAACTGCTTGACCAGGCGGCAGACAAGATCCTGAAAGCAACCGGCCTGCGATGCGCGGTAGAACGTGGAGAAGAGACCAGCGTTGACAGCTGGTACAGGATCACGGTCGGGTCCGTCCAGACGCTGATGCGCGACAAGAGGCTCAGCCAGTTCGGCCCGGGTTATTTTGACACGATCATTGTAGACGAGGCGCACCACTGTATCAGTAACAGCTACCAAAAAGTGCTGCAGCATTTTGACGACGCCCATGTGCTTGGCGTCACTGCCACGCCTGACCGCGGGGACATGCGGAACCTTGGCCAGTACTTTGAATCACTGGCATACGAATACACGCTGCCACAGGCGATCAGGGAAGGGTACCTGACACCGATCCGCGCGGTCACGATCCCGCTGAAGATCGACATGACGCAGGTCGGTGTCCAGGCGGGCGACTTCAAAGCGGGCGAAATTGACACGGCGCTGGACCCGTACCTAGAACAGATCGCTGGAGAAATGGAAAACTACTGTAAAGGCAAGAAGACGGTCGTATTCCTGCCGCTGGTCAGGACGTCACAGAAGTTCCGCCGGATACTGGAAGGGCACGGCTTCAAGGCTGCAGAGGTCAACGGCAACAGCGACGACCGCGAGGAAGTCCTCCAAGATTTTGAGACAGGCAAATACGACGTGCTGTGCAACAGCATGTTACTGACAGAAGGATGGGACTGTCCATCTGTGGACTGCATCGTTGTGTTGCGGCCCACCAAAGTACGGAGCCTATATTGTCAGATGGTCGGACGCGGGACGAGGCTGTCGCCTGGGAAAGACCATCTGCTACTGTTGGATTTCCTATGGATGACAGAAAGGCATGAGTTGTGTCACCCGGCAGCGCTGATCTGCGAATCAGAAGAAGTCGCGCAGCAGATGACGAAAAACATGGCTGATCAGGCCGGGGTTGAGATGGATATCGAAGAAGCGGAAAAGATGGCATCGGAAGACGTCGTTGCACAGCGGGAAGAAGCGCTTGCAAAACAGCTCGCCGAGATGAAGCGCCGGAAGCGAAAGCTGGTAGACCCGCTGCAGTTCGAAATGTCCATCCAGGCGGAAGACCTGTCCGGGTATATCCCGTCCTTCGGGTGGGAGATGGCGCCTCCGTCTGACGCGCAGAAAAAGTCCCTTGAAAAAGCCGGGATCATGCCGGACGAAATCGAAAACGCCGGAAAGGCAAGCAAGCTGCTGGACAGGATCGCGAAACGGAGGGACGCGGGGCTGACCACGCCAAAGCAGATCCGCTTCCTGGAATCGCGCGGCTTCCAGCATGTCGGAACCTGGCAGTTTGACGACGCCAGGAAGCTGATCGACCGGATCGCGGCAAACGGGTGGCGCATCCCACATGGAATAGACCCGCATACGTATGAGGTGTCAAATGGATAATATTCAGGATTTATTGAAATTTATCAACCCGGCGGCCTGTTCCTACCAGGAGTGGACGAATGTTGGAATGGCGCTGAAACTGGAAGGCTATCCGGTGTCTGTCTGGGACGAGTGGTCCCAGGCAGATAGCCGGCGGTACCATGCGGGAGAGTGTGTGAAAAAATGGAAATCCTTTAACGGCGCAGCCTCACCTGTTACTGGAGGGACGATTTACCAGATGGCCGTCGAAGGCGGTTACAAGCCTGCAGCAGGCGGCCACGAGCTGGATTGGGATGATGAAATCGTACGGGATGACAAGGCTATTATAGACCCGGCATGGGTCGAAAGCCGTGAGATTGAAGCACCCAGGCACTGGGACCCGGTCGAACAGATCGTCACATATCTCAACACCCTTTTTGAGCCGGGCGAAAACGTCGGCTATGTCATGCAGTCATGGAAAAACGAAAAAGGGAAGCATATCCCGCAGAACAAGGGGTCATATGACCGGACTGCAGGCGAGCTGGTTGAAGCGCTGGAAAAGTGCGGCGGTGACATTGGCAGCGTCCTTGGAGACTATGACCCTGAAGGGGGCGCGTGGATCCGCTTCAACCCGTTGGACGGGCATGGCGTCAGGAATGAGAATGTGACCGAATACCGCTATGCACTCGTGGAGTCCGATGACATGGAAATCGACAAGCAGAACGCAATTATGCGGGAGTTACAGCTTCCAATCGCTGCGCTTGTCTACTCAGGCGGGAAAAGCCTCCATGCCATTGTAAAGGTCGATGCGCCTGATTACGCGGAATATCGGAAGCGTGTTGATTATCTGTATGACATATGCCGGAAAAACGGCATGACCATCGATACACAAAACCGAAACCCGTCCAGATTGTCACGCCTTCCGGGCGTGACGCGTGGGGATAGGAAGCAGTTTATCATTGATACAAACATCGGGAAAACGTCATGGGCAGAATGGAAAGACTGGACCGACTCCGCCAATGACAACCTGCCAGACATCGAAGGCCTGGCAGGCGTCTGGGACGACATCCCGGATCTTGCCCCGTGCCTGATCGACGGCGTGCTGCGCAAAGGGCACAAAATGCTGATTTCAGGCCCTAGCAAGGCGGGAAAAAGCTTCCTGCAGATCGAGCTTGCCATTGCCATTGCAGAGGGCAAGAAATGGCTGCAGTGGGACTGTGCGCGCGGACGCGTGATGTACGTCAACCTGGAGCTGGACAGGGCGAGCTGCTTGCACCGATTCAAGGACGTCTATACAGCGCTTGGCATGAAGCCGGAGCACCTGGACAACATTGACATCTGGAACCTCCGTGGGCAGTCCGCGCCGATGGACAAGCTTGCCCCGCGTCTGATTCACAGGGCGAAGGAAAAGGGTTATTCCGCGGTGATCATCGACCCGATTTACAAGGTTATCACAGGGGACGAAAACAGCGCTTCGGAAATGGCAAAGTTCTGTAACCAGTTCGACAAGATCACGAAGGAGCTCGAGTGTTCTGTGATTTACTGCCACCACCATAGCAAGGGCATCCAAGGCGGGAAACGTGCAATGGACCGCGCGTCCGGTTCCGGCGTATTTGCAAGAGATCCGGATGCGCTGCTGGACATGATCGAGCTGCCAATCCCGGAAGCCTTACAGAAACAGCAGGCAGACCGTGCGGCGTGTGATGCGATCATGTATTACTTGGAACACTGTGCATTGACAACTTGGGATTGGAAAGAAGAAATCGGACCGGATGACCGAATGTCGCTGTCGACACTGACCGATAAGTGTAAAGCACATCTGCTGCCGGTAGATCAGTCACGGATCCGAGAGCTGATCGAAAAGAGTAAAAAAGTCACTTCGCAAAAAACGGCGTGGAGAATCGACGGAATCCTTCGTGAATTTCCAAAGTTCGATCCGGTAAATATATGGTTCAACTATCCAATACATGAAGTTGATGAAGACGGTCTTCTCGCAGATATTAATCCGGAAGAAGAGAAAACGCCATATCAAAGGATGTTGGAGGCAAAAAAGAAGCAGTCAGAAAAAGATAATGCTGAGAAAATCTCGCAGTTCGCGATCGCTTTTGATGGCCTTGTGGATGAATCCGGGTGTGTCCGGTTAAAGGATATCGCCGAAGAAATTGGAGTCAGTCAGAAGACGATTGGGGCATGGCTCGGAGCCGGAAAGAGAGGAAAAACAGAATTGAAAAAAGAGTTTGTTTCTTTCACAAACGAGGATAAAGATCATGCACGCTATGTAAAACGCAAAGAATAAAATAGTATGCGACAATCGTTACAGACACGTTTCGCGCACAGTGCGACAATCGTTACAGACACGTTTCGCGCACAGTGCGCACACAACGATGGTCGCATAGTCGCACGGGGAGTGCGACCATATATATAAATATATATAGTCGCATACGCGCACACGCACCTGTGTATGGTGGGCGGTAAGGGGCACCGCCCCACCGCACCTACACAGGTACGAAGCGTAAGGCCAAATTTTTTTGAAGGAGAAAGAAAATGAATTTTTTTATGCCGATGATTCCTCCGACAATTACCCAGCAGGAACACAAAGTGACAATCCGGAACGGCAGGCCGATTTTCTATGAACCGGCGGAGCTGAAGGCGGCTCGGAGGAAACTGCTGGACAGCGTGGCAAGATTTGCACCGGAAAAAGAGCTGACTGGTCCAATCAGACTGACAACGAAATGGATCTGGCCATCCGGCAGTGAAGATTTCCATTGGAAAACAACAAAGCCGGATACAGATAACCTGATCAAAATGCTTAAGGACTGTATGACACGCGCTGGCTTCTGGCATGACGATGCGCAGGTGGCTTCCGAAATTACAGAAAAGGCAGAAGGACCGCATCCTGGCATTTATGTGGAAATAGAGGAACTTACACTGTGAAGAGGGTATACGAAGCGATCTGTGATGTGTGGCATCTATACAGGGATCACAGAGATCCTGCTGAAACCTGGTCGGAAGTCATTGATGCGGCAGATAAAATACTGGAAAAGTATGATGGGACACCGGTTTATCAGCTGGCATGCGAATTGACCTATGCAATCATAAACTATTTAGAACATGAGAATATCGTCATTTGACGTTATTTTATCGTAGCAGTCAGTAACTATAAACTAAGCAATTATATAGTGTGTCGTTATTTATTTGTTGTTATTTACAGAATTTCGGCGGTTGGCTACGAGCCGCTGGAAATAAAAGGAGGAGCAGGATTGAGTTTTGACAAGGAGGACGTAAAATGAGTGGAGGACACTGGGATTACATGAATGATATGCTTATGAATGAGATATTCGGATGGAACTCAGATGGTAAGCATGTCCCTGATTTACTTGATGATCGCATAATGTCTAATATCACGTATGACATTTTCAAAATACTACATGAGTACGATTGGTATGTCAGCGGGGACACAGGAGAGGAGGATTACAGAGCCTCAGTAAAAGCGTTTAAAGCAAAGTGGCTCAAAAATCCGGAAAGGACATATAAGTCGATAATTGACAATGAAATTGAAAATACAAGAAAAGATTTATACATGGCTCTTGGGCTTGAGGAAAAGGAAGACGCAGATGATCGCAGCAGTGACTGAAATGAAGGAGATGCCAGGAAGGTGCATCGACTGTGAGTTATACAAGAAGTATCAGTGCATGGCTATGCACACCAGCATATTCTGTCCGTATGTCAGGCCGGTGACATGCCCGCTGATCAGCGTGCCGGAGAAGCGGTGTCTGTATGATACGTGGCAAACCCGGATGAAGTGCAGTGAGTGCGACTATCATGGCACAGATGGCTGCGCGCTCGGATATAAGGGAGATATGTGATGAATGATAGAATGCAGAGTATTGTCCAGATGCGCCAGAGCGGTGCTTCGTATTCGATGATTAAATCGGAGTTCGGTATATCTGACTCTACTATTGTTTATTCGCTTAAAAAGGCCGGCTTAAGCAGGAAGCGCAAAGCCATTACGGACGATATCAAAAAGCAGATCTTTAAGCTGCGTGACGAAGGATTGCCATTCTGGCAGATAGCTGAGCAGACAGGTGTGTCAGCCACGGGAGCTTATAAGGTTTATATTAAGCATATTGAACCGGAAGCTGCCAAGCTGAGACGTCAGGGAAAGTCCTATACGGAAATCGGACAGATCTTTGGTGTCAACAGCGCAACTGCAAGAAGGATGTGCTTAAGAGCCGGATCTTTAGGACCGGAAGAATCAGCAGAAGCAAAAGCGATTGAGAAACCGTCTGTGCGTATTGACATCAGGATCGGATCGCCTGTCAGAATCTATTCCGCAGACAGAGTCGGGAATGGTGAATGGAGAGAAGGCGTGGTCAGAGATCTGTATGATTGTTTTTTCATAGTTGACTATGGAAAGACAAGAGAGTGCTTCCTTTACTCTGATCTGACTTGCCCTGATACAAGCTGGAGGTTTAGAGACAATGCATAGGAGGAGGTATGATGCGAGATTATTCACCGTCTGAATCGTCAGAATATTACCTGCCAAGAGAAGAATTCCTGACGGTTCTGCACTTTGCCAGAAGCTATCCTGAGTGGAAACAGACGCTTTCGATCAGACCCGGCGTGACAGCTATGCGGTATGATGAAGACAAAGTGCAGACGTCACCGAAGTGTGATTCGCTGGAAAAGATTGCGATCAGACGGGTGGAGCTATCAAAGCGCTGTAAGCTGATTGAGGACACGGTGCATGATGTTGGTGATGATATTTATGATTATCTCCTTAATGGCGTTACCTGCGGCACACCGTGCTATCAGCTTATCCAGATGGGCATGCCATGCAGTGAAGCTACGTACTACAGACGGCGAAGAAGATTTTACTATGAGCTGTCTCATAAGATTTCGGTAAGTTGATCAATCAGGGGCAATGTCAAGGGGTTATACTGATATCGTGGAATTATGATGAAAGACATCCAGCCGGCTGCTTTTTGGGTTAGTTTTTCTTGGTCGGTATCGGGTGGACCTCCTTTCTAAAACCTTCCGCAGGAGACTTTGGCTGATACGGGTTTCCATCCTGCGGACAGTAGCAAGGGAAACCTGGGCGCCAGTGAAATATCTGGCGCCTTTTAATTGCAGGAGATACAGAAGTGCTGAATATTTATGACAGGAGAACAAACAATGGATAAGAAGCGGCCGCAGGAAGGGAGTTTCTCGCAATCCTTTATGTAGATAAAAATATTAGAGAATGACAAAAAGAAATATTTGAAAAAGGGTACAATTCTGAACTTGTCGGTCCTGTTTCTCATGATTTGATTATCCGTTCCTTTATCGTGGATGGAAAAGAAACCGAGAGCTATTGTCTGCGGCCGGAAGAAATGATCATGGTCAATACCAAATTTAATGATGAGATAAACTATATAGGGCTGGGAAAATATAAGACGGCCTATGAAGCCAGAATAAAAAGATTGCAGGGCACAAGAGAAGATCTGGAAAATAAGAGGAGAAATAGCGTGTGAAAATAATTTCAATGCCGATTGGAGAGATCCATCCATACGGAAAAAATCCGAGAAAAAACGATGGTGCGGTTAATGCAGTCGCAGAAAGCATCCGGCAGTTCGGCTTTAATCAGCCGATTGTTGTTG
>Ga0256404_1002696_pt1 | contig 38490 bp, 35 predicted proteins | sample RumenRJG_01DNA_FD_185990 | JGI IMG/M metagenome (GOLD analysis project Ga0256404, IMG submission 185990) | Bovine rumen microbial communities from Lethbridge, Alberta, Canada - RJG_01 | ecosystem: Host-associated > Mammals > Digestive system > Stomach > Rumen | place: Canada: Alberta | collected...
GCCTGAATGCGGAGCTGGCAGCGTAAGCTGACAGAGATCTGAGTTCAGGCTGTATGGTGGAAAGGTTGTCCGATTCCCCTAAAGGGAAACCGGTACAGTTTGCACTTTACCGGCAATAGGAAGCACGTGACTTAAGTCATGTGAGGCTTCACAAGTATAACAAAGAACCCTTCCACATCCGACACGCCATCACTATAAGTGAAGTGATGAGATATCTGGCCGGAGCTCTGGGATACGGAGACGAGGCGGAATACTGGGCGGCATGCGGTATGCTCCATGACGTGGATTTCGAGATGTATCCTGACTGTCACCTGGATAACACACCTGCCATCCTGAAGGAACACGGCCTGTCCGACGACGTGGTCCATACGGTCATGTCACACGGTTACGGGATATGCAGCGACGTGGAGCCTGTTCACGAGATGGAAAAGGTGCTGTTTGCCACTGATGAGCTCACCGGTCTTGTCTGGGCCGCAGCGAAGATGCGCCCCTCCAGAAGCTGTACCGACATGGAACTCTCCTCCCTGAAAAAGAAGTACAAGGACAAAAAATTCGCTGCTGGATGCTCCAGGGAGATCATCGCCAAAGGAGGGGAGATGCTGGGCTGGGATCTGGATAAACTTCTTCAGACCACGCTTGATGCAATGAAGGCAACGGAGGCGTCCGTATCAGAAAAAGTCAGTGCGTACGAATCCGCTGTGTGAGGAGAAACACTATGGGAAAGAGATTAAAAGTATATCTGTCCGGTCCGGAACATCTTCTTCCGAACGCAAAAGAGATCCTGGAAGGAATGTATGCGCTTTGTGAACAGTACGGATTTGACCCGATCCATCTGCCCGATGCGCTCTTTGATCCCGGAAGCAGTTTTGAAGAAGGCGTGCGGATCGCGGAAGAGCGCAGAAACCAGATCGGAGAATGCGATGTGATCTTCGCCAACACGATGGATTTCCGGGACACAACGGAGCCATACGGTGAGACTTCCTTCGAACTTGGTTACGCCTGGCGGCTCGGAAAGAAACTGTACTGTTATATGCCTGACGCCCGGGGTTGCGATCAGAGATATCCCGGAGAAAAGCATCAAAACGAGTCCGGCCGCTGGGTGGACGAGAACGGGATCGGATTCGAGCCCGGCCCCCTCAACCTTATGCTCCACAGTCCCTCCGTCATCGTGGAAGGAACACTGGAAGACGCGTTAAAGCGTGCTGCAGAAGATCTAGCAAGTGAGGAGGAATAAGATCATGTTTATCGATAAAAACGGAAATATCCGTAAACCTGTCGCTTATCTCGCGGATTTCGAGATGTTCCTCCCCACCTGTGAGGAAACGGTAAAATACTGGAAGGCAACCTGTGAAAAATATGGGATCATAGGGCTTTTCCCCGGAGATGAGGAACCTGAAGACGAGTTCAAGCCCTACGAGCCAAAGGATGATTCAGAGAAAGAAAAATGGTACAAGGTCTTCATGCACGATGTGAACCACATGAAGAGATCCGATATGGTGATCGCGCAATTGGATGACTGGCGCGGCGCGCAGCCGGACAGCGGTACCGCGTTTGAGGTCGGCTATATTGCGGCCTCCGGAAAACCCTGCTACGGCTTCTGCCGTGATTGCTCCTCGATGATCAAGCGAACTCAGGAGCCAAAGTTTCCCAGTGAAAACGGGACCTGGCGCGACAAGGACGGATACGCTTTCGAAGACAGGCAGTTCGGACTCGACAACATGTTCTCCTGTGTGAAACTGGGTAACACGTTCGAAGAAGCCTGCAAGCTGGCGAGAGCAGACTTTGACCGTCAGCTCATGGAAGCCGGTCTGGATCCGTGGACAGCAGAAGAATAATAAACAAGTATAGAAAACACGTGCGCATCCATTCAGGATGCGCACGCGTCTGTTTTAAGAAAGTCATTCCACCGCTTTAATACTTGCGGCTTTTCTCAGGAAGAAGAACCCGAGCGCAAAGAAGATCGTCAATGTCGCAACAGCGATCTGGATGCTTCCGGTAGTATCCTTGACGATGCCGATCAGCAGAGAGCCAAGGCAGGATGCGCCTTTGGAGAAAATATCATAGAGTCCGAAATACTCTCCCGCGTTCTCAGCAGGAATGATCTTGCTGTAATAGCTTCTGGAAAGCGCCTGGATCGATCCCTGGAACATTCCGACGCCGAAGGCCATAATAGCGAATTGCCACAGGTTCTTCAGGAACAGCGCGTAGAAGGAAACACAGAAGTAACCGGCGATACACACCAGGATCAGCGTCACGGTCTTATACTTTTTGGACAGTCTCGAGAAGATCAAAGAGAAGAGCCATGCGACGACTTGGGTCAAGAGCAGGAAAATGACCTGTCCGACCGTATCCAGGTTGAGGTCCGTTCCGATATTGATGCAGTTGTCAATGATCGTTCCGACACCATCTATGTAGAGGAAGAATGCGATCAGGAAGTAAAGGATCTGCTTCTCCTCTTTTGCGATACGTTTCAGTGTCGCACCGAGTCGGGTGAAGGCCTCACGAATGGCACCTTTCTCCGGAATAACATAATATTTCTGCTTGTAGTGCTTGAGAAGGGGCAGCGTGACGATCAGCCACCATGCAGCAGTTGCGATGCATCCAACGATCCTCGCAGTGCTCTGTGACACCTTAAATCCGCCCAGCATCCCTTCGCCTGCCATAAAGAAAACCAGTGCGATGGTGAATGGCAAGCAGGAGCCGATATAACCCCAGGCGTACCCGTAGGAGGAGACTCTGTCGCTGCGCTCCGGCGTCGTGACGTCCGTAAGCATCGAGTCATAAAACGTGTTTCCGGAAGAATATGCTACCTTTGCAATGATATAAACGATCAGGAACATCTTCCAGTCATCGACAAACCCCAGCCAGATGCAGCAGATCAGGCCAATGGCGAGCGCTGTGGTAAAGATCGGTTTCTTAAATCCCTTGTTGTCTGTGATCGTTCCGCAGATCGGTCCGATAATAGCTACGATCACCGTGACGATCGCGGTGACGTATGCCCAGTTTGAAGTCGCATGGGCGATCGCTTCTTCACCGCCGAGTTTTGCAAGTTCCTTGAACCAGATCGGAATCAAAGAACAAGCGATCATTGTGAAAGCGGAGTTGCCTACATCATACAGGACCCACGCACGTTCCAAAGCGGTAAGCTTGGAACCGTCATTATTCTTGCTCAAAATCATACCCCCTTTTTCCTTAATAATAAGGAAACATTACACAGTTAATTATGGATTTCATTTTTCGGACATGTCAAGAATATTTGTGCTTTTTGTCCAATCCATGCTTTTCTGCCTTCGTACTTTGTGCAAAATAGACAAAACTATATCTCTTTTTTTAGGAACTGCTCCAAGAAGGGAGGTGATCCCCTTTTGCAAAGACAATCACATCGTCCAGATGTTAAAAGGACTATTATCATCCGCAGAAAAGGGAGTCGGCGAACATCATATAACCGAGGCCCGAAAAATCATAATTGCTGCTAAAAAAGAAGCGAGAGGTTCTAATCCTCCCGCTCTTCTTTCAGCACGAATGCTGCTACCGTATTCAGTGTCGATTTTCCCTCCGGAATGGGATACATGGCGTAATCGTGAAACAATCCTGGCGCCGTGACAAGTTTCGCATCTACGCCTTCTGCCTCCAGCCTCTCGTAAAAAGAGATGATATCCGGATAAAACAGCTCTCCTGTGCCGCTGAACATCAGGACAGGAGGCAAGAACTCTGTCTTTCCAAACACAGGGCTCACTCGGTTGTCCCTCCAGTCAAGATCTCCTGCCCACTCCTTTCCGCACGTGCGCAATCCACTGATCGAAAGCACAGGATCCTTATCCTGGTATTCTGCCGAGTCCGGATTACTGAGCGAGACGTCAAGCCAGGGAGAGAACAGAACTATTCTTGAAGGCAAGATGTTCCCCTCGTCATGCAGGACCTGACAGACGGAAACAGCCAGTCCTCCTCCGGCGGAATCTCCCATCAGAGTGACATCATCCCACTGATCCAGTAGATCTTTCAGATATCCTTTCACCAGTTCCACCGATTCTTCGCACTTGTGTTTCGGAGCCAGAGGATAAAGAGGTGCATAAACATCAGCCTTCAGTTTTTCCGCCGTCTCCTGCAGGTAGATCAAATGCCCGGCATTGATGTTGTGGATATAGGCTCCTCCGTGGAGAAAACATACTGCACGCTCTGATGCTGAAGAAGGCTTACCATGAACAACGTCCATCCCGCGGTATCTCTCCAGAGAAAGAGCATGGTTCAATTTTTGGGCAGGCAGATGAAAACCTGTGTCCGGAGCGTTTCTCTTGAATTCCAGGATCCTTTCCAGGATCTCCGGATTCTCATATTCATCCTTGATGTGGATTTTCCGGAACAGGCTGTCCAATACTTCCGCCTGTTTTGATCTCTTGTTCTCCATTTATCCCTCTAAAAAAGCCACTGCTGTCAGTGCAGCATATGGCTTGTTCCGATTCTGTGCAGAGAAAAACCCCGCCATGCCGTCTGTCCCTAGATAGAACCCGCCTTAATTAAGACGATGGGTTAATCTTCCGTATCGGTTCGTGCTTCCTGATCAAGCAGGCCTGCAATCCACGATACGAGGCAGAATCCCGATAAAGTTCTTTAGTCGGAATTAAATAGGCACAACAAGTCGTACAGAGCAGGGTTTTCAATGATTCTATTCTTCGTCGTCACCGATCTCATAAAGATCAGCCAGCCTGCTGGTAAAGAGATCTGCGACCATTTCATACTCATCATCGTCTTCGATGTCGTCCCAATAGGTCTCGCCGTCTTCTTCAGAAAGTTTGAGGAAGATCAGCTGCCCGTCAGAATTCAGGTACTTCTCCGGATCATCCGGTGTAGTAAGAAGGGCGGCATAGGTAGCCCCTTCAAGATCCAGCGTGTCCACGAGCTCAAAAGTCTCTTCATATCCTTCTTCGTTCGTAAGAGTCACGTAGTCCGGACCGAAATCCATTTCTTCCGTATTTTCAGTGTTTTTTTCGATATCCATGCACCGAAGACCTTCTTTCTTGTTTCGCTTTCATTATACGATGCAGGCAGGGGCGCGTCAACGAGATCATTAGTTCTTAATCTTTGCCGGAATTCTTTTCTTTTTCCGAAATACTGCGCTATAATGAATTTAACAAAATTATACTTAGGAATATATCGATGAAAAAGCGTTTATTATCAATCCTCGTGCTGTTCGTAGTGGCCTTGTCCCTCGTCTCATGCGGGAAAAAGGAAGATCCGACGCCGCAGCCGCGAAATCCTCTTCCTCAGTTAAACATGCCTGCAAACGGGGATACCATTGTAACCATCACTACGACCAAAGGCGTGATACAGGCCATCTTGTTCGACAAAGCCGCCCCTCAGACAGTCAACAACTTCATCAAACTGGCGGACAGCGGGTACTACGACGGAATGATCATTCACAAAGTGATCAAGGACTTTGTCGTTCAGATGGGAGATCCCACTGCTGAAGGCAACGGAGGCGAAAGCTTCAACGGCGCAGGTATTCCCCTTGAATACAACGAGCTGCTCCACAACTTCACCGGTGCCCTTGGAATGGCAGCAGGGACAGACGGGCTCGCTTACAGCCAGTTCTATATTGTCGCAGGAACGGCAGTTTCGGAAGAATATGTGAATGCAATGAAATCCGCAGGATATGCCTCCAATGTCATCGCCGCATATCAGGAACTGGGAGGACTGCCCTCTCTGGACTATGAATACACCGTATTCGGTCAGGTCTATGAGGGACTGGATATTCTTCAGGAGATCGCTGAATCCAAAACGGATAAGTGGAATCGCCCCAAGAAAGATATCATCGTCTCTTCAGTGAGTGTCTCCAGTTACTCCGATACAGGCAACGAATAAACCATAAGAAAGCGCAAAGAATCAGGGCTCCTTATCAGGAGCCCTTCTTTTTTAATAATCAAATTGTCTGTAATATCTTCTGATGGAAAGGGGATGCCTCAGGAACAGTTCCATATAAGCGTCCACTCTGTTGTTGATCGCATGCATGACCAGGTGGCTGATCGTTCCGCGGAACTTTTCATCGATCCCGGGCAGGTCAACTTCCTTTGTGTCGATAATCGTGTAATTCGCGCAAACCTTGGGGAGGAATCTCGCTACGCGCTCTGCAAGAGGCCTCTGTTCATCCTCACCCATAAAAAGCGTGACCGGGGTATCCTGCTCGATGATTTCCAGTGTCCCATGGAAAAACTCCTGGCAGGAGATGGATTTTGTGCGAACCCACATCTGTTCTTCCCAATAGCACATTGCATAGGAATATGTGGCTCCGTACTGATTGCCGGATCCTACGAAATAGTGCGGGAGGTCAGGGCGCTCCTTGTGGAATTCCACCTGCTTCCTAGCGTAATCGTACGCCCAGGCGTCCGCTCCAATCTCGACTTCCGCCAGATCCTTCGCCAGATTCTCTTCCATCTGCCTGTTATACTCGTCGTACTCAGGGAACTCCCCGTTCTTGTACATAAGGTAATTGCAGACCATATAGAACTTCAACTGCTCATTCATCGGATATACGATCAGATAGTCCTGTTTATCCGGAAGTGTCAGAGTCGTTCCGGGTGTATCGATAAACGCGAATACCGTTCCTCCGATCTCATGCACCCGATCAACCAGCTGAACCATCTCTTTAGTGTTACCTGACACTGACGAATAAATGACGACAGATTTGTCCGTAAATCTCTTGTTTCCGGTTGTCAAAAATTCAGCAGCATTCTCTACGAATACAGGCAAGCTGGATTTTCCCCTCATGTATACTTCCGCCTGCATCCCGGAGGCGTATGTGCCCCCGATCCCGACAAAATAAATGCCGTCAAAGCCTTTCTCCCAAATTGAATCAATGATCTTCTCGATTTGAGGGCGAAGAGCAAGCGCACCGTTAACGCTGTCGATTTGCCCCTGCTTGTCAAAATTCCTCAAGCAGGCACCCTCCTGTTCTTTCCATGCTTTCGCATTGAATGTCATATCGATTCCCCATCTTTCTCATTATTTGGCTTATCGCCATAAGCATCATATCACAAGACGTATTGTATTGTCTTTGTTTCTTCCAATTCTTAATAAAAACAAAGGAAATGATCGCAAAACACCATTTTGCGGTGTTTTTTTCATGCAAATCCTGTTTTTTTGTTTGACTTTTACACCTATCTTAAATATAATACTACTTGCGCATTAAAAAGGCCTTGTATGAGACACTAGCTCAGTCGGCAGAGCACCTGCCTTTTAAGCAGGGTGTCCGGAGTTCGAATCTCCGGTGTCTCACCAATAAGCACTCGAACGAGAATGATTCGGGTGCTTTTGTTTTTTGATTATGATCGTAAAAAACCTGACTGCACGAAAGTGCAGTCAGGTTTTTGGTTCTTATTCGTTTAGAACAAAGAAAGTGTCAGGAACAGAGTGGAAAGCAAAGAAGCAATCAGAGACACAACAGTGATCTGAGTGTTGATAGACGGACCGGCAGTATCCTTGAAAGGATCTCCGACGGTGTCGCCGACAACAGCAGCCTTATGGGCTTCACTGCCCTTGCCGCCTTCATGTCCTGCTTCGACATATTTCTTAGCATTGTCCCAAAGTCCGCCCGCATTGGACATGAACAGAGCAAGAAGAAGTCCGCTCAAGATGTTTCCAACAAGGAATCCCGCGATAGCTGGAACGCCACCGACAAAACCGGTGATAATAGTGGAAATGATAGCGACTGCGCCGGCAGGAATCAGTTCCTTCAATGCGCCGGAAGCAGCAATATCAATGCAGCGGTTGTAGTCGGGGTCTGTCTTTCCTTCTTTCAGGCCTTCAATGGTGATGAACTGCCTGTGAATCTCTTCGACCATCCTCTGAGCATTTCGGTCAACGCCAAGCATCAGCATGGCGGAGAAAACTGCAGGAATCGCTGCGCCAACAAGCATTCCGAAGAACACCAGCGGATCCATCACATCGAAACCGGCTACGAGCGGTAGACCCAGTTCAGCAGCAGCAGAGTTGACCTCACTCATGAATGTTCCGAGAAGAGCAATAACGGTAAGGCCTGCAGCGGAAATGGAGAAGCCCTTCGTGACAGCCTTTACGGTATTACCGGCACTGTCAAGCTCATCGGTGATCTCAAGGACCTCATCTCCGAGTTCACCCATCTCAGCAAGGCCACGCGCGTTGTCAACGATCGGACCATAAGCGTCGTTGGAGACGATCATACCAACAATGGAGAGCATGCCGACGGCAGCCATGGAGATACCGAACAAAGCATATTCGGAACTGAACGCAGGATCGATTCCCTGGCACAGTTTATAGGAAACAAGAGTGGAGACACCCGTACCAACCATTGCAGGAAGTGTACTGAGGAATCCATAGGATACACCGGAAAGAATCGTGAATGCAGGGCCGGTAGCAGAAGCATGAGCACATGCATGGACCGGATTCTTGGAGTCATCCGTGAAGTAGTCGGTAGTAACACCGATGATAACACCAACGAGCAAGCCGAGAACGCATGCAGCCCAGATTTCCCAGCGGAATCCGAAAGCAACAGTAGCGACCGCAGTGAGAACGGCGTAAATTGCTGTGGTGACGTAGGTGCTGGAGTTCAGCGCCTTGGTGGGGTTGCCGTTCTTGCCGATACGTGCTGTCATAACACCGAGGATCGATGCCAGAAGTCCAAGAGCGGCATAGCAGAAAACGGTAGCAACATTCTTGTTGAAACCGGATGTTACATCAAGTTTCGCGGCAATAACGATTGCTGCAGCAAGAGAAGCGACGTTGGAGTCAAACAAGTCAGCGCCCATTCCGGCTACGTCGCCGACGTTGTCACCGACGTTATCAGCGATGACGGCAGGGTTCCTCGGGTCATCCTCCGGGATTCCGAGCTCTACCTTACCGGTAAGGTCCGCTGCGATATCTGCAGTCTTGGTGAAGATTCCGCCGCCGACCTTTGCAAACAGAGCGAGGGAACTTGCGCCGAAACTGAAGCAAAGGACTGCCTGAGGATCACCGAAGAGCAGATAAACAAGACACACACCGAATACGCACGCACCGACAACAGCCATACCCATGACAGCACCGCCGCGGAAACCTACCATAAAGGAGGGCTTGATACCCTTCTTCGCGGCTTCAGCGGATCTGCCGTTGGCGATCGTTGCAACCTCAATGCCGATCTTTCCCGCAAACGCGGAGAAGAGCGTACCCGCTACATACGACACAGCCATAAAGACATTCTTAATGGAAAAAGACTGCCATACAGGTGTCGGGAGCATCAGCATGATGATAACAGCAATGCCAAGAGCAAACTTGAACAGAAGGGAATACTGTCTCCCCAAAAATGCTCTTGCACCTTCCTGGATCAGTCCGCCGATACGGGTGATCGTTTTGTTTTCCTGTGGTTGTTTCTTTACCCAGCTATACAGCCATGCGGCGTAAGCAAAGGCAAGAAGAGTAATCACAATTCCCATGATTTCTACAGTAGTAACCATGATGTAACTCCTCTCATACTTTTATTTTTATAACCCCATATTCCCATTGATATCAGTTTAGTCTTTTAAGCGCAAGATTTCAATGTAAATCGCCTTTGCGAAATCACCAAATCCGATGCCTGTTTTTGGTATAATATTTGGGAGGTGATGTATATGCAAAAAGAACCGGAAAAAACAAATGTGATGCGCATCCTCGACCAGAAGAATATCTCCTACAACAGTTACGCATACGGCACCGGTGAAGCAATGAGCGGTGTCGAAGTTGCGGCTCTTCTCGGCAAAGAGAAGGAAACCGTTTTCAAGACGCTGGTCACCGTAGGAAAAACCGGTGAACATTATGTCTTTGTCATACCTGTAGCAGAAGAACTCGACTTAAAGAAAGCCGCCTCCGCTGTCGGAGAGAAAAACATCGAGATGGTGAAATCAAAGGAGCTCCTCCCACTTACAGGATACGTACACGGAGGATGCTCTCCTATCGGAATGAAAAAATTCTTCCGCACGACCATTGATGAGACCGCGATCCTTTTTGACAGCATATTGTTCAGCGCCGGAAAAATCGGACACCAGGTCGAGGTCGACCTCGAATCACTGGAGAAAGTCATTCCTTTTGCTCTTGCGGATCTCACCAAGGCATAAGTCCCACCCATTTCGCTCCATCGAAGCTTCCTTTCCGCCAAACGCAGCAAACTGTTACATAACTCAACAAAAACGGAGTCCAATATGAGCGTCAGAACTGGTTCTGTCCACCTGATTATCGGCAAACTGAGCAGCGGGAAAACCACGCTGGCGAAAAAAATCGCGCAAACAAACAACGCTGTTATTTTGTCCTGTGACGAGCTGATGCTTGCCCTCCATCCTGTCGACAGCGGTTTCGACTATGAGGAAGAACTTCAGCGCATCAAAAGATACCTCCTCCGCCTTGCACCATCTATTCTGTCAACCGGGACCGATGTGGTTCTGGACTGGGGATTCTGGATCCAGTCTGAGCGGGACGAAGTCCACGACTTTTTCCTTGCCGCCTCCCTTCCCCAGCGATGGTATTGTCTCCAGCTCAGCGACGATGAGTGGCACAAAAGGATCGCTCAGCGGAACAGGGAGATCGAAACGGGTAAGACCGGCGAATACTATATTGATGCAGGGCTGCTGAAGAAGTGCGAAAGCAGATATCAGGAGCCTGACAACGATGAAATCAAGCAAAAGAGGATCATGATCTATGACAGATAAACTGGAAAAAACATTTGCAATCGTTCCGAGTCAGTGCGACAGCACAGCCCGTCTGGGGATACCCAATGCATTCTCCCTGTTTATGGATATCGCTACGGAACACGCCGATCAGCTGGGTATCGGTCTGAAAGACCTGGGACCGCAGAACAAGTTCTGGCTGACCGTAAAATCGAAGGTGCATTTTTACGATATGCCCGCTCTTTCGGATGTCGTCACTCTTACCACCTGGCCGGAGAAGCCGGAAGGCCGGAAATGCATACGTGACTATATCCTTAAACGCGGGGATGATCTTCTTGTTGCAGGAAAAACGGAATGGGCCGTGATCGACACGTCTACCGGAAGACTTGTAAGGGTGGACTCCGTTTATCCGGAAGGCCTTGTCCTGCTCGAAGATCATGCCCTGAACGAAGACTTCGCCCGGTTTGAGGGTGACATTTCCTGTGCGGAAGAGATCGGTCATTATTGCATCCGCTCTACAGATATCGATCTTGGCGGTCACATGAACAATGTCGCCTACATCCGCGCATTCGCTTCCCTGTTTTCCAGCAAAGAATGGGACCGAATGGCTATCAAAGACATGGAAGTGTGGTACCGGTCACAGAGTTTTGAGGGAGAGACATTCAGGGTCCTGAAGAATGATATCGGAGACGCGAAAGAAGTCTATTACCTGAAGGAGGACGGGTCCGTCGCTTTTCAGCTTCGCTATCAATGATCCGCTTTCCACTGCTGACATGTGTTTCATTGACAAATACAAAGTTCAAATATATATTATGAAAGATAAAAAATTATACTATATATAGGAGCAAAAGAAAGATATGAAGAAATTATTATCTGTTATTCTTGTGTTGACACTCGCATTTGCGCTTGCCGCATGCGGATCCGCAAACACAGACACTACTCCTTCCGACACTGAAACAGAGGAAAAAGACCTCCTCGCTCAGATTCAGGAAAGAGGTTATATTGTAATCGCGACCGAAGGTGACTGGTCTCCCTGGACCTATCACGATGAAGCCGGAACTCTTACCGGACTTGATGTTGCTATCGGCAAAAAGATTGCTGAAAAGCTCGGAGTGGAAGCCCGTTTCGAAGAGACAGACTGGGATTCCATCCTCGCGGGAGTTGATTCCGGAAGATTTGATATCGCATGCAACGGTGTCGGTTATACTGAAAAAAGAGCAGAGAAATACAATTTCTCCGATCCGTACGTTTACACGCATAAGGTTCTTGTAGTCCGCACGGACAATGAAGATATCAAAACGGTCGAGGATCTGGAAGGAAAGACTACAGCAAACACCGCTTCCAGCACCTACGCTGCTCTGGCAGAGGAATACGGTGCTACCGTTACCCCGGTAAACACCCTTACAGAGACCATTGAACTTCTTGTCAACGGAAGAGTTGACGCGACGATCAACGCTCAGGTTTCCATCAACGACTACCTTGAACAGCATCCCGATGCCAACATCAAGGTTGTTCAGGTCATGGCAGGCGACCCCGTCGCATATCCGATGAGAAAAGCTGCGGATACTGATACGCTCGTTGCAGCTGTCAATGACATTCTCCAGGAACTCAGGGATTCCGGCGAACTGGCTGAAATCTCCAAAGAGTTCTTCGGTCTGGATCTCACACAGCCTGACTGATCTATCACTTATAAGCTGCGTGCCGGGTAGGTCGGTGTGATCTATCCGGCACGACATATCTAAAAAGAGGAAGTTTTATGTCTGAAAGACTGATAGGCATCTTAATTGATGCATTTCCAAAACTGATCAGCTATGGAGTCCGGGTCACGATACCGCTTACAGTTCTGTCGTTCGCGCTTGCCCTTGTGATTTCCGTCATAGTGGCAATGATACAGTATGCGAATATCCCTGTGCTGAAACAGATCTGCCGGTTTTACATCTGGTTCGTTCGTGGCACACCGCTGCTTGTACAGCTCTACCTGGTATTTTACGGTCTCCCCAGTCTGGGGGTCGTCCTTGAGGCCTATCCCACTGCCGTCCTGGTGTTTGGATTCAATGAAGGCGCCTACATGGCGGAAAGCCTGCGCGGTGCACTGGAATCCGTTCCGAAAGGCCAGCTGGAAGCGGGATACTGCGTCCGCATGACTTATCTTCAGATCATGTGGCATATCGTTCTTCCTCAGGCATTCCGTGTCGCCTTCCCGTCCCTGTCCAACTCGCTGATCTCCATGGTCAAAGGCACCTCACTCGCTGCGACCATTACCGTAACTGAAATGTTCAAGGAAGCACAGGTCATCAACGGACGTGTTTATGAGTCCCTTGGACTCTATACGGAGGTCGCTCTGATCTATCTGATGTTCTGCTCTCTTCTGACCGTGATCCAGCGGCATCTGGAAAGAAGGCTGAGCACATATGGAGGTCAAAAATGAGTGTATTTCTTGAAGCAAAAGATGTAGTCAAATCCTTTGACGGAGTCGAGATCCTAAAAGGAATCGGCGTTTCTGTCAGCCAGGGAGATGTCGTAGCTATTTTGGGGCCCAGCGGTTCCGGAAAAACGACTTTCCTGAGGTGTCTGAACTTTCTTGAACGTGCAGATTCCGGCACGCTCACTTTTGACGGAATCACCTATGACCTCCACAACGCGACAAAAAAAGAGATCACCGCAGTGCGGAAGAAGACTGCGTTCGTATTTCAGAATTACAATCTGTTCCTGAATAAGACCGTTCTAGAGAACGTCACCCAGGGCCTCATCTACGGAAGCAAGATGAACCGTCACGACGCGATTGCCATCGCCAAAAACGTTCTGCAGCGAGTTGGAATGAGCGACAAGCTGGACAGTTATCCCAGTCAGCTCTCCGGAGGACAGCAGCAGCGCGTGGCCATTGCCAGAGGGCTTGCCAACAGCCCCGAGATCATCTATTTTGATGAACCCACCAGTGCCCTGGATCCGGAACTCATCGGAGAAGTCCTCCAGGTCATGCGCCAGCTCGCGGAAGACGGAATGACCATGCTGGTCGTCACCCATGAGATGGAATTTGCCAGGAACGTATCCAGCAAAGTCATCTTCATGGATGGTGGCTCCATCATTGAGTCCGGCCCCTCCAAAGAGTTCTTCGCAGCGCCAAAGATGGAGAGGTCCCGTGATTTTATCCGGACTATCCTGGCTAGCAGGGAATAATACAGCTTTTAAAAGGAAATCACGATGTCATCTGACACCGTGATTTCCTTATTTATGCAGATTTTCTGTAGTCGATCAATGCAGGAACGCAGCCGCAGCAGACCCCACCAGGGTGTCGTCATCTCTCGACACGAGATGATATTCCCCTGTCTTTCCGGTGAACCGGGACAGTTCCTTCAGGCACGCTTCCCTAAGCGGAAGCGCTTTCTGGAACGTGGTTCCGTTTTCCGAGATCGGGATGGAACCTTCCGCCCCGTTTCTCCTCATCTTGATCAGCACCGATGCCAGATTCGCTGCCACCAGTTTCCCTGCCCGCTCTTCGACGGCAATGATCAGCTTTTTAAGATTCAATGCGTCATCCTGTGTACCGCACAGTTCACGGAGCTTTCCGGACCGGCTGCCGAGAAACTCTCCTACATCCCTCATATCAAACTTCTTCACCCCGGATATTGCATTCCGGAATGTCTCGCTGAAGTATCCCTCTGCAGCCAGCCTTGCCGCCGCACGTACCATGATCTCACCGAGATAAACTCCTGAGACATGTTTTTCATGCAGGTGTTCATCTACATTGCGGCTCTCGCTGTTTAGTTCGATGTCGATCTCCCCCATGGGATCCAGTCCGAAGCCGCCGGACTCCATGTTGATGCACATCTGATCCCCTTCAAAAGGAAGCGCGTTATGGATATTGGAGGCAGACTCCATATATGCCGTATTCGTCCCCGTTCCGAGGATGAAACCGATCGCACCGTCCGCTCCTGCTGTCAGAGCGGAATACAATACTGCCACCGTATCGTTAAGCACGTAGACAGACAGCGGTCTCTCCACGCCTCTTTCCCGAAGCGCCGCGATCAGTTCCCTACCAATGTACAGGCCGTCCGTACCGTCCACCTCGACTTCTTTGCTCAGGCTTCCCAGGATCTTTCCTTCCCCTCCGGGCAGAGCCTCCACTGCGTAGGAGAAGCAGAACGAGATCAACCCGTTCTCACCGATCATCGGTTCAACTGCCTCAGCAAACTGAGCAAACATCTCCTTCGACGAGATCCGGGATTCTGTTCCGGGCATTTTGAGGCGCTTCAGATCCAGGAGCTGCGGTTCCCCTTCTTTGCTGAACTTCATGGATGCGACACGAAGATTGGTTCCTCCCGCGTCCAGAACTGCCACCGGTTCTTCCGGAACGATCTTCCCCTGAGCGGACATGTAAGAGGGGATCATCAGCAGGGAAGACTTTCTTCCTTCCAATCCCTCCTCCATCTCGGACAGGAACTGTTCTGTGATCTGTACCGTATCGATACAGTCCGGATGCAGTTTCAGCGCTTTCAGTGCATCTTCAAACGACAGTTTGTGTAACATATTGTCCTCCGGTTGATCATAATGAGTCTTTGTCAAAAGTATAATACATATTTAAGCACCAAAAAACAGAAAACCCACAGATTCTTTTCATCAAATCTTCACATTGCAAATGTACAATATCAGACAGAAAAGGAAAGGAGGCAAACCGGGATCTGAACAGATCCTCTCTGCATACTATGGAAGAAAACAAAAACAATGAGATCATAAACAATACAGATACAAATAATACGGCAGCATCAACGTCTGGCACAAACCTTGGCCTTGACCAAATGTCCGCAAATACACCGTCTGATCGTCCGGTCCCGAACGGAACTGTTTATCTGAATGAACAGGCATCCACGGACACGCTCCGCGAGGAATTCGGCATCCCCACAGAAAAGGACGGATCCGCAAACACCGGACATGGATCCATGGATACATATAACACTTATGTATACGGATCCACCACTCCTCTTACCGAGGACAAGCAGACCGCTTCTCAGAGCGGTTCCTACAACTCCTACGTTCCGTATCAGACCTATGATACCTACGACACCAACGAGAATTACCGCACGGATCCGAATGCGAAGACCCCTGTATATTCACAGGATTTCACCAAAAAGAAGAAAAAAGCAAACCGCAGGCGCGGTGCGGGAGTTTTCTGGACAGCGGTTCTCTGCATTATTCTTTCCCTGTTCAGCGGATTCGCCGGTGCATGGGCATATAACAAGTATTTTGCTCCGGATAACACTTCCGTGATCTATCAGTCCGTCAATCCGGGATCGACGTCAGCCATCAGCGATACGTCCTCCCTCGCGGACATCATCGACCGTCTGAAACCTTCCGTGGTTGAAGTAAAGACCGAAGTGGTCACCTACGGCAGTTTCTTCGGCCAAAGCATCGCACAGGGCGCCGGAAGCGGAGTTGTCCTTACCACGGACGGATATATTGTCACCAACTTCCACGTCATCAAGAATGCGAACTCCGTCACCGTTACAACGACAGACGGGAAGAATTACCCCGCAACTGTGATCGGATATGATGAGGAACATGATGTTGCCGTCATAAAGATCGAAGAAAGCGGTCTCACCCCTGCAGTCTTTGCAGACTCCTCCTCCCTCCGGGTAGGTGATACGGCAATCGCCATCGGAAACCCTCTCGGCACACTTGGCGGCACAGTCACGACAGGAATCGTCAGCGCACTTGACAGGCAGATCGAAGTCGAAGGCCAGATGATGACCCTCCTTCAGACCAACGCGGCCGTCAGCCCCGGAAACTCCGGAGGCGGACTCTTCAACGCCAACGGTGAACTCATCGGAATCGTAAACGCGAAATCCGATGCGGAGGATGTGGAAGGTCTGGGTTTTGCGATCCCCAGCAACACAGTCAAAGAGATCACCGCGGACATCATGGAGAACAAGAGCACCAACCGCGTCTCATCCGGTCCGATTCTCGGCGTAACAGTCGTCTCCATCAACAATGAACAGACAGCTGCTCAGTACAACGTGAACCGTTACGGAATCTATGTCGTAGCCGTCAGCGAGGGCTATGGCAGCGCGAAAGCCGGAATTGAAGCTGGAGACTATATCTTCAGTGTAGACGGCATCGCTGTCTATGAGTCCGACGATATCACCGAAGTCCTTTCACAGCATGAAGTCGGTGACACCGTCGAGGTGCAGGTGATACGCAAGAACCAGGTCCTCACCTTCGATGTGGAACTGATGGAGTACTCCTGATTCTCCTCAACCATCCCAAACAAAAAAGAGAGTTGCAGCACGCAACTCTCTTTTGTTTTAGTCAAGTCATCTGTTCCTTCTTCTCTGCTGTTCCCTGATCCTTTCCTGACGCTCCTGACGTTTCTGCTGGGCTCTCTGCTGACGCGGTATCACCACCATCATGTAATACACATACAGACCGCCGAAAACCAGTAATACAGCGTATACGATCATCGCGGGCGTGGATGTCACGATCGTGGCAAGAAAGTCCAAAATCCTCGCGGTGATACTGAGTTTGATGTTCTCGGTGCTGATGAGATTCACCGTTCCGATATAGATCCCATCGGAATACACTTTCGCAGTCCCAATCACGTCCCCCTCGGCAACAGGGGCCTTAATGAAATCCGGTATCTCGGTCTCATAGGTTAGTACCGGTGCCTCATCCACGGTCTCATCGACAAGCGTGGAAAGATCCGTTTCGGTACAGAGCATCAGATAATCCTTCTCTGCCGAGTATTTCATCGGTACTTCAGTGACCGGCGTGCCCGCAGGCGCGACTTTTTCCATCGCCACATATCTGTACAGCCAGTCCAGAGATATCCTGGTATTCGCGAAAACGGAGTTGCCCTGGCTCCAGTGACGCGTGTCCACTTCAAAGGGAGCTCCGAGGAAAACGGCCACATATCCGATGCCGTCCTTCTCCGCCGATGTCACGAAGCATCTTCCGGACTCGTCTATCGTTCCCGTCTTGATGCCGGCGATATAGGGTGTATAATACCCGGAATTGGGGTCCTGCATCTTGTTGGTGGAGATCAGATCTCTCTCGTAGTGCTTATTGGTCTCCGGCAGGGTGTACCTGGCCATGCTGGCGATCTCCATGAAATACGGGACGGTCATAGCCCATTCGGTGATCTTGTAGAGATCTTCCGCTGTAGTGTAATGCTCCGCGTTGAAAAGGCCATGAGGATTCGTGAAGTGAGTACCTGTGCATCCCAGATACTTCGCTTTCATGTTCATCTTCTCGATGAACTCATCCCTGCCGTAAAAGTTCGCCACAGTCGACGCTGCCTCGTTTGCAGACTGAAGCAGCATACAGCAGATCAGATCATACATCGTCAGCTCTTCGCTTCCGGCGAGCCCCGCGTTGCTGATGTTGATCCCATCGAACTCGTTCCATACTCCGTTGGGGACGGTTACGATGGTGTTATGGGGATCGGGACACATCTCAAGCGCCAGTGCCGCCGTCATGATCTTGGTGCATGACGCGGGATACATCTGCTTTGTCGCGTTCTTTTCATAAATGACTCTTCCGGTGTTCGTATTGACGATGTAGGCAGCCTCAGCCGTCACCTCTACGCCGAGTTCGATCTCCGTAGCGGAGGCATAGCAGGAATATACCGGGGCTGTAAACAGCACGATACACATCAGAAGGGGCAATATCACTTTTGTCGCAAATCTTCTCATTGCACGTTTTTCTTAGCTTTCTTGATCGATAGGCTGATACGTTTCTTTTCCGGATCCACTCCCAGAACGTAGGTGTCAACCACGTCCCCAACTTTCACCGCTTCAGAAGGATGCTTGATGAATTTGTCCGCGATCTCGGAAATGTGGACCAGACCGTCCTGATGAACACCGATATCGACAAAGCAACCGAAATCGACCACATTCCGAACCGTCCCGCGCATGATCATACCGGGTTTCAGATCCTCCATCTTCATCACGTCGGTACGCAGCATCGTCGGAGGGAGCTCATCCCTGGGATCCCTTCCCGGCTTGGCCAGTTCCTTCACGATATCCGTGATCGTGGGAACGCCCACACCGCACTTGTCCGCCACTTTTTCCACACCCAACAGCTTGACTCTGGCCGAAAGATCCTCACCTTCAGCTGAAGCGATATCCTCCATGTCCACGCCGCACAGGCTCAGCAGCTGCTCCGCGGCGGCATAGCTTTCCGGGTGAACTCCGGTGTGATCCAGAAGATTCTTGCTCTCCGGTACACGAAGAAATCCCGCGCACTGTTCGTAAGCCTTCGGTCCGATACCGGACACCTTCATGAGAGAGTTTCTGTTCTTGAACGCACCGTTTTCCTCGCGGTAAGCAACGATGTTCTTGGCGGTCTTGTTTGAGAGTCCGGAAACTCTTGCAAGCAAAGAAGGCGACGCAGTGTTGAGGTCGACACCTACCGCGTTTACGCAGTCCTCAACGACTCCGGAGAGGGTCTCATCCAGACGCGCCTGAGGCATGTCGTGCTGATACTGACCGACACCGATGGCCTTCGGATCGATCTTGACGAGTTCCGCAAGCGGGTCCTGCAGTCGTCTCGCGATGGAGACGGCAGATCTCAGTGAGACATCGTACTGCGGGAACTCCTCCGCGCCAAGTTTTGACGCGGAATAGACAGAAGCTCCCGCTTCATTGACCATCATATAAGCGACACCCGGCATATCCGAGATCATATCAGCGACAAAGATCTCCGACTCCTTGGAAGCAGTTCCGTTTCCGATGGCGATCGCAGTGACATTGTTTCTGCGGATCATCCCGGTAAGAATGCGCTTCGCTTCCTCGGTCTTGTTGTGGGGCGGTGTGGGGTATACTACACCTGTCTCAAGGACCTTTCCTGTCTCATCCACAACAGCGATCTTACATCCGGTGCGGTAAGCGGGGTCAAATCCCATCGTCACCTTATTCTTTACAGGCGGCTGCATGAGCAGGGGCTTCAGGTTCAGCCCGAACATATGAATCGCCTGCTCGGAAGCCATGTCGGTAAGCTCATTGCGTATTTCTCTCTCCACAGATGGGAAGATCAGCCTGCTGTAGGCATCTTCCGCCGCAGAAGCGACGAACTGACTGCTGATGCTCTCTTCCTTTTTGACAGAGTGGTTCTTTACGATCGTGAGAGCTGCCGGTTCATCCACCTCTACCGAAACCTTCAGGAATTTCTCCGCCTCACCGCGGTTAATCGCGAGGATACGGTGGCTCGGGATCTTCCCCACCGCTTCGCTGTAGTCGTAATAAAGTCTGTAGACACTGTCCTCTTCGGTAGCTGCCTTGGAAACAACGAGTCCAGCCTTGTGGATGAGGTCCTTGAGCAGTCTCCGGATATCCGCATCGTCCGAGATCTGCTCCGCGATGATATCGCTGGCACCTGCCAGCGCTTCCTCCACCGATGCGACACCTTTTTCTTCATCCACAAAGGGAAGCGCCAGATCTTCTACTGTCCCTTCTTTTGTTTCCTGTGCGAAAAGGATCTCTGCCAGAGGATCCAGTCCTTTCTCCTTCGCTATGGTAGCCCTGGTCCTTCTTTTCTGTTTGTATGGTCTGTACAGATCCTCAAGTGCCGCCTGAGTCTCGGCAGCCTCGATCTGAACTTTCAACTCATCCGTGAGCTTTCCTTGCTCTTCAATCGAATGAAGGATCTCTTCCTTCCTTTTATCCAGGTTGCGAAGATAGTTGAGCCTGTCCGCGATGGAACGGATCAACTGGTCATCCATTGTACCGTGCTGTTCTTTTCTGTAACGCGCGATAAAGGGAACTGTATTTCCTTCATCGAGCAGCTTGATCACATTCTCTACATGATTTCTCTTTTGGCCGAATTCATTGGCCAGGATCTCCACGTGTTTGTCCATATATGCTCCTGTCAATTCATTGTCAGGTCTGCGTCCCTGAAGAGACGTTCGACCTGTTCTTTCATTTTACTGTGCCCGGACAGATCCGGATCGGACTGTATCAGTTTCTCCGCAGCGTCATTGGCCGCATACAGTACTTTCTCGTCATCCGCCATGTCCGCGACTGCCAGATTGGGCAGTCCGTGCTGCCTGTTCCCGATAAAATCTCCGGGTCCTCTCATTCGCAGATCTTCCTGAGCAATTATAAACCCATCGTCTGTTTCTGTTAACAGTTTCAGTCTTTTGCGGGATGTCTCGCTCTCCTTGGAAGATACCAGGACGCACCAGCTTTGAAGGTCGCTCCGTCCGACTCTTCCTCTCAGCTGGTGGAGCGTGGAGAGACCGAACCGCTCCGCGTTCTCAATGATCATCAGAGTGGCGTTCGGGCAGTCGACGCCCACTTCGATGACGGTGGTCGAGATGAGAACCTTGATCTTCCCGCTTTGAAAATCATTCATGATCTGTGCTTTCTCCTGTGAGGAGATCTTTCCGTGTATCAGCGCAGCCGATATCCCCTTCAGCTCATGACCCGCCAGTTCTTCGTAATACTTTGATGCAGAGATCGTCGATTCACCCAGTGATTCGCTTTCCTCCACAAGAGGACATACGATATATACCTGATGCCCCTCCTCTACGGTCCTGCGCACAAATCCCAGGTATCTCTCCCTGTACGTATCATCTACAAGGAGTGTCTTCACCGGTCTTCTTCCCGCCGGCATCTCATCCAGGACAGAGATGTCCAGATCCCCATACAGGATCAGGGACAATGTCCTCGGGATCGGGGTCGCAGACATGACCAGGGTATGCGGATAGGAACCTTTCCTGGAAAGTGCCGCCCTCTGATTGACACCGAACCTGTGCTGCTCGTCGGTGATCACCAGGCCCAGTCTGTGGTATACCACATCGTCCGATATCAGAGCATGGGTGCCAACAACCAGATCCGCATTTCCTGCCTCGACCTGTCTGAGAAGCTCTGACCTCTGTTTTCCTTTCACCGAGCTTGTAAGGAGACCCACCGTTATCCCGAAAGGCTCCAGAAACTTACGGAACGTTTCGGCATGCTGCGCTGCAAGCACTTCAGTCGGAGCCATTACAGCGCTCTGATAGCCGTTTTTCGCGGCGAGATACACCGCCGCCGCTGCGACTGCAGTCTTCCCGCTTCCCACATCTCCCTGAAGAAGACGGGACATCGGCTCGTTTTTTCCGAGATCCGAAGCGATCTCGGCGACCGATCTTTTCTGTGCTCCGGTGAGTTCAAAAGGAAGCGACGCGTAAAACGCAGACGGATCCAGAAAGGAAAATGCGTTCTCACTCTGAACCTTCTTGCGCTGTCTGCGCATTTTCATCCCAAGAGTGAGGGTAAACAGTTCCTCGAAAACAAGACGTCTGCGCGCCTGCTGCGCATCTTCGGTTCCGGCGGGAAAATGGATGTCCCGGATCGCAGTATCCCGGTCCGCAAGGCGATAACGCTCCATCACCTCATCCGGTAAAAACTCTTCGATACAGCATTCCGGATCGCTCAGGATCGCTTTCACATTCGTGGCTACCATCCGTGAGGAAAGCCCTTCCGTCAGCGGATACTGAGGCGTGAGCCCTTCCATCTCATCCGGCCTTACCAGGACCGGGTTTGTCATCTGCCTGCGCAGAAGATCGCCCTGCAGTTTTCCGTAGAAGATATATTCCTGCCCAACAAATAGATTCCGCGTGGCATAAGGATTGTTGAAAAAGACCAGTTCCAGTTCCTGACCGGCTTCGGTGGAAGCGAATACCCTCGCTATGGTCCTTCCGCCTTTCGTGCGGACTGCAGGTGTCTTGGTGTCCACCACCGCGCGAACTGTTGTCATGCTTCCTACGGGGAGCTCATCCAGATCCTGAACGTCGGCGTAATTCAGATACCCCCGCGGATAGTGCCTTAAAAGATCTCCATATGAGAAGATCTTCAGTTTCTCATATAGAGCAGCACGCTTCTGTCCGACGCCCTTCAGGTGCCGGACACTGCGATCCATGAAATTGTCTGATCTGTTTTTTTCCACGTCCTGTATCTCTGAAAAAATACCGCTTTCCGCAGAAGCAGAAAGCGGTGTCTTTTAATTGTTCTTATTTTGCGTAATCAATGGCGCGGCTCTCGCGGATCACATTGACCTTTACCTGTCCCGGATAGCTGAGCTCATTCTCGATCCTGGAGCAGATGTCGTGAGCAACGACCGCCAGTTTGTCATCGGATACCTTCTCCGGCTTGACGAAAATGCGGACTTCCCTACCGGCCTGGATCGCGTAGGAGCTCTCGACGCCGTCGTAGGAATTTGCGATCTCCTCGAGCTTGGAGAGACGGTTGATGTAGTTCTCCAGATTCTCGCTTCTTGCACCCGGTCTGGATGCGGAAATCGCGTCTGCTGCCATAACGATGTAAGCGAGAGGGGTAGACGGCTCCACATCATTGTGGTGCGCCTCGATGGCATGGATCACTTCAGGACTCTCCTTGAACCTCTTTGCGATCTCAACGCCGAGCTGTACGTGCGTTCCCTCGTACTCGTGGTCTACTGCTTTTCCGATATCATGCAGCAATCCGGCACGCTTTGCCACCGACGGATTCATTCCGAGTTCGGAAGCGATCAGTCCGGACAAAAGGGCGACTTCCTTGCTGTGGTTGAGGACATTCTGTCCGTAACTCGTTCTGTAATAGAGTCTTCCCAGGATCTTGATCAGATCCGGATTCAGCCCGTGTACGCCGACATCCAGGACGGCTCTTTCGCCTTCCTTTTTGATCTTTGTCTCGACTTCCTTTTTGGCCTTCTCCAGGCAATCCTCGATGCGGGCAGGATGGATGCGTCCGTCCTGGATCAGTTTCTCCAGAGTGACGCGTGCGATCTCCCTGCGCACGGGATCGAAGCAGGAGATTGCAATGGCTTCCGGTGTATCGTCGATGATCAGGTCAGCGCCGGTAGCGCTTTCAATGGCGCGGATGTTGCGTCCTTCACGGCCGATGATGCGGCCTTTCATTTCATCGTTGGGAAGAGCAACAACGGATACTGTGGATTCGGAGGAATGATCCGCTGCGCACCTCGCGATTGCAAGGGAAAGGATGTTGCGGGCCATAGTCTCGCTCTCATCCTGCAATTCCTGATTGTAAGCGTTGATCCGAAGAGCCTTCTCATGATCAAGGGTCTCATCCACCTTGGAGAGGAGGACCTCCTTCGCCTGATCCTGAGTGTACCCGGAGATCTTCTCGAGAGTCTCCACCTGCTCCTGTTTCAGCTGTTCCGCTTCATTGATCCTCTGTTCAAGCTGTTCGCTCCTCTTCTGGAGCCTGGCAGTTTCGGAATCGATCTTCTCCTGTTTCTTATCCAGTGCCTCTTCCTTTTGATTCAGACGGCGTTCCTGCCCCTGGACTTCAGACCTGCGGTCACGCAGTTCCTTGTCCGACTCGGCACGCATCTTGTAGATCTCATCCTTTGCCTCAAGGATCACTTCTTTTCTGCGCTGTTCAGCGGATCGAATTGCATCATTAACAAGGCGTGTCGCTTCCGCTTCGGCCGAACCGATCTTCGCTTCCGCAACTTTACGCCTATGTACTGTACCAAGATAAAAACAGGCAACGCCTGCAACCAATGCTGCAACGATTGCTGAAACAACGGCCGTTGTCAAAGATACCATATGTTTCAGAACCTCTCAGATTATTAGATTTGTATATATTCAAAACACAGCTCCCGGAGCTGAGTTCAAAAATATCCGTATACATTGTAATAAAAAATGGTCATATATGTCAATCCGGTTACATTTGCGGAAGACAGAACACATTCGTATGCCATTCGCGCCGGAAGGCACAATTCCGAGCGATTCATTATAGCTGTAATATGACCTTATTTGATCGTTGTCCCCAGACAACGATTTTTCTTGACAACAAAAATCACCGCGTTTTATATTTTCTTCGTTAACGATTTAGATCATTAAAGCGAGGAGGATATGCGATGGATCTTGCCGGGACTTTTCTGGTTCCTGACTTTTATACAACCTTTCGCTGCAAATGCGGTGACTGCCGCATGAGCTGCTGCGAAGGATGGGATATCAATATCTCCCAGCAGGAATACTTTGAACTCCTCGGACTTGAAACATCCGAAGAGCTTCAGTCCCGCATCTCCAGGGCGTTCTACATCCAACGGGGAGCCACACCCGATCACTATGCCACACTGAATCACGACTGGCTGGGAAGATGTCCCCTACGCGGTGAAGACGGACTTTGCATGTTGCAGGTGGAACAGGGCGAGAAAGCCATACCGACCATCTGCAGGTTATATCCGAGAAGCATACGCTCCGAATTGTCCGAGGCCACGCTTTCCAACAGCTGTGAGGGGATCGTCGAACTTCTTCTCAAAAGATCCACCCCCATTCGTTTCGTATCGGAGACGCTTCCCTACGCTTCAACAGGATGGGAAAGGCCTGACCGTTTCGCACTTCGAATGCAGTGCATCGGAATGATCCAGGATTGGAGATCTTCTCTGAAAGAGAGCATCCTCGCTATGGGAAATCTTTTGTGCGGATGCGCCGAAGGGAATCGCTCATTTGAGGATAATCTCAATGCACTTTTCCCTTTCTGTGACCTCTATGCTGAGATCAGCCCAAGTCTGACGGACTACTGTATCAAGGCAAAAGAGTCCTTGACCGGGATTCGGGAAGAAGAATACCGGCGGATCTGCGTTGAACTTTCCTCTCACTACCCGCACATTGATCAAACGATGGAGAACCTCATCGTAAACCATCTGTTTTACGAGAAGTTCCCTTACTCCGAAACAAGAGAAAATGAAGAGGAGGAGTACATCAGTCTTTGCGGCCTCATCGCCTTTCTGGATCTGCTCATCGCAGGCAATGCAGAGAGCATGGTCTCGCAGGACGCTCTGGTGGATCTTCTCTCCCGGGCATTCCGCATGATCGAGCACACCTCCTTCCACTACAACGCTCATCTTCTCCTCTCCGAAGCAGGATATGACACGCCGGGAGATGCGATGTGCCTGATCGCTCTTTAGAACCATCCTTAAAAGAATAAGGGCATCCCGGATGCCCTTATTCTTAATGTTCTGTTTTTTCTTTGGCGGAGGTGTCCTTGTCCTTCCCGTCGGTTTCCTTTGTCTTTCTCGGCTCACATCTCTGATACAGGAGCGTCTCTTCGTAGATCCTGTCTGCCAGTTCCTCGGTAAGCATTCCGGGCTTCAGCCGCCATGTCCAGTTTCCTCCGGCAGTACCGGGTGTATTGATCCTGCCCTCAGATCCGATTCCCAGATAATCCTGCATCTGGGCAATGAACAGATCGGAAACAGAAGCCATTCCTGCCCGCATCATTGCTGCAGCCAGCTCTTTTACGGATCCTGCCCCGAGATACGCGCAGGCGTGCCGGATCTCTTTTTTGTCATGGGAACAGATCCATCCTGCCAGTGTGTCATTGTCATGTGTTCCCACATAGCAAAGGCTGTTTCTCACATGATTATGAGGCAGATATTCACTGTATGAATCTATGCTCCACGCGAATTCCAAGACCTTCATCCCCGGCCAACCGGATTCCTTCAGCAGATCGGCGACCTCCGGCGTGATGACCCCGAGATCCTCTGCAATGAACTTCAGTCCTACAAACCAGTTATTAAGGATATTGACCAGTTTCTTTCCCGGTCCTTTCACCCACTTTCCGGTCCGCGCCGTCTTCGCATCCGCAGGAACGGACCAATAGCTCTCCAGGCCACGGAAATGGTCAAAGCGGACCATATCATACCTTCTGGCTGCACCGTCGATCCGCCGGATCCACCAGCCGAATCCGTCCTTCTCCATCCGATCCCAGTCGTACAGCGGATTGCCCCACAGTTGTCCGTCATCAGAAAACGCGTCCGGAGGGACACCGGCGACACGAACCGGATTGTTTTTCTCATCCAGCTGGAAGAAGTAAGGTTCCGCCCATACGTCCGCTGAATCCAGCGCCACATAGATCGGAATATCCCCGATGATGGAAACGCCTTTTTCGTGCGCATACTTCTTCAAAGCGTTCCACTGCCTGTCGAAGAGGAACTGAACAAACGAATAGAAGAAGATGTCGTCGCTCAGCATGTCGGAGTATCTCGCAACTGCATCCGAACGATGCATGCGGAGATCCTCGTCATCCCACTCCACCCAGCTTTTCATTCCGAAATAAGCTTTAAAAGCCATGAACTGGGCGTAGGAAGTGACCCATCCATTCTCTCTCAGAAACGCGTCAAAATCCCGGCCGTATTTCTCCCGTCCCCGTTTAGCAGCGATCCTGAGCACAGGGAACCTCCCGTTAAAGATCGTCCCGTAATCAACATGCTCCGCATCCTCTCCCCAACTGCAGGAAAGGACCTCCTCCCCGGTGAGGAGCCCGTCCTCCACCAGAAGATCAAGATCTATAAAGTAAGGATTACCCGCAAAGACCGAAAAGCTCTGATAGGGAGAGTCCCCATAACTCGTGGGACCGATCGGAAGGACCTGCCACCAGCTCTGTCCGGCTCTGTGGAGGAAATCCACGAAATCGTATGCAGCCTTCCCCAGCGTACCAATGCCGTACGGGGACGGCAAAGAAGAGACCGGTAACAGTATACCGCTGCTTCTCTTGAGCATCTTGTTGTTGTCCTCCTAACTTTCGTAAAACATAGTGATCCCGTACGGGATACAGTTCACTTATGATATCTCATTCCCTGATTGATCGTTTCCGCGCGGTAGATCTGCTCCATCAGGATCATTCGCGCCATTTGGTGCGGGAACGTCATGCGGCTCATGGAGAGGCGCAGATCACAAGCCTTTTTCACCTCTTCCGACAATCCGGCGGAACCGCCGATCACGAAAATGATCCTGGACGATTCGTTTTTTGCGTCCCGCAGCAGAAGAGCCAGATCTTCCGAAGAATACTGCTTACCTTCCACACACAGTGCAGCCTTTCTCGCTTTCGGATACTCCGAAAGGACCTTGAGCAGCTGCTCCCCCTCCTTCCGGATCGCTTCCTCCCGTCTGGCGTCGGTATCCTCCGCCACCTTATGCTCCGGTATCTCGGTGACGATCACCTTGTCAAAGGCTCCCAGTCTCTTCTGGTATTCCTCCAGACCGGACTGAAACCATTTCTGTGACATCTTCCCAACGCACAGGATCTGTACCGTCAGCATTCCTGTATCCTCCAGATCTTGCTCGGAGCAAACCGGGGGGCGGAATAAACTTCACAGCATCCGTCCGCCAGTTCGTTGTTCTCGAATGCACCGTAGACCATGGTCTCCGCTACAGCGGGAGTGTTGTTCTCTTCCGAAAGGTGCATCAGCACCAGATGCTTCATGCCGGTGTTAACGAGGCGGACTGCAGTGCTGGCACACTCCCTGTTGCTCAGGTGTCCCTGAGGCCCGGCGATCCTCGCCTTCAGAGCGGCGGGATATCTGCCGTTCCGCAACATCATCTCATCATAGTTCGATTCCAGAGCGACCAGCTGGCAATCGGAAAGGTAACGGAAAACGGAATCCTCCATCTTCCCGATATCGGTGGCGATCGCGACCCGTCCGGTTCCCTTCTCGATCCGGAACCCGCAGCATGTCCGGCTGTCGTGAGATGTGGAGAAAGGTGTAACGGCAAAAGAGCCGATCCGTATCGTACGTTCCGGAATCAGGACCCCGACATCGATACCGTCCGCTACCAGCCCCCTGGATTCAAGATATTCCTTTGTCTCCGCAGTTCCGTAAACCGGCACAGGATAATTCTTGGTGAAGATCTGCAGACCGCCGATGTGATCGCTGTGCTCATGTGTGACCAGGATCGCATCCAGTTTGCTGGCAGCAAGCCCCACCTCTCCCAGTGCGAAAATCGTCTTCTTGCAGCTGGCGCCCATATCGATCATGATCGCGGTCTCTTCATCCCATACAACTGTGCTGTTTCCGGAACTGCCGCTGTATAATGTGGCAAAATGTATCATACTCACCTTTAATAGGGCGAAGGTAAATCCTTCGCCCTTCGTTATGCTTCTTTTTCAATGATCTGCGGCTCATGATCCTCGATCCGCTCGATGTCCGCCCCGAGGCCTTTCAGTTTTCCGACAAAGTCCTCGTATCCGCGGTCGATATAATCCACACCGCGCACTTCCGTTGTCCCGTCTGCACAGAGTCCTGCGATGACCATCGCTGCTCCTGCGCGCAGATCCGTGGACATCACGGGAGCTCCTGACAGGGAATTCACTCCGGAGATCACAGCTGTCTTACCGTCGACCGAAAAATGGGCTCCCATCCTGCGAAGTTCATCCGCATAGCGGAAGCGGTTGCTCCATATCCCCTCCTGGATCACCGACGTTCCTTCCGCTAGAGCGAGCAGCACGCTCACCTGAGGGGTCATATCGGTGGGGAATCCCGGGTGGGGCATCGTCCTGAGGTTGGTCGCCAGGAGAGGGCCATGGCGCTTCACATACGCGCACTCCTCATCGAGAGTGATCTCTCCGCCCATCTCCCGGATCCGTGACACGATGGTCTCGAGATGCTTCGGGGTTATGTTGTCGATCTCCACATCACCGCCGGTAGCGACTGCCGCAGCGATAAATGTCCCTGCCTCGATCTGGTCCGGAATGATCGGGTATTCCACGCCCCGGAGATGTTTGACTCCGTTGATCTTGATCACATCGGTACCCGCTCCGCGGATATCCGCGCCCATCATATTCAGGATGTTGGCGACATCCACCACGTGCGGTTCCTTAGCCACGTTCTGAAGGATCGTTCTGCCCTCCGCCTTGCACGCGGCGAGCATCGCATTGATCGTAGCGCCGACCGAAACGATATCAAAGATGATCTGTGCACCTTTCATCCCGCTTCCCGCGTCACAGTAGACCATCCCATGTTCAACTTCGCAGTTACATCCGAGAGCGGTAAAAGCCTTCAGGTGCTGATCGATGGGACGCGCTCCCAGGTTACAGCCTCCGGGCAGCGCCACTGCTGCCTTTCCGAAACGGGAAAGCATGGCGCCGAGAAAATAGTAGCTTGCACGCATCCGTCTGGCTTCCTCATGCTCGATCACAGAGGATACCAGTCCGCGTCCGTCGAGGTAATACTCGTGCTTCCCTGTCATCCGAACTTCCACGCCCATGCTCTCCATGATCTCGAGCAGGATATGGACGTCACTGATGTCAGGCACATTCTGAATGGTGCAGGGTCCTTCCGCCATAATGGTAGCAGGAAGTACGGCAACCGCAGCGTTCTTTGCCCCGCCTATCTGTACTTTACCGCGAAGAGGGATCCCCCCGTGAATCACAAGTTTTTCCAAAAGCAATTACCTCTCTTAACCATACAACCACGGAGCGGGGTCGACCCTTCCGTTATAACCGCCACCGATACGCACCTCGAAGTGCAGGTGGCTTCCCGTCGAATAGCCTGTGGAACCCATTAATCCGATCAGCTGGCCTTTGGCGACGACTTCACCGACCTCCACCAGTCTCTGATTCATATGTCCGTAAAGCGTGGCGATTCCATTCTGGTGGTCGATAATGACATATCTTCCGTATCCGACTGTCGTATCCTGCGAGACGATGACGACACCGCTGTCCGCAGCATAGATCGGTGTGTTGTAGGAGTTCCAGATATCCATTCCGCCGTGTCCGTTGCCGAATCCTCTGGAGATTCCGCCTCCGGGGCCGGTCGGCCAGACAAAGGATCCGGTTCCAACGCCTGAACCGCCTCCGGCACCGTTGGTTCCGATGACGATCTCCTGATTAACCGGTTCCTTGGTGATCTCCTCATTGACGACAGACCTGGAGACCTCCACGCCGTTTTCGTAGACGATCTCGGTAGTGATCGTTTTCTCGCCGTCCTGTCCGACGGAACTGTACCAGAAATATCCGGCGTTGAACCTGCTGTCCCTCGTGACCACAGACTTAAACGGGATCCTCTCGGTGCGCACCTGTGTCCTCGTTGTCTTGACTGTAATGACGGACTGATCCTCCGCGACCAGCAGTCTCACGTCGTCCTCTATGGTATCTTTTATGATCTGTTCGGGATTGAGCGCGATCAGCTGATCGACCGTGATCCCGTTCCTCGAAGCGATCAGCGCGGTCTCATCGCCGCGTTTCGCGTCGTAATAGATATCCTGCGTCTCAGAAGAATTGACCAGTGCATCCAGGGTGTCGAAGGACTCCACCGTGCTGGCCGGATAGACGCCGGGAACAAGCTCCACCTCTCTGGAGAACTTCACCGTCACGTCGTCTCCCAGAGATGAAGCAAATTCTATATAAGGTTCAATGACCGCGTCAAGGTCTTCTTTCAGCAGGTCGCCCGCTGTGGTAGCTCCGTAGAACTGCCCTCCGACATAAAGGCCTGTCGCCTCCACGATCTCCATTCCGGAGGAAGACAGCAGCCGGTTTGCCAGGGTATCCTGTGAGGAAAGCTCCGCCGGCGAGACAACCGCCATGGTAAGGTTCGCCTTTGGCGTCCACTTCTCCTCACCTACACGAACCAGCCTGCTGTCGATGATATCAACTGCAGAGTCATATACGCTCTCATCCGAAACGAATCCGATCTGCTGTCCGTTGTAGGAAACGCGTATCGCGTAGTTCAGGGAGAGCACCGTCCTCACCGTAAGCACACACAGCACACCGCATGCAGCGGGAAGCACGTAACTGAGGAACCGCTCGATCATGTATTTGTTCCTTGCCCAGCCATACCGGAAAAAGGCAGCGACCCTAGCCCGTATCATCCGGAAAGGAAGCCCTTTCATCTCCTTCAGGATAGCAAAGAGTCCCTTTACGCTCCTGTAAGCCTTGATGAACGGGTTGAACAGATCCGCCGATACGCGGAGAAGCCCGGTGTAGACCAGGATCCAGAGCCTCTTCAGCCAGTTCAGGATCCTGTTCGCGACCGCCCTTGCTCCGTGACGGATGCTGCGCCAGATATGCTTTTCCTCTCTTTCGATCGACGCACCGATCACATAGAAAAAGTCACCGATATTCGCACGAACATGCTTGTAGATACGTGAAAGCGGGACCCTCTGCCTTCTGTGATAGCCGGATGCCCTGTTGTATGAAATATGATTCAGTTTTCCGATCGTATAAGCCACGAACTATATAAAGACCTTCTTTAGGCGTAATTATAGTGATTATAACATAAATAATTGTCTATTTCATCCTCTGCGCTGCATCACAGCATTCCGCGCCGTTCACTTATATCCAAAAAAAGCGGACAGGAGCGAAGTCCTGTCCGCAGCGTATTCGTCACTCAATCATTAAAACCGTAGATATCCTCAAAAACGCGTTCACCGACCGCAGCGTAGCCGAGTTTTTCCCGGGCTATGCGCTCGATGACTTCTTCGTCTGTTCCGTTAAGGATACGAACAAGCTCATCGTTCTCCTGTTTTGCGAGTTCGATGTCGTTCATCACCGCAGCGAGTTTTTCCTCCTGCTGATGAAGTCTCCATCTCACCGAGATCACAGCGATCAGCAAATAGACACAGACCACTGAGAGGATCGTAAGAACGACCTTCCTGCGAAACTCTTTTGCCTGCTGCGCTTTCGCTTCGAGTGTTGCGTTTTGTTTCTTTACAGCCACGAATCCATATCCTTCCTTCAAGACAACTATAACATCCGATACATGGTCTTTGCCATATCTTTTGCCTGATTTTCCTGAATTGAAGTTACCTCGAACCGGGTCACACCGTCCCCCATACGGATCTCAACGATATCCCCGATCTGAACGTTGTAGGATGCCCTGGCGACCCGACCGTTGACCGAGACTCTTTCCGCGTCACAGACTTCGTTCGCCACGGTACGCCTTTTGATGATCCTGCTGACTTTTAAATACTTATCCAATCTCATCTTTTAAAAAAGAAGCCCCAAGCTGACTTGGGGCCTCAGAAATCCTTGCTTCTATTATTTAACAGCGTCTTTCAGAGCCTTGCCAGCTGTGAACTTGGGAACTCTTGTCTCCTTGACCTCGATCTTCTTGCCGGTGAAGGGGTTAAGAGCTGTACGGGCTGCACGATGCTTTGCCTCGAAGCTTCCAAAACCAACAACCTGTACCTTCTCGCCCTTTACGAGTGCTTCGGTGACGGCCTCAAAAGTAGCCTTGACTGCCTTCTCGGAATCCTTTTTGGTAAGTCCTGTTTTCTCAGCAACAAGTGCTACGAGTTCAGTCTTTGTCATGATGAAAATCTCCTTGTAATGTGTTTCTAAATTATATGATACGATGAGCGCTATGCCAGCACACACAATCGTAAAATAACATCCTAATCGTTTAAAATATAAACTTAAACTATTCTACTTGAAAAGGCCTGCTCTTTCAAGTATCTCCACGATTTTTTCTCCCTTTGGTACCGAACTGAGGCTTTCTTTGGTCAATATCTTCAGCCGGATGGTTGCCACCAGATAGAACACGGCAGCTACTCCGATACTAAACAAAGTGCAGAATCTTCCGCTGTGGATCATGGAGAAACCTTCGTAGCAAAGGCGGGCAATAGCCCCTGTTGCGATACCTGCCGCAATAGGTTTGAGCAGTGTATCGACGTAGTTGATCCTCAATCCGGAGTAACGAAGCAGGAGTATCAGACCGACGATTCCGGTGAACGTGTAGCAGAACAGGTTTCCAAGGGGAGCCGCCTTGATATTCAGTTCGGGGATAGAAATGAAGATGTAATTGGTCACGACCTTGATAACGCACCCGATGACCATGAGCTTGACGGGCACATCGATCTTGCCGATCGCCTGCAGCATCGTATTCACCGTGCTGGTGAGGCATGAAGTCACCGCCGCGACACCGAGGATGGTAAGCATGGGAGCAGCCAGCTGGGCTCCGACAGGCAGTGACGGATAGAGAAGATTCAGGAGCGGCAGCGCCATGAAAGCCATGCCGAAACCGGCAGGTGCTGCGATGAGCATGGTCGTGGAGAGCGTAAGTTCAACGCTGCGTCTGGCGCCTTCCATGTCGCCCCGGCTGTAAGAACCGGTGATGTGCGGAAGTGCACTGGTACCGAAGGTTGCCGTGATCGTGGGAACGAGATCAAACAACGGCATTCCGTATCCGTACACCTCATACAGGTAGTTGGGGAGGTCGGTGATCTCCACATCGATCTTGCTGAACAGGCCGTGATGGGAGGCATACAGCGTCTCCAGATGGTTTTCGATGACGCCTGTCAGCCTTCTCAGAACCGTCGCGTTGTCGATAAGACTGGTGACCCTGAGAGCGATCGCGGAAAGGGCGAGCGGAAAGCCAAACCGGAGGATCTGCCTGCGGAGAACGTCGACACGTTCCGGATCCGGACTGTTGTCCAGCATGTCCTGGGTGATCTCGGTCCCTCTCCGTTTGTAAATCACGAGCATGCACAGGTAACCCGCAAGGGTGGAAACCGTGACCGCAAAGATCGCGCCGGCCGCGCAGAATGAAAGGATGGAAGAGACTTCCGTAGCCTCTGTCTGCGGAATGCCCATAACGGTACCGAAAGTATCATACTCACGGGAAAGATAATGATTGATGATGATAACAGCGGCGTAACCGAAGCCTGCCTTGAAGATCACTTCCACGACCTGGGATACGGCGGTCGGGACCATGTTGGAAAGTCCCTGATAGTATCCCCGGTAGGCGCTCATCAGACAGCTGAAAAGGATCGAAGGTGCAACAGCAAGAACCGCATAATAGCTTCCCGGATTCTGCATGAGCTCCTCTGTCAAAGGCTTCGCCAGGAGCATAAGGCCTCCGCTTCCGACCACGCCGATGATCGAGAAGAGGAAAACTGCCTGCTTCTTCAGTTCAAGCACATCCTTATAACAGCCTTTCGCGGCATATCCCGCCACCAGTCTAGCAACTGCGGACGGGAAACCGGTCACTGCCACAGCATAGATCGCACTGTAAATATTGTAGGCAGTCTGATAATAGCCCCAGCCGCCTCCCGCAAGTCGGGAGATCAGCGGGAACTTATAGATCAGGCCAACTACCTTAACAACGGCTATCGCCAGAGTCAGCGTCAGCGCGCCTTCGGTTATCGTTTGTTTCTTACCAGCCAATCAATACTCCTGCAACCCAAATGAGCCGGCGAACAATATGGTTCACCGGCTCAACTGGCTAATTCATCAGTTTAGTCGAGCTCGACGCCACAGACCGGGCATACTTTTGTTCCTGCCGGAAGGACCACGCCGCATACAGGGCAAGTGATCGTTGCTTCCTCAGCCTTATCCTCTACGGATTCGATTGCCTCTTCGATGCTGTCCTTGATCTCTCCGACGGTATCGACTGCTTTATCGACCTCTTCCTTCGCATCTTCAACAGTCTCTTCGACTACTTCTTTTGCATCTTCAACGGCGTCTGCTACAGTTTCTTTGGCTGCAAGAGCGGCTGCGCGCTTCTCATCAAGTGCTACGAGAGAGGCTGCTACGTTTTTCAGCTCATCGAGAAGGGAATCCTTGTCGCCTTCTTCGCCGTTCACGACTTCATTGTAGACCATCTCGCCCAGTTTCTGGAAAAGGTCTTTCTGCTGACCTTTCAGTTTGAGCTCTTCGGCCTTGTCCTTACCCTGATCGATCAGATCATTCGCTGTGTCCTTTGCGCTTTCAGCGAGATCAGAAGCGGTAGAGAGTGCGGACTCCCACAAAGCTTTGCCCTGTTTGGCAAGATTATCCAAAAATTCGCTCATTTTTTCTTCCTTTCGTGAAGTTATAGTTTTTTTGTAAATGATTATCTGTAAAGGAGAAGCTCCTTTTTTTGCTATCGTCATTATATCGAAGCGGTATTTCAAATTCAACAAATAGCAATAAAACTTCACATATCATTCACAGCGCATTAACTTTCTCCTAGATCCAGGCCTCCGATAAATTCCCTGAGGAGCGAATCCGACGGCACCAGGTCCATGGAAATCGAACCGGTCTTCCCGAAATTCTCCGCCAGTGTCCCGAGCTCGTCGCTGAATTTTCCGCCCTTTCCCTCGGTGAACATCTTTTCCAGATCCGCGCTGTACAGACAGGGTTCATAGTCCAGGGCGGTGTTCAGAAGATAGTCCGCGTCCGGTTTGAAGGGTTTGATCCACTTTTCTTCCCCTGCCATGATGTTTTTCCACAGCGCGAGGGTGCCCTCAGGGCTGTGTCCCCTGTCTCTTTCGTCCCGGATGATCCTTCTGGTGATCCTGAGATCGCGGGTCGCGATGACCCTCTTTCTGGACTCGTAATACTCCGTCCGCAGTCCCGCATAGATCTTGATCATCAGATCCGGATTCACTCCGATGGACAGTTCGGGATTCAGCGCATGTATCCCCTCGATGACCACCGCGGATGAGTCGTCCACCCGAACTTCTGTGGCGTGCGGCACCGACTTGTGCGTCACAAAATCAAACATGGGGATCCAGGTCGAGCCGGTAGTCGTCAGTTCATTCAGACATCTGTTCACCGCATCCACATCCAGTGCATGCAGGTGCTCGAAGTCCGGCTCCCCGTTCTTTTGCTTGGGGTAATCCTCCAGATTCTTGAAAAAGTTATCCAGGGAGAGAACGGAAGTCTTCTTTCCCAGCCGCGTCATCGAGCGGGCGAGGCGCTTGGAACTGGTGGTCTTTCCGCTCGCGGAAGGACCCGTGACAAGAACGACCGGCACGCCTGCCTCTACAATCTTCGCTGCGATCCCGTCCACTCTCTCCGAGTACTCCCTTTCGCACTCCTCCACATAGGAAGGCAAAAGGGACATTTCTTTCAGTTCCTGGATCTGTATCCTTTTCTTGTCTTCAAATACCATTCTTCTCGTAAAACTCCTTGATGTAGTTTTTTCTCTCCAGCATCTCGTCAAAACGGTCCAGATACTCCTGAGGATATTTCAGATCGAAGACCCGCTCGATCAGATTCTTTCCGGGATCCAGGATCTTGGTCACCGCTCCGGCGCCGCAGGCGATGATCGACTGCACCTCATCCATGATAAAAAGATTGTACAGGCACTCATAGCCGGGCTTTGCGTACCCCGTGTTTTCCAGGCTGTCTACCGTGCCCTTCTGACGGTACATGTAATACGGGAGATAGCCTGCTGCGGTGAGCACCTCCTCCGCATGATCCACCATCGCTGCCGCGTCCGGAGAGAAGATCTCGTCCTGATCCTCCCGCATCCGCGAGGCCCGCTTCAGCGTGAGTGCATGCACCGTGATGTTCTCCGGTTTCAGAACTTCCAGCGCCCAGTTCATGCTTCTTTTAAAACTCTCCAGATCGTCCCCGGGAAGTCCCGCAATGAAATCGGCGTTGATGTTGTCAAATCCGACTTCCCCTGCCAGCCGGTAGCAGTTTTCTATATCTGCGGCGGTATGTCTCCGTCCCACCCTTCTCAGCACCTCGTCATTGCCGGTCTGGGGATTGATGGAGATCCTTGTCACTCCGGCAGCCTTCAGCACCTCGAACTTTTCCTTCGTTATGGTGTCCGGCCTTCCGGCCTCCACGCTGTATTCTCCGTCAAGAGGCCGTTCAAAGTACCGGGCGATGGCATCGGTGAGCTGTTTCAGCTCCTGTACATCCAGCACGGTGGGTGTCCCTCCCCCGATGTAGACTGTCTGAAGTTTCAGGTCCAGGGAATGGACAAGCTCCGCTGTATATTCCAGTTCTCTGCAAAGCGCATCCAGATAAGGACGGATCAGCTTGCGCTCCTTTTCAGTGGATTTGGAAACGAAAGAACAGTAACTGCACCTGGACGGGCAGAACGGAACGGAAACGTAAAGGGAGTACCCCCTTTTCCGCACCTTCTTCCCCAGCTCCATCCCGGTCTCCGCGGTCATCCGAACCAGTCTGGCTTTCTCACTTGATACCAGGGCGTGATTCACAAGATAGTTCTGTGCTTCCTCCGGACTCATGCCGCCGCTGATCAGCCCTGCCGTATATTTGGCGGGACGGACCCCGGTCATGATGCCGAAGGCAGGACGCTTTCCGGTAACTCCGGACAGGCATTCGAACAGCAAAACAGACAGCTCGTATTCGATCTTCTTCGGATCGGAGGATGCCGTCACTTTTGTCTGCTCCTTGGACGCATTCCCGGTGCGGACCGTTGAGACCAGCGTGCTTCCGTCCGCATCAAAATAGGCAGCGCAGTATTCCTCCGGAAAACTTTCCGGAAGATCTTTTTCCACATCCACCTTCCAGAAGAACATCCGGGTAATGTTCTCCAGTTCATAGTGGTACTCGTTGTTTTTCAGGTACAGGATCATTGCAGAAAAGGATTCCTCCGCAGTTCATTCATTAGAGAAGTTGTCTGCCCGTGGCCGGGCAGGACCAGGTAATCCCCGTCGATCGCACGGATCCTTTGGAGAGAGCGCTTCATCTGTTCCCAGTCACCTCCCGGAAGATCCGTTCTCCCGATGCTCCGGAAAAAGAGGGTGTCCCCGGCCAACATGACATCATCCACCAGATACAGTACGCTCCCCTCGGTGTGTCCGGGAACCGCCAAGACACGGAACACCATCCCGCCCAGCTTGATCTCTTGTCCGTCCTTCACCAGGTGATCCGGCTCAAAATCCAGGCGGTATGCGTCCTCTCCGGAGATCCACACCTCCGCTCCTGTCGATCTTCTCAATTCCTCGACCGCACCGGTGTGGTCGTCGTGTCCATGGGTCAGGAGAATGCCGGCGCACCCGAGTCCCTCTCGTTCCATAGCGGAAAGAATGGCGTCCGGCTCATCGCCCGGGTCCACGACAACACAGTTTTTTCCGTCTTCTGTCAGGATATAGCAATTCGTTCCCAGCGAACCGACCACCACGGATCCCAAGCGCATCCCATTCCCCTCCCCGTTTTTCTAAATTCTAGCATAACTGCCCCTTTTGCGAAACCTGCGAAACACGTACAATATATATGTGAACCATGCGGTTTTCCGCACTTTGAATAACTAACCTGCGCATTCTTGTGACTTCAGTCGTGAGTTAGCCGGTTTGTCTGTGCTATTAACTAATATTAAAGCAGTATAGATATTGTAGGTGAAGCCTCAAAAAATCTTTCCATTAAATCGAGTACTGTCCGTACTT
>Ga0256404_1002697_pt1 | contig 38435 bp, 43 predicted proteins | sample RumenRJG_01DNA_FD_185990 | JGI IMG/M metagenome (GOLD analysis project Ga0256404, IMG submission 185990) | Bovine rumen microbial communities from Lethbridge, Alberta, Canada - RJG_01 | ecosystem: Host-associated > Mammals > Digestive system > Stomach > Rumen | place: Canada: Alberta | collected...
CAAAGAATGCGCCATTCTTGTGGATGACATTGAAGAGCCTGTTGAAGTCCACATACCCTTTGTCTATCAGATAGATAGCTCCCATCTCGACACAGATTTCATCCAAAGCGTTAACATCGTGAACCGATGCTTTGGTCAAAAGCACGAATACTGGGAGATTGCCTCTCAAATCAAGCTGGGTATGCAGTTTTATGCCACCCTTCTTCTTTCTGAATTTTGCCCAAGGACAGAGTTTGAGACAGAGACTGATGGTACTGCTGTCGAACGCATAGACCATGTTGTCAATGTCAAGTCTGAAGCTATCCTTCGCATAGAGCGGGCGCACCTTTTTGATAAGGACTTGCCCCAATTCCGCATAGATATGCCAATCTCTGAGCTCATTCGCCTTAGCCAAAGTATTGCGAGGAACGGCATAGCTAATACCGCAGTGATAGAGCTTATGGGTAACAGCCAACGCATTCAGGCTTGCCTCTATATCGCGCAGACTATTCTTATCAGCATATTGAGCCAGGCACATAACCAGCAACTGGTCATGGCAGGTGAGGTTTCTCACCCTGTAATTGCCTCTGTACTTGGCAACAATATCATTGAATTCCCTACGAGGTATGAACTGCATAATCTGTGCGAATACGATCTTTCCGACATTCATGTAACACGCTTCTTTGATAAAGACAGCAAAGTTAGTCAATTCAAATCGTGTACAAGAAATATCGAGTCTAAATCATTCTATTTTAATAACTTATATTTAAATCGTCTCGTTTTAACGGGACACTAGTGAATCCGTTTAATAAAGCAATGTTCTGAAAAAAAACATTTTAAGGCTACCACAATTCATGGCGGATAAAAAATATCAATTTTTATTTCACTGAAATCCAGTACGTTGTAAAGACCGTGCCGGATTTTTTGCTTTTTGGTCGCGATTTTTGCCAATATTATTCATGTGCGCATACCGAAAACAGAGTGTAAAATTTCAAAATTGACAGGACATGAATTATTTTTTATTGGCGGAAACAGATTTCTTCCGCCGGATAAACGAAGTCGGGGACTGCAATATGGAAAAAGCATACACGGCTTTCGCCACCCAAGTGATCGAACTGTGTATCGGCAGCCCGGACACGAACCGGACCATCATCGCGTTGGCTTACATCGAAATCGAATTACAGCATCATCCCGTGCGTAACCTTCCCGAAGAAAAGAAGGAAATAGCCAACTATGTCAGCAAGGCTCTCTCTTTCGTAAGGAAGATGCAGAAGTTTCTTGCCGCTCCCCAAGTGCCGCCACTCACATCCAACATCCAACCAACTATTGTTCCCTCTGCTAAAAGCGAAACGCAGAAGTCCCTGCAATGGACGGGCAACACCCTCGACCTCGTAGAATTGATTTACGGGTTGAGCGAGATGGGTTGCATCGACAACGGCGAGACACCCCTGAAGGTGCTCGCTCCTGCCCTCTATGAGTTCTTCGGGCTCGATACCAAGGAGTGTTACCGCTACTACTCCGCCATCAAACTGCGAAAGAATCCCAGCCGCACCTATTTCATCGACAAGATGCAGAAGAAACTCAATGAGAAGATTCGACGGGATGAGGAATTGGAGCGGATGAGGCGGTAAACGGGACAGTTCATTGGATAAAATCGCAGAAAGACGCGGAAATACACCTATATCGTAAAATATGAATAGCAAAAACTCCTGAAATACAAGAAAATGTAGTACCTTTGCAAAAATTTTTGCATTCATCACAGTATGGAAGTATTCAACAAACCGCCACTGACCTATGAAAAGCAGGTGGAACTGCTGCTTTCGCGAGGTCTGATAGTAACTGACAGGAAGCGTGCCGAAAGGCATCTCGCCAATATCAGTTACTATCGTCTCAGTGCGTACATGCTGCCATACAAGAAAAAGGAGGACGGCATTATTATTGATGCCTTTAAGGAAGGTACGACGTGGGATGACATTTACGACCTGTATGTGTTCGACCGCAAACTTCGCCTATTGGTGTTTGATGCCATAGAACGGCTGGAGGTGGCCATCCGAACGCAGATCATCTACCAGCTCAGCCACAAGTATGGTTCGCATTGGCAAGACAATGCCCATATCTTCAATCCTCCGAGAGAAGTCACGTTGAGGGACGGCAGGACAATCACCATTGACGTATATCGGGAAATCCAAAGCCATATCAAGGAACAGTTGCACAGCAACAGGGCAGAGGTGTTTATCCAGCATTACCACAACAAATACGGCACGCCGGAGAATCCGCCTTCATGGATGAGTGTGGAGATTATGTACTTCAACCATCTGTCGAAGATATGCACAGGCTTGAAGAACCGTGCCGACATCAACGGCATCGCATCCTATTTTGCCCTGCCTCCCAAGACCTTCTGCTCGTGGTTGCATACGATGAACTATGTGCGTAATATCTGCGCCCACCACTCGCGCCTGTGGAACCGTGACCTGAACATCGTACCGGAGAAACTATCGTTTTCAAAACGTCTGGTATGGATAAGCAACCCGGACACGGCAAAGCGGAGCAAGACCTACTACTTCTTCTGCATGATCAATTACATGTTGCAGGTGGCCAATCCTACCTCCCAGTTCAAAAGCAAGTTGAAGGAACTGCTCGAAGAGTATAAAAACGTCATTTCACTTGATTCAATGGGCTTTCCGCAAGGCTGGAAAGAGGAAAAAATGTGGGAAGATTGAAAAATAACGGAGAAAAAGTATGGCAGTTTCAGGAAAAAGCCGTACCTTTGCACTGTCAAAAAATAGAAAGTTTCAAAAACTCAAAGATAATAAGCCCTCCAGGCGAGCCGCAAGGCAGCATACTTGGAGGGCGTTCTTCATTTTAGGCGGTAGCGGAATCATTGTCCACTACTGCCTTTTTCTTACTTATTCTGCAACAGATGCTTCAGGCTTTCATCGCTGGCAATGCGCTCCAGCTCGTCCTTGACTATCTGCTTCACCTCGTCCTTGATGCGGTTGTAGTTTTCCTGCACCTTCTCCTTCATGCAGTCGTTGCCATGCTCGTCCGTGAAGTCCGTGATGACGGGAATGGGCTTGTAGGCTTTCGTCTCGGCGGCGACCTTCGCATTGTCCACCACAATCTCCGCATGGAAAATCTTCTGCTCGATGCGCTCGTCGAAGTTGTCGGAAACCGCACCCACGAACATGCCCTGCGTGAGGCCGGAAATCTTGCTGGGCGGGATGAGTGAGTCCATCTGCGTGTTGATGGAGGTGGAAACGTCCTGACGGTTGATGGAGATGGACTGCCGCTTCTGCAGCACCTTGCCGAAACGCTCCGAAAGCGTCTTGGCGGTCTCGCCCACCACCTGCCCGGAGAAGATGTTGCCGACGGTGTTCATCACCACCTTCGCCTCTTTGTCGCCATAGTCGCGCACCAGCTGCGAGAAGTCCTGAAAGCCCAGACAAACCGCCACCTTGTTGCTTCGTGCCGTGGCGATGAGGTTGTCCAGCCCCTTGAAATAGATGGTGGGCAACTCGTCGATGATGACCGACGATTTCAGCATCCCTTTCTTGTTGATGAGTTTCACGATGCGGGAATTGTAGAGGCCGAGAGCCGCCCCATAGATGTTCTGACGGTCGGGATTGTTGCCCACGCAGAGAATCTTCGGCTCTTCGGGGTTGTTGATGTCGAGGGTGAACTCGCTGTCCGACATCACCCAGTAGAGCTGTGGCGAGATCATGCGTGAGAGCGGTATCTTCGCGCTGGCAATCTGTCCCTGAAGCTGTTCCATCGCTCCCCCTTGCCAAGCGTCCATGAAGGGCGAGAGGTAGTTCTCCAGTTCGGGATAGCTCGTCAGGATGGGAAACACATCCTCGTAGCGACGGTTGAGCAGTTCGATGGCATGGGGAAAGGTGCAATACCTGCCGCCCTCGTAGATGCGCAGGAACCAGATGATGGCGGCGAAGAGGATGATGGGCGATTCCACAAAGAAGTCGCCCTGCTTCTGCACCCATGTGCGGTTGAGGTTGAGCATGATGGTGTAGGCACTCTCGTAGGCATCCGAAATGTCGGTCATGAAGTCCGGATGGATGGGGTTGCAGCGGTGGCTGCGGCGAGGGTCGTCGAAGTTGATGACGTAGAACTGCGGTTTCACCTTGTACCCCTCCGGGTGGTTCAAAAGATGGTTGTAGGCAATCATGGAGAGGTCGGGAAACTTGAAGTCGTACACATACATCGAGTAACCCTTCTCTATCTGTTGCTTGATGAAATTGTTCACCACGGCATACGACTTGCCGCTGCCCGGCGTGCCCAGCACGATGGAGGCACGGAAGGGATTAACCACGTTGATCCAGCCCCTGTTCCAACGCTTGCGGTAGTAGAAGCGTGTGGGCAGGTTCACGGAATAGTCGTTCTCCAACAGCCTTGTCTCCTGCATGAAACTCTCGTTTTCCGTGTTGAACACATCCTCCATCAGATTGTGCTTCAGCAGACGGCTCATCCACAGCCCGCCCATCAGCAGGCATACGTAGCCCGTGCCGATGGTAGCGATGTACAGTCCTGCCACCGCCTCCGTGGGCAATGGCAGTGCCAATATCCACCAGTTGAGGAAGAACAGCACACAGCCTATAGCCAGTGCCGCCCAAATCCTGCTCCAAGTGATTTTCTCTCCCTTCACGCCCTTCGTGCCGAGGCAGGAAAGGGCAAGCAGGAGTACGGCGAACAGCTTTGTGTAGAGGATGGAATGGAACAGTCCCGCCGTGCGGTTGAAGTTCATCAGAATCCTGTCCACCACACCGATGTCCACGCCCCACAGCCGTATGGCACTGTAGCAGTACCAATACACGTTCATCACTACCAATATAATACTCACGGCACGCAGAAAATCCATGATTTTCGCCAGCGCCCTCAAATCGTCTTCTTGTGACATTGTTCCTTGGTTTTGAAGTGAATAAAAAATACGATGTTACATTCCCAGTCCCTTGCGCTTCTTCTTTTTCTTCTTCCGCTGCATGGCACGGATAAACGCCTCCTCTTCGGGATCGATACCAGAGCCGTCGGGCGAGAAAAGTCCCGCACCTGAGATGTGGAAGTCATCGGTGTATTCTTCTGTCTTTGGCATAACAGCATTTCTATCTTCAGTAGGCACACTCTCTTCCGCAGGTACAGTCATCGTTATCGGCTCCTCGTTGGCGTATGGCAGCGTGAAGTGTTCCTGCAAGGCATTGGCAGAAAGTTCCCTTCCCATGCGTGAGCCGTTGAGCACGCAACCCGTGCGGTGGTCGATGAAGGTGGCACCATAGATGCGTCCGCCCTCCGTATGGCGCAGCACCGTGTCGATGCCCTTCTCCCTGAGCAGGGCTATGAAGCGGTCTTGGTGGTGAGTCGCTTCCAATGCCGCCAATACAGTGCGTTTCGTCATGTCAGCGAGTTTCCTGTCCTTTATCTCTTTCTTGGAGCGTGCAAACTTGTTTTGCAGCGCATCATATCCGGCTGACTTGCCGAAGAGCGAGGACTTGAACGGATTGCCCGTCTTGTTGCCCGCATCATCTGTGGCGGAGAACACCAGCCCGTGGTATTCCCGTCCACGCACGATGCCCCGCGCTTCCTCCACCGTCACATTGTACAGCGACAGCAACGCACGGTATTCGCCCAGCGACTGGAAACGGTACTGCCTGTTCACCGCCTTCACGATGTTCCCCACCTGCTTCTTGACATCGCCTGCCGCAACGTCCACTTTGTGCAGCGGACGCTCTATGCACTCGCCTCGCCGTTCTGCAGGATGTAGCCCATACTTCCGCTCCAAATCCTTCCGTATGCGCTCGCTCCTGCGGAAGAGGAAGTCCTGGTTGAGCCGCCTGCCGCTTTCATCCACATTGATGGTGACGATGTGCAGGTGGTGGCGGTCGATGTCCTCGTGCTTATAGACCATATAGGGCTGGTTGCCGTAGTCCAGACGGTCGAGGTATTCCCGTGCTATCTCCTGTAGTTCCGTGTCCGTCAGCACATCGTCGGGATGCGGATTGATGGAGATGTGCAGCACAGGCTTCTCCGTGCGCACCGTGGCGGGCATGAAGGCGAGGAAGCCCTCCATCGCCTTGGCAATATCCACCGTGCCGCTCCCGTCGTTGAAGATGCGGTTGGTGGCCAACAGCCGTCCCTGCTCCTTGTTAATCTTCTCCCCGTTGTAGGCGAGCGCACCGTAGAGCGACTTTCCTAAACTGATTTTGGTGACCATTTCGCCTCCATTTCTTTTGAGAGTTCCACAATCCTGCGGCTCAACGCCGCCAGCTCCTCCGTGCATTTCTCTAACTTGTAGAGCAACGCCATCGCCTTTTTCTCGGAGAAATGCGACCGCAATTCCTTCACGACTTGGTTGTAGTTCGTGCCGATGGCACGGAACTGCGCATGGAAATCCGACAGCTTGGTGTAGTAGTCCACCAAGCCCTTGTCCACTGTAACGACCCTGAACATCCTGCCGAAGAACTGCTCCTTCAGGAACACCGCCTTGGCATAGACACCCGATTTCTCGTGCATGGCGAGGAACCTGTTCCACTCGCCGTCGTCGAAACGCACCATCACGCAGTGCGTCTTTGTGTCCAACTTGGGGCATCGCCCCGTCCTTCTTTTCTCTTTCTGCATCATTGATTGGATTTAGTGGTTATGCGCCAAGGTCCCCTTTCCCAACTCCAACCATCGGTTTTCATCAGGCTTCCCGACTTCGGAGGGATAGCCCGTCCCCCGCCAGTGGGGCAAGAGCTTTTCGGGTAACTCAAATACTTTTGAGTAACTGAAAAGACATCTTGCTATTGGCTAATGCCAATAAAAATCCGCCTTCGGACGGATTGGTGTATTGCCTGATAACCCTGGTGGCAGTGTTCCAAGGGCAAGCCCTGTCGCTTGGGTGCAAAATTACGGCTATTTTCGCCTCTGAATCAGCGTTTTTGCTGTGCCAACCGCTACCACCCTGTGCCACTCGCTGCCACTCATTCCGAAAGTGATACGGATATGAAAAAATGCCTATACTTTTGCATCGTGATTCAGTTCACGGATGATTTGCGGACGTAGAAAACCGACTGTTCAAATCCATGCGTAACCGGTTTGACGGGTAAGCGGAAAAGCGGATTTTCAAAGGTCCGGCAATCCACTGATACGATGAAGCGCATATGTAATGACGCAATGACTTCATGCCGTCATTCAGTGGGGATTCAAACAGGCGAAGAACCGGATAAGGGGAAAGCCGTTGAAGCGACAAACCAATCATCCGCATAAATGAAGACACCGGGATGCAATCCCATAGAGAGACAATAAAACGAGTAAGTAATCATTCAAAAACGAGAAGACATGAGTAAAGAAATCTTCGTCGCCTTTGCGACACAGAAGGGAGGCATCGGCAAATCCACCGTCACTGCCCTTGCCGCAAGTTACCTTCACAATGTGATGGGGCTGAATGTGGCGGTGGTGGACTGCGATGCCCCGCAGCACAGCATTCACGGTTTGCGTGAGCGCGAGTTGAAACTGATAGAGGAAAGCCTCTACTTCAAGGCACTGGCCTGCGACCATTTCCGCAAAATCAAGAAGCATGCCTATCCGATAGTGGAGAGCGATGCGGTGAACGCCTTGGACGATGCGGAGAAACTGCTGGCAAACGAGGAGGTGAAGCCCGATGTGGTGTTCTTCGACATGCCCGGCACGCTGAAGGCGAATGGCGTGGTCAAGACGCTCTCGCAGATGGACTACATCTTCGCCCCAGTCAGTGCAGACCGTTTCGTGGTGGAGAGCACGCTCCAGTTCGCCACCATGTTCAAGGACAACCTGATGACGACAGGCAGGGCGAAGACAAAAGCCTTCCACCTGTTCTGGACGATGGTTGACGGCAGGGAGAAGAACGGGCTGTATGAGGTCTATGAGGACGTGATGGCGGAGATGGGGCTTTCAGTCTTATCCACACGACTGCCCGACAGCAAGAAATACCGCCGTGACCTTTCGGAAGAACGGAAGGGCGTGTTCCGTTCCACCATCTTCCCGATGGACTCCGCCCTGCTGAAGGGGAGCGGCATCAAGGAATTTGCAGAGGAAATCAGTAACATCATAAACAACCCGTAATTATGGCAAGCAGAAAAGTGAATACGGAAGGCATTGACGAGGAACTGTTGATTGCCTCCATCGGAAAGAAAAGAAGCGAGGAACAGATGCCTCCTCCCGTACAAGAACAGTCCGTGCAAGGACAGAAAGAAAAGTCCTACGCTCCAACGAGGCGCGATGCGGGCGGCAAAAAGAAACAGCAGGACGATGACTATATCGGGCTATATCTCGGTCGCAACGAAATCAAGACCCGGCAGTGCGTGTATATCAGCAGGGATGTCCACAGCGTCATCCTGAAGATAGTCAACAGCATCGCCCCGGAGGACACGACAGTGGGCGGATACATCGACACCGTCCTGCGGTTCCACCTGCAACAGCACAAGGACCGCATCAACGAACTGTACAAGAAACAAAGAGACAATTTGATTTAACAACAGTATTAACATCAAAAATTTCAAGACAATGAAGAAGAATCAAGTGAGCAATTACCGTAGCGTGTTTTTGAAGAGCAATGGCATCAACAAGAAGAATGCCATGCCAGTGGCCATCAGTCCGAAGACTTATGCCAAGATAGAGCAAATCATCCAAGTCATGGGAGACGGCAGCTGTACCGTGGACGATTTTGTGGAGAACGTGCTGAAGCATGGTCTCAGTGGTAAGGAATCCCGGTCTATATCTATCAGCGCAGCGACCTATGACATGATAGAGGGTCTGATTCATGGTATGGAGACAGACGGCTGCACTGTGGACGCCTTTGTGGAAAGCATATTGAAGTACCAGCTCCGCGAGGCGAATACCCGTCCTATTCCTATCAGTCCGACAACTTATGCCGTGATAGAGAATATCATCCAAGTCATGGGAGACGGCAAATGTACCGTGGACGATTACGTGAAAAACGTATTGCAGAGCAAACTCTGCGAGATCAATGATGTGCAGTGTATCGCATCTAAAGCATAAAATCGGGGCAATCAAATTATTCACATCTAAATTTACAAGACAATGAAGAAGAATCTCAGAAGCATTTTCAACAAGTTCATTAAGAAGGCTGGCATCAAAGCAAGAGACGGCAAGCAAGTTTACATCTGCGAGGAATTTCATCAGAAAATAAGTCTGATGGCTAATCTCGGCTGTCGAGGTGAGATTACCATAGCGGATTATCTCCACAATGTGCTGGAAGACCACTTCCGCATGCACGGGACAACCTTCAACGAAGTATTGAACGAAGCATTGAAGGCAAGATTATGAGCATCACCTATATCCTGCTTTCCGTGTCCATTGTCTGCAATGTCTGGTTTATCCTGCTGCTTCTTGCAGACCGCATAGCCGACACCAAGGCGGCAAGACTCCTGAGAGGCATTGCCGATGTATGGAAGTCGCTTCATGAAACGGCGGAGGAAAGGCCAACGATGTCCCAATCTCCAGTTTCCGACAATGAGATTATCGGGAAAAGCAAGTTCAGAATGCAGTCTCCGAGGCCAACCGCTGCCACCCCTGTGCCAAAGGATTCCACTTCCGAAAAAGGTGTGGAGATGTCGGAAAACGACATTACTTTTGAAAGCGAAAACAAAGACAGCGAGCAAGAAACGGACTCCGCTCGCATCCCGGACGAGAAACTCGACAAGGCTTTCAAGAGCCTTTCACCGGACGAGCTGGGTTATTCGGATGATGAGCCGGAAGAAGAAAGCGAACGTCCGCGAGCCTCTGGTTTCAGCTTTGACGAGATTCGTGAGGCTGTCCACATAGCCACCAAGAAGAACCCGTCGGGCAAGGAACAGCAGAAAGCGAGGGAGGTCTTCGCAGAACTGGAGGACACGGAACTCTATGAGAAACTAATGGCCGGAAGTACGGAAGTAAGTATCCGCATCAAGGGACTGATGGAAATTCGCCTGAAGAAGCCGAAGAAAGATTTCGTCATCCCCGACAAATTGGAGGACTTCAACATCCGGGACTATGTATAACGTATAACCATTGCAACGAAAAAAAGAATGAATAGAAAGTAATGCAACAACAAAGCGGCAGAGCGGTACAAGGTACATCCAGACCGCAAACGGACAGCCTAAGTCCGTGGAAACAAAAGGGCGACACCACTATATCCGAATAAAGTAAATCATTATCAACCCGCCCGACAAGGACTATCCACCCTTTGAGGGCACAAAATAGAACATCAATATGAACAAGAACAACAGTATCAGAACAATCCTCTCGGCAGCACTCCTCATCGCTGCAAGCGCAACAGCATTCGCACAGGGCAACGGACTGGCAGGCATCAACGAAGCCACCTCCATGGTCACCTCGTATTTCGACCCAGGCACGAAACTCATCTACGCCATCGGCGCAGTGGTCGGACTCATCGGCGGCGTGAAGGTCTATGGCAAGTTCTCGTCGGGCGACCCCGACACCTCCAAGACCGCCGCAAGCTGGTTTGGAGCGTGCATCTTCCTCATCGTGGCAGCCACCATTCTGCGCTCGTTCTTCCTATAATATAATAATGTATGGCTGAATACCCCATCAACAAGGGCATCGGCCGTCCGGTTGAGTTCAAAGGTCTGAAGGCTCAATACCTGTTCATCTTCGCAGGTGGGTTGCTGGCTCTCTTCATCCTCTTCGTCATCCTCTACATGGTCGGCATCGGCCAGTGGATATGTATCGGCTTCGGTGCGGTGTCGTCGTCCATCCTCGTATGGCAGACCTTCGCACTGAACGCCCGGTACGGCGAGCACGGACTGATGAAGCTGGGAGCGGCACGCAGCCACCCCCGATACCTTATCAACCGACGGCGGATAACCCGATTATTCAAGAACAAACAGAAAACGGAACAAGAATGAGGAACATATCCAAAATGACAACACTGGAAAACAAGTTTCCCCTGCTGGCGGTGGAGCACGGCTGTATCGTCTCAAAGGATGCCGACCTCACGGTCGCCTACGAGGTGGAGCTGCCGGAACTCTACACTGTGACGGGTGCGGAATACGAGGCCATACACGGCTGCTGGTGCAAGGCCATCAAGGTGCTGCCCGACTATTCCATCGTCCACAAGCAGGACTGGTTCATCAAGGAACGCTATCAGCCGGAACTTCACAAGGACGACATGAGTTTCCTGAGCCGCTCGTTTGAGCGTCACTTCAACGAGCGTCCCTACCTGAAGCACACCTGCTACCTCTTCCTTACGAAGACCACGAAGGAGCGCAACCGTATACAGAGCAACTTCAGCACGCTGTGCCGTGGGCATATCATCCCCAAGGAACTGGACAGGGAGACAGCGGAGAAATTCATGGAGGCTACGGAACAGTTCGCCCGCATCATGAACGACAGCGGCTTCATCAGGCTGCGCCGTCTCACAACCGATGAGATTGTCGGTACGGAGGAAAAGGCCGGACTCATAGAGCGTTATTTCTCCCTCATGCCCGAAGGCGACCGCACCTTGCAGGACATCGACCTCTCGGCAAGGGAGATGCGCATCGGCGACAACCGCCTGTGCCTGCACACCCTCTCCGATGCGGAAGACCTGCCTGGCAAGGTATCCACCGATGTCAGGTACGAGAAACTCTCCACCGACCGCTCTGACTGCCGTCTCTCCTTTGCCAGTCCCGTGGGACTGCTGCTGCCCTGCAACCACATCTACAACCAGTATGTGATTCTCGACAATAGCGAGGAGAACCTGCAGAAGTTCGAGAAGTCCGCCCGTAACATGCAGTCGCTCTCCCGATACAGTAGAAGCAACAGCATCAACCGTGAGTGGATAGAGCAATACCTGAACGAGGCGCACTCCTACGGACTGACCTCGGTGAGGGCGCATTTCAACGTCATGGCATGGAGCGACGATGCGGAAGAGCTGCGCCACATCAAGAACGACGTGGGCAGTCAGCTGGCAAGCATGGAGTGCATGCCGCGTCACAACACCATCGACTGCCCCACGCTCTACTGGGCGGCGATGCCCGGCAATGCGGCGGACTTCCCTGCGGAGGAGTCGTTCTACACCTTCACCGAACAGGCCGTGTGCCTCTTCACGGAGGAGACCAACTACCGCAGCTCGCTCTCGCCCTTCGGCATCAAGATGGTGGACAGGCTCACGGGCAAGCCCCTGCACCTCGACATCAGCGACCTGCCCATGAAGCGGGGCGTCACCACCAACCGCAACAAGTTCGTGCTGGGTCCGTCGGGCAGCGGCAAGTCGTTCTTCATGAACCACCTCGTGCGCCAGTACTACGAGCAGGGCACGCACGTGGTGCTGGTGGATACGGGAAATTCCTATCAGGGGCTGTGCGAGATGATCCGGCGCAAGACCCATGGTGAGGATGGCGTATATTTCACCTACACGGAGGAGAAGCCTATCTCGTTCAACCCGTTCTATACAGATGATTATGTGTTCGACGTGGAGAAGAAGGACAGCATCAAGACGCTGCTGCTGACGCTCTGGAAGTCGGAGGACGACAAGGTGACGAAGACGGAGAGCGGCGAGCTGGGCAGTGCGGTGAACGCCTACATCGAGCGCATCAGGGCAGACCGGAGCATCACTCCCTCGTTCAACACCTTCTACGAGTACATGCGCGACGACTACCGCCGCGAGCTGGCGGAGCGGGAGATAAAGGTGGAGAAGTCCGACTTCAACATCGACAACATGCTCACCACCATGCGGCAGTATTACCGGGGCGGTCGCTACGACTTCCTGCTAAACTCCACGGAGAACATCGACCTGCTCGGCAAGCGGTTCATCGTCTTCGAGATTGACAGCATCAAGGAGAACCGTGAGTTGTTCCCCGTGGTGACCATCATCATCATGGAAGCCTTCATCAACAAGATGCGCCGATTGAAGGGCGTGCGCAAGCAACTGATTGTGGAGGAGGCATGGAAGGCTCTCTCTTCGGCGAACATGGCGGAATACCTGAGATACATGTACAAGACCGTGCGCAAGTATTACGGCGAGGCTATCGTGGTGACACAGGAGGTGGACGACATCATCTCCTCACCCGTGGTGAAGGAGAGCATCATCAACAACTCCGACTGCAAGATACTGCTCGACCAACGGAAGTACATGAACAAGTTCGACCAGATACAGGCATTGCTCGGACTGACTGAGAAGGAGAAGTCGCAGATTCTCTCCATCAACATGGCCAACCACCCGTCACGGCTCTACAAGGAGGTGTGGATCGGGCTGGGCGGCACGCAGTCGGCGGTCTATGCCACCGAGGTGAGCGCGGAGGAATACCTTGCCTACACCACCGAGGAAACGGAGAAGGTGGAGGTCTATCGGCTGACAGAGCAACTGGCCGGCGACATCGAAGCCGCCATCCGGCAACTGGCAGAGAAAAGAAGGACAAGCAAGACATAACGTTTATCACAACCAATTTTATCACATTCAACAATGATTCAGAACATGGGAAGAAGATTGAAGACAACAAGTAGGCAGATGCTGCTCCTTTGCGGCATCGTGCTGGGAATGGCGAGTATGGCCATGCAGTCATGCAGTGAGGCGGCGAGGGACGACCGTCCCGCCCTCTGCGGCAACTGGGAGAGCGTGGAGGGTAAGCCCGACGTGCTCATCTATAAAGAAGGAAAGGCATACAAGGTGACGGTGTTCAAGCGCAAGGGGCTGGGTCGCGAGTTGAAACCGCAGACCTATCTCCTGCAGATTGAGAACGGCAACCTCTTCATGAATACGGGATTCCGCATCGACGTGGCCTACAACGAGGAGACGGACGTGCTGACTTTCTCGCCCAATGGGGACTATGTAAGAGTAAGACAGGAACCGACCAAACAATAGCGAGCAATGAAAGCAAGAATGACAATCCTTATCTGCCTGTGCCTGCTGACGGCGGGCAAGGCAAGCGCACAGTGGACGGTCATCGACCCGTCCAACATCGCGCAAAGCATCGTGAACACCTCCAAGAATGTGGCGCACACATCCACAACGGCGACCCACATGGTCAAAAATTTTCAGGAGACGGTGAAAATCTACGAGCAGGGCAAGAAGTATTACGATGCCCTGAAGTCGGTGAACAACCTCGTCAAGGATGCCCGCAAGGTGCAGCAGACCATCCTGATGGTGGGCGACATCACGGACATCTACGTAAACAGTTTCCAAAAGATGATGCACGACGAGAACTTCACGGTGGAGGAACTCTCAGCCATCGCCTTCGGCTACACCAAACTGCTGGAAGAGAGCAACGACGTGCTGACGGAGCTGAAGAACGTGGTGAACATCACCACGCTCTCCATGACGGACAAGGACCGCATGGACGTGGTGGAGGGCTGCTACCAGAAGATGAAGCGGTACCGCAACCTCGTGAGCTACTACACCAACAAGAACATCAGCGTGAGCTACCTGCGGGCGAAGAAGAAAAACGACCTCGACCGTGTGATGGGGCTCTACGGCAGTGCCAACGAAAGATACTGGTAGCCTATGGACTTCGAGAACCTTCACCAGATACTGCGGTCGCTCTACGACGAGATGATGCCGCTGTGCGAGGACATGGCGGGCGTGGCGAAAGGCATCGCCGGACTGGGCGCACTCTTCTACGTGGCCTACCGGGTATGGCAGTCGCTGGCGCGTGCCGAACCGATAGATGTGTTCCCGATGCTCCGTCCGTTTGCCATAGGGCTGTGCATCATGTTCTTCCCCACGGTGGTGCTGGGCACGCTCAGCGGAGTGCTCTCGCCGATTGTGCAGGGCACGGCCCAGATGCTGGAGGCGGAGACACTGGACATGAACGAGTACCGGGAGCAGAAGGACAAGCTGGAATACGAGGCGATGAAGCGCAACCCCGAGACGGCCTACTTAGTGTCGAACGAGGAGTTCGACAAGCAGCTGGAGGAACTGGGTTGGTCGCCCGAAGACCTTGTCACCATGACGGGGATGTACATCGAGCGGAGCATGTACCAAATGAAAAAGGGCGTGCGCGACTTCTTCCGCGAGTTGCTGGAACTGCTGTTTCAGGCCGCTGCCCTCGTGATAGACACGCTGAGGACGTTCTTCCTCGTGGTGCTGTCGATACTGGGGCCGATAGCCTTCGCCATCTCGGTGTGGAACGGTTTCCAGAGCACGCTGACGCAGTGGATATGCCGCTATGTGCAGGTGTATCTGTGGCTGCCCGTGTCGGACATGTTCAGCACCATACTGGCCAAGATACAGGTGCTGATGCTACTGAGCGACATCGAGCGGATGCAGGCCGACCCGAACTTCTCGCTGGATTCAAGCGACGGGGTGTATATCGTGTTCATGATCATCGGCATCATCGGCTACTTCACCATCCCCACCGTGTCGGGCTGGATTATCCAGGCCGGAGGCATGGGCAACTACGGGCGCAACGTGAACCAGACGGCTGGCAAGGCTGGCGGATTCGCAGGTAGCGTGGCGGGTGCTACTGCTGGCAATGTGGCCGGACGTGTCGGGAAACTGCTGAGATAAAGAAAGTATGTGTAACATCAAAACATGGAGAAAACAAGAAAATGGAATTCAAGTCATTAAAGAACATCGAGACATCGTTCAGGCAGATTCGCCTGTTCAGCATGGTGTTCCTCGCCTTGTGTGCCGTGGTGACGGTGTGGAGCGTGTGGAGTTCCTACCGCTTTGCGGAGAAACAGCGGGAGAAGATTTATGTGCTGGACAACGGGAAGTCGCTGATGCTGGCCCTCTCGCAGGACCTGTCGCAGAACCGTCCGGCGGAGGCAAGGGAGCATGTGCGCCGCTTCCATGAGCTGTTCTTCACGCTCTCGCCTGAGAAGAGCGCGATTGAGCACAACGTGAAGCGGGCACTGCTGTTGGCCGACCGCAGCGTGTACAACTACTACTCGGACTTTGCGGAGAAGGGTTACTACAACCGCATCATCGCAGGCAACATCAACCAGGTGCTGAAGGTGGACAGTGTGGTGTGCGACTTCAACGGCTATCCGTACCGTGCCACCACCTACGCACGGCAGCAGATTATCCGGCAGAGCAACATTACGGAGCGTAGCCTCGTGACGACGTGCCGCCTGCTGAACGCATCACGTTCGGACGACAATCCCAACGGATTCACCATCGAGGGATTCACCATCATTGAGAACAAGGATTTACAGACAATCAAACGATGACGGGTATGAAAGAAAACAGAATCAGAAAAACGGCGTGGAGGCTCTTCTGGAGTCTCCGCGACAAAAGAAAGCAGATGACGAAGTCGGCGAAAGACCGGCTGGAGAGTCTGCCACATCGGACGAAGAGACGCATCGTATTGGGAATGCTCGCCGTCTTTGCGGTGCTTGCCCTCTACACTTTCGGCAAAGCCGTCTATGACATCGGAAGGGACGAAAGTCCCACAATAGAAACAGGACATATCAAACCATTAAACGTAAATGCGTATGGAACAGACGAAGATTGAAGTACAAGACAAGGACAAGACTCCCGACAAGGAGAAAGGCAAGGAAAAGCCCAAGCAGGAGCGCACACCGCTGACGGAGGCGGAACGACTGAGACGGCAGAAGATGATTGTGCTGCCTGTCATGGTGCTGGTGTTCCTCGGTGCGATGTGGCTGATTTTTGGCCCATCGTCTGAGGGGACGATAGAGCCGGGCATGGACGGCTACAACATGGAGATGCCGGATGCCGACAAGGCCGACAGGCAGATTATCGGCGACAAGGCGAAGGCCTATGAGCAGGGAGCGATGGAGGAACGTAAGGAGAACCGCAACCGCTCGATGATGGAGCTGGGGGATATGTTCGACCGTGAAGTGGCTGGAAACGAATCCTCTGCGGATTTCAGTCTGACCGATAATGACAGCACGGAAAAGAGCAAGCCCCTGGCGCCGCAAAGCATCCGTTCGTCTGCCACTGCCTACCGTGACTTGAACACCACGCTTGGCAGTTTCTATGAGCAGCCAAAGGAGGAAAATGCGGAGATGGAGGAGCTGCTGGAGCGCATTGCCTCGCTGGAATCAGAACTTGAAAGCGAGAAAGACAAGGCTTCCGATATGGACGACCAAGTGGCACTCATGGAAAAGTCCTACGAACTGGCGGCAAAATATATGGGCGGTCAGAATGGCGGACAACCCAAACAGGAGGCAATGCCTGCCACTGTGAGCAAAGCAGGAAAGAATGCTGTCAGTCCCGTAAGGCAGGTGACGAAGCAGGTGGTATCCGCCCTCGGACAGCCGATGAGTAACGAGGAGTTCGTCGCCGCCAATGCGCAGGAGCGAAATTATGGTTTCAACACCGCTGTGGGCAAGGTCGGGGTGACGGACAAGAACACCATATCGGCGTGCGTCTATGGAGCGCAGAGCGTGACGGACGGGCAGGCGGTGAAGCTGCGCCTGTTGGAGCCGATGGCCGTGGCGGAACGGATTATTCCCCGAAATGCAGTGGTGGTAGGGGCGGCACGTGTGCAGGGCGAACGCCTCGACATCGAAATCACCTCAATAGAGCATGAGGGGACTATCGTGCCTGTGGAGCTTTCGGTCTATGACACGGACGGGCAGCAGGGTATCTTCATCCCCGGCTCTATGGAGATGGATGCGGTGCGGGAGGTTGCCGCCAACATGGGCGGCTCGCTCGGCAGCAGCATCAACATCTCCACCAATGCGGGGGCACAGTTGGCCTCCGACCTCGGCAAAGGACTGATACAAGGCACAAGTCAGTATATCGCCAAGAAGATGCGTACGGTGAAGGTGCATCTGAAGGCGGGCTACAAGGTGATGCTGTATCAGGACAGAGACTGAGAAATATAAAAGATAAAGTAACAACAATCCAATTTTTATTCACCACTAAAATCCAAAGTGAAATGAGAAAAGCAATCATGATTCTTGCCCTCGCGATGGGCATCGTAACTGCCAATGCGCAGGAGAACAAGACCGTGAATGAGAGCAACGGGAGTGACGGACAGCCTACCCTGACCAAGGAGGTCTATCCGCAGAAGGAGACGGAGGGCGACCTGTATCACGGGCTGACGAAGAAGCTGACCTTCGACCGCATGATACCACCCCACGGGCTGGAGGTGACGTACGACAAAACCGTACACATCATCTTCCCGGCAGAGGTGCGCTATGTGGATTTGGGCTCGCCCAACCTGATAGCGGGCAAGGCGGACGGTGCGGAGAACGTGATCCGTGTGAAGGCGACCGTGAAGAACTTCAAGAACGAGACGAACATGAGCGTCATCACGGAGGACGGCAGTTTCTATACCTTCAACGTGAAATATGCTAAGGAGCCGCTGCTGCTCAACGTGGAGATGTGCGACTTCATCTATGACGGCGAGGCGGTGAACCGTCCGAACAATGCGCAGGAGATTTACCTGAAGGAACTGGGCAGCGAGAGTCCGATGCTGGTGCGACTTATCATGAAGTCCATCCACAAGCAGAACAAGCGTGAGGTGAAGCACATCGGCTGCAAGCGTTTCGGCATACAGTACCTACTGAAAGGAATCTATACGCACAACGGACTGCTGTATTTCCACACGGAAATCAAGAACCAGAGCAACGTGCCGTTTGATGTGGACTATGTGACATGGAAGATTGTGGACAAGAAGGTGGCGAAGCGCACCGCCGTGCAGGAGCAGGTTATCCTGCCGCTCCGTGCGCAGAACTATGCTGCCTGTGTGCCGGGCAAGAAGAGCGAGCGCACAGTGTTCACGATGGCGAAGTTCACCATCCCCGACGACAAGTGCCTCGTGGTGGAACTGAACGAGAAGAACGGTGGCCGTCACCAATCCTTCGTGATTGAGAACGAGGACTTGGTGCGTGCCAATACCATCAACGAACTTCAAGTGCGCTGACTCTATGAAGAAATGTCTTTTTATGATTATCGCGTCGCTTGCCCTTTTCACGGGGCAGGCGCACGCCCAGCGATGCTTGCCGAAAATGCAGGGCATTGAGGTGAAGGCGAACATGGCGGACGGCTTCAAACTTGGTGGCAACGATGGCGGGTACAGTCTTGGTGCAATTCTCTCCACCTATACCAAAGGGGGCAACAAGTGGGTGTTCGGTGGCGAATACCTGCTGAAGAACCAGTCCTACAAGGAGAAGAAGATACCCGTGGCGCAGTTTACGGCGGAGGGTGGCTACTATCTGAAAGTGCTGTCGGACGCAAGGAAGGTGCTCTTTGTCTATGCTGGGGCTTCGGCTCTTGCAGGCTATGAGACGGTGAACTGGGGCGACAAGGTGCTGTACGACGGGGCGATGCTCCACGATAAAGCTTCCTTCATCTATGGCGGTGCGCTGACACTCGATGTGGAGTTTTATGTGGCCGACCGTGTAGCCCTGCTCGCCAACCTGCGGGAACGGTGTCTCTGGGGCAACTCCACAGGGCATTTCCATACGCAGTTCGGCGTGGGCGTGAAGTTCATCATTAACTGATATGGTGTATGGAGATTGACGCATTGAGGCAGATACCGCTGGCCGATTTTCTTGCAAGGCTCGGACACGAGCCGCTGAGGATGAGGGGCAATGAATGGTGGTATGCCGCACCTTACCGCACGGAACGCACTCCCTCGTTTCGTGTGAACGTGGACAAGCAACTTTGGTATGACTTCGGTCTTGGCAAAGGCGGTGACATCTTCACGTTGGCAGGCGAGTTTGTCCGTAGCAGCGACTTCATGGAGCAGGCAAGATTCATAACGGAAGCGGGCTTCGTTCCGCTTCCGCAGATAGAACCTCGTCCTCATAAGACCGTGGAAAAGAAGCCTGTCTTTGAGGAGATGGAGATAAGGCCGTTAAGTCATCGGGCATTGCTCTCGTATGTGGAGGAGCGTGGAATTGCTCCGGCGATTGCCCAACGGCATTGCAAGGAAGTCCATTTCCGGCTCTACGGAAAGCGGTATTTTTCCATCGGTTATGGAAATCGTTGCGGTGGTTTTGAGCTGCGCAACCGCTTTTTCAAGGGGTGCATACCTCCAAAGGACATCACTTCATTCAGACAGGGAAGCAGTAGCTGCCACCTCTACGAGGGCTTTATGGATTGGCTTTCTGCACTGACTTTGGGCATCGGGAATGAGGAGGACAGCCTTGTGCTGAACTCCGTAGCCAATGTGGACAAGGCAATACCTGCCTTGGAGGATTACCAAGAAATAGTCTGCCACCTCGACCATGACGATGCTGGACACAGGACGGTGGAAGTCCTGCGTAAGCGTTTTGGGGAGCGTGTGGCAGACCATTCCGGACTCTATTCGGGCTACAAGGACTTGAACGAGTACCTTGTGGCCAAACAGAAAATCAGTAACCATCAAAACAAAGAATGACAATGAACATCAAGAATATCAAGAACCTGAGAGTGAAACTTATGAGTATGGCAACCGTCCTGTTCGTGGGGCTGATGGGGTGTTTCCTCGCCTCCTGCGACGACGAGCTGGAGATCCAGCAGTCCTATCCGTTCACGGTGGAGACGATGCCCGTTCCCAACAAAGTGACAAAGGGGCAGACGGTGGAGATACGCTGCGAGATGAAGAAGGAGGGCAACTATACCAATGCGCTCTACACCATCCGCTATTTCCAGTTTGAGGGTGAGGGTATGCTGAAAATGGACAACGGTATTACGTTCCTGCCCAACGACCGCTACCTGCTCGAAAATGAGAAGTTCCGCCTGTATTACACATCGGGATGCAGCGAGGCACAGAACTTCATCGTGGTGGTGGAGGACAATTTCGGGAATGCCTACGAGATGGAGTTTGACTTCAACAACCAGAACGCGAAGGACGATACGCTGTCTGTTGTCCCCATCAGTAACTTCAAGCCCTTGTCGTGATGATGCGGATATTCATGGCAATCTGCTGTGCGCTCCTTACGGTCTGCCCTCTGCTTGCACAGGGCGACCGCACAGAGGCGGCAAGGATTTATCGCCTGCCACGGTTTGAGAGGGCGGTGCGCTGCATCAAGTTCTTCGAGGGCTGGCATACCGAAATACATCATCCGTATGTAGCATATGGCCATCAGTTGCAACCGGGCGAAAGGTATTCCGCAAGAACTATGACACGCAAGCAGGGCGAGGCGTTGCTGCGGAAGGATTTGCGGAAGTTCTGTGCCATGTTCCGCAAGTTTGGGAAAGATTCTCTTTTGCTTGCCACACTTGCCTACAATGTCGGACCATATCGGCTCTTGGGAAGCAACAAGATACCCAAAAGCACGCTGATAAGGAAGTTAGAGGCTGGCGACCGCAACATCTATCAGGAGTACATCGCTTTCTGCAACTACAAGGGGAAACGGCACAAGATGCTGCTCAAACGCAGGAAGGCGGAGTTTGCGCTACTGTACGAGCCTTAAAAGAACTGATAAATAATAGTTAGGCGTGCCATTTTGTCATTTGGCACGCTTTTTGCACTTTTTGTAATAAAAGCGTAAAAATATGGATTATTCCCAAAAACTGAGACAAATAAATAATCGATACAATCCAGATTCTTCAGTGCTCGTAGAGCAAAGGATGTTCAGTGGAGAGTCTGCATATGATAAAGATGTGGCAAGGTATGTAATGCGTGCAATGAAGGCGGTTGATGATGAATACACAAAACGTACCAAAGCCGCAGGGGAGGTCGTTAAACAGCATCTGAGAGAATCTCTAACGAATGTATCGTATGAATACCAAGGCTCTGTTATGACAGATACACACATAAGGGGAGCTAGTGATATAGACTTGCTTGTACTATGTGAGAAATTTGTCGGAACAGACATTTTTAAGGTAAGACAAGAATTAGCGAAAACATGGAAATATAATGACTGTCAAATTGGCAGATTGTGTCAGTTCGATAACTCATTTTCTCAATATGAGGGAAATAGTTCTCAGGATATGGCATCCTTGCGGACACAGATTGAAAAGATAATGTCACGTACATATACTATATGTGACACATCAAAGCCAAAGGCTGTGAAAATTACTAATCAAAATCTTCATCGAGATGTAGATATTGTAACATCATCATGGTTTCAATCATTGGATTATGTATTGGATGGAATGCCAGAGAATGAACGTGGCATAAAAATATATAATAAAAGCACTGGACTTTCTGAAGGACCGGATTATCCGTTTCTAAGCATATCAAGAATAAACCAAAGAAGTGCAGATACAAATGGACGTTTGAAAAGAATGATCAGGTTTCTAAAAAATGTTCGTACAGATTCTGAGAAAGATATCCCACTTACAAGTTTTGAAATCAATGCTATCTGCTACTCAATACCAGTACAAGATTACGTACAAAAAGAATACAAGGATTTGGTTTATATCTTGTGGCATACGATGTTCCATTTATGGAATGACGGCAAGCAAGATGACCTGAAGTCAGTGGTTGGAAACGAATATGTTTTTAAAGATAAGCCAGAAAAACTTGCGGCATTAAAAGTATTGGAAGACGAAGTTTATAAAATAAATAAGGATTTAGGTAATATATGAAACCAAGAATATTTATCGGTTCGTCAAGCGAAGGTCTTGACGTAGCTAAACGAGTTAAAGACTTTTTTAAGGAGAATTACGATTGTTATCTTTGGACTGACAATATCTTTAAGAACAATGAATCTTTTTTAGAAACATTGGTTAAATCTGCCAGTCTATTTGATTTCGGTTTTATGGTATTTTCTGCTGATGACGAACTTATTGTCAGAGATACACATTTTGAATCAGCCCGTGATAATGTCTTATTTGAATATGGTCTTTTCCTTGGTCGTGTAGGATTGGATCGAGCATTTGTAATAGCTCAACAAGAAGCAAAAATACCTACCGATTTGTTAGGTATAACTAACACACGGTATGAAGTGAAATTTGATGCAGAGGGAAATAAAGTAGCTACAGATTCACTGGAAATAGGTTTGGCTAAATTAAAAAAACAAATTGACGAAAATATTAATCTTGGGCATTTAGGACTCTTGCCATCAACCGTTTTAGCAATTTCTTATTTTGAAGGATTTGTAAAACTTGCAGCAGAATGGCTTACAGAAAACACGCCTGGATTGGAGATTGACGGCATCAAATACGACAAGGGTATCTTAAAAATTGTGATGCCGAACTCTCTTGATGCAGATATTAAAAAGAGTGCGATGTTGTATTACAAGAAATTGGGGTTAAAAGAGACTAAGATTGACACAAAACAAAGAAGTTACCCTATTCATTTTGCGACAAAAGATGGTGACGATTCTTTAGAAATCTATGATATGCCAACTATTTTAACGGGTATAGACAAGGCAATCGACATGTATTTCCGTGTAGGACATATAGGGAAGAAAATCGAACAAGAACTTGCCGAAGAGAATGAGATGAATAATTTTCGAAGAGTTTTGCAACTATTAATCAACGAGGATGCCTTTTGTAGAGAATGTGTAATAATTGAATAAAACTAAAACTCCGATGAAGTTACGGCTTCATCGGAGTTTTAGTTTTCATACATTCGGGATTGTTCCTTTACCGATTACCTCATCATCCTTGCAATGCTCGATAATGCCGGGAGAGAATCCCATGTCCCTGATTGCGATATGCCGGATATATTCCACATATTCCTGATCTTGAAAATTTCTGCCCGTGAGGTTTCTGAAAATCATCTTTATGCTTATTCCGTCATTGCTGTGCAAGATGATTTTTTCGTTCTGTCTGATTGTTTCCATGATTAAAATTTGTTTTTGTGAATACGATCGTAGATTGGCACAAAGGTTTCTTTGCTACTTTCTTTTCCGCTTGCCCTGCTCATGAAAGAAAGTAGGCGGCTTGCGCCGCCCACATATCAAAAGTGCGTATAGAGTCCCGTCACTTGCGTAAAGACCTCTTCCAACATATCGAAGAAGATGCCTTCATGTACTTCTACGTCCATTGCCTTGCTCTCGAAGGTCTTCTTGCTGAACGTCTTGCGGAAAAAACGCATGTTGTAGAGGTCAGTCCCTGCATCATAGATGATGTCAAGGCGGTTGGCACTGGTCTTGTTCCTCGCAAGGCTCATGCGCAGTCTGTTGCCCATATCCACAAAATCCCTGCTGCCTGTCATGACGGCAAAACGCTTGCCGCCTATCTGCTCCAATATAGTCCGTGCTATCGTATTCATTGCCTTTTGGTTTTAGGTTTAGGCGGTGCGGACACCGCCTAAACGCAAGTGAATTTCTCAATACTCTAATTTCTCAGTGATAGATGTGTACTTCTCCAACCACTCTTTCAGACATTCCATGTTGTACTCGCTCGTGATGACTGCCGTATGGCGGTCAATGGCGGTGAAACGGCTGCTCTCGTAGTTGTCTATCCACTCTTTCAAGGTGGACACTCCCCATGCTTCGGCATCGTCAAACATTCCGTCCAATGTTGTGATTGGCTCATTGAACTTGACAATCAGTGTTTGATAGGCTTCGCTCATAGTCTGTCCTCCTTCCTTTTCAGCCACTCGTCACGTTTCTGTCGGCACTCGTCCAACGTGGGCTTTACGCAGGAGAAAAGTTCTCCGTCCGTGTGGCGGTAGTCGAATTGCACGAGGGTACGCTTGCGTCTGCCGATACCCGATTGATATTTCTCGTACTTCTCAGTACCTGCCGCTGTGCAGGTACTGAGTCCGTTGATGGTCATTTGTGTAGTCATAATCGTTTCTATTACGCTGCCTTCATCCGCTGACGGATAAGGTTGATGTTGTTGTTTACAAGATTGATGATGCGGTCGTGATACTCGGTGTTGGCATTGCACACGCCTCGGCTCTGAACCACTTGGAGGGTCTTCAGCGACACCTCTATCGTCTCGATGCGCTTGCCGTCAATGGTGGCGGAGAGTATGAGGGAGTCGGCTCGCTTGTAGTACGTGCCTACGCAGTGGTGCATCGCCTTGCCCTCCAATATCATTTCCTCTACGCTCTCTATTACCTTGACGGAGATGAGTTCATCGGCAAACACAAGTCCGAAGAACATGCCTTTCTCTTTGAGGAACTTCTTCTCGTCCTTGATAGCCTGCTCTCGTTCCTCCGCTGTCCGCTCGCGTTGCAACTGCTCCTGCCTCTTTGCGGCCAACTTGTCGTGGAGGGCTTTGAGGTCGGTCGGGCAGACGTACTTCGGCTGACGGATGTCCTTGCCGAAGTGGCGCAGGAGGTCTATCGTGTCGCACCATAGAGAGCCGTCGGGAATGGTGTAGCCGTTGCGGATGCAGATTTTCACGGATGCCCAATAGTTTTCGATGTTGCAGGAGGAGTTGAGGTAGTGGCGCAGCATGGGGTGTTGCCCTGCCTTTATCAGCGTTTCCGCACGGCTGTCAGACAAGAGTGCAGGAATAAGTTTTGTGGGTACGATGTCGTGGAAGTCGCCACGGAAGCCGTTCCTGCGCAGCTCGTCCACCGCCTTGTATTCGGGGCAGAGGAGCATGTGGGCGATATGCTGGTAGGCAAGGTTGTCACCACGGATTGCCATGGGTGAGGCAAAGGTGAAGGTGTCAATGTATCTGCCCAACGTGCGCTGTATGGCTACGATGGTGCGCTTGCCCTGCTTGTTCCACCAATAGCCGCCTATCTCAAGGGCAGTAGGAGTCGCCTTGCAGCCTTTCTCCATTTCCACGATGAGGAGGTACATGCGTAGCACTTGATACTCTCCGCAGGTGGTGAGTAGGGTGAAATACTGCTTCTGCTGCAACTTGCGCTCCAAGGTGTTCTTCACCTGCAGGCGTGCCTTGCAGTGGGGGCAGATGCAGGTGCGTGCTGTGCCGTCTGTCTGCCATGTGTGTCCGCAGTCCATGCAGGTGGTGCGTCCCTTGGGTAGCCGGTAGGCATAGTGGTCCACACATTCACGGAATGCCCATTTCAGTTGTCGTTTGCTGATGGGGCGCAGGTACCTGCTCTCGGCAAGCACCGCTTTCTCAAACTTGTTTCTCGGTCTCATACTTCAAAATCGAATAAGGAGGGTTCAACTTGGGGTTTCTGTGGCTTGGCTGCCCTTGCTCTCTGTCGGTTCTGCATCTTGCGCAGTTCCTCGTCTTGGTATTGGCGGATGGCTCGCTGACGTGCTTCCGCCTTCTCCTCTGCGGTGAGTTCCACCACGTGGTTCACGGCTATCTGACATTGCAGGGGGTTGCCTACCTCTATCTCGTTCTCGTCATAGTAGTGTACGGCTTGTCCGTAAATCTCTCCGTCCGAAAAGCCGTTGCAGCCGCTCTTCTGCACGTAGTTCAGAATGTAGGTGATGCAGTCGTCGATGTTCTTGGCAGGGTTGTGGTAGTTCTTGGCGAAGAGTTCGTCCTCCGCTGCACGCTGCTCCAAGTACATCTGTATCGTTCTCTTGAAATGGTCTGTTCCTTTCATGTCGCTTGCTGTTTTATAGGTTATCGTTCTTGTAAAGTATCTCGCAGTCCTCCACCTCGGTGGGCAGCCCAAAGAGGGGGTAGTGGCTGAAGTAGGGGTGCGTGCTGCCGTCCTCGTCCATGAGGGGCGAAACGATTTCCACCTGCCATTGGCTGACCCACTCGTCCACCATTCGGATTTCATCATCTGTCAGTGCCGTTGCATCGCCATTGATGAGGTAGCACAAACTCCATGTGGGTATCTTCTCTGTCGTTCTGTTCATATCGCTGTCAGTTTATAGGGGTTATAACATTCGCTTGATAATCTCTCTGTGGTACTGCGGATTGACCTCGTTGAAAAGGAACTCCACGAAGTCCTGCCGTGCCTCCTTGTTCAGTTCGTGGTACAACTCGCTAAACGTGCTGTGGTTGCCGTTGATGTAGGTTTCCACCATATACTCGAAGATGTTGTCCACCTCGTAGTACCTGCACTGCTGCGCTGCCGTCTTGCATGTTCTCTTTGCCATTGCCGTAGGGTGTTAAAGGGTGAGTAACCAAAGGAGAAGCCCGAAGAAGGTGATGAGGGAGAGCATGAGCACTATCACGCTTATCACCACTCGGAACACTCCGTTCACAATCTCTCTGATGACGCTCCAAAGGATGCCGATGATCCAAAGGAACGTCTGCACGATGAGGGTGCATATCGCCACCGCCATATAATGTGCCGTCTGTCTGATGTCCATTGCTGCTGTCATTGTCTGTTCTGTTTTTAAATTCTTATATGCGGATCCAAGAGCTGAGGGAGTTGAGTTTCAAAACTTCTTATCTGCCTCTCGGTTATCCGACATTTTTTTATGCGTCTTCCTGTCGCATCGGTCGTTTTCGTTTCGGTTGCCCCATCAAGGTAGGGATTCGGAAATGCAAGGTTTTTCGGGAAAAATACTACCCGTAGGGCTGGAGATTTTTCTCGCAAAACAGGAGGCTTGACCTTGCTTTTCCGACAAATCCCGGAGTTACCTTTGCGGACGAACGAGAATGACCACCTGATGCGCCGTCTGGAAGTCGCAAAATGGAGGTAAGCGTAACAAGAGGCAGATTGAATGGAACATCTCCAAAATGCGAAACTGCATGAAAACATAAACAGCGTAACCTTTGGAGACTCGCTTGAAAGCGTGAACAAGCCGAAGCCCACAAAAGAAGTGTGTCCGTATATGCCTATCCGACTTGTTCGGACAGACACATACGGACATTCTTCTCAGGCTTCGGCGGTACGGACAACCTTTTGTGGCTCACCCGTGAGCGGCAAGTGGTTGGCTGTACCTATTACAATTCCGCTTTCAACGAAAAGAAAGATAAAGAGGGAACAGCTTGAAAGCGTGAACAAGCCGAAGCCCCACAAAAGAAGTGTGTCCGTATATGCCTATCCGACTTGCTCGGACAGACACATACGGACATTCTTCTCAGGCTTCGGCGGTGCAGACAACCTTTTGTGGCTCACTCGTGAGTGGCAAGTGGTTGGCTGCACCTATCCCTGTTCCGCTTTCAACAAGAAACAAAAGGCGCAAGTGGTAAAGGCGGTTGTGCCGTAAGAAAGATAATCCGCACATCCATCGTCAAACCCTCGGTTTGATGCGGATATGCGGACTTTCTTTCAGCCATGCCGCCAGTGCCGATGACCGACCCTTACCATTTAAGGGTGAATCATCAGCACGGTTTCACTTGCGCCAAGAGGAACGACAAAAAGAAGAAAACGGCAAGACCCCGTAAAAGTACCTCTCTCGCATAGCCATGAAAGGGTTGTCCGCTTGCCGATTGTCTAAACGAGAGTTTAGGCTTCAAAAGCGGACATTCCTTTCGGATATGCCATAGTAGGAAAGAGGTTGTCTGAACTCGTTTCAGCCAACGCCTTTCCTACAAAAAACTCACTTTTACGGAAGAACAGTAACAAACAGGTCAAGAAATCACGCTCAAAACACAGAAACATGAGCAATTCCTTGGAGTACCCGAATAAAAAGTGTACCTTTGCATACAGAGTTGTGAGGCGAAGTAAATCACAGAATATCAGTGCACTTGCACTTTCGCTAAATCGTTACCATAAATCCGCAACTCCTTCATTCTAATCTGATACTCAATCAGATATAAGTTTTTTGATTATCCGCCGCAAAGATAATTATAATTTTCTTTCTGACAAGACAACTGCTCATTACTTTTATGCTTTTTTCTTTGCGCAATGCGAATTTTAGCGTAACTTTGCGTTGAATTAATAATGACTAATTATTTACGATAATGAAAAGTTGGTTAGCAAAGATTGCTATTCTCACCTTATTTACATTCATCCCGTTCGGTATCAACGCCCAGCAACAGGCTGGCGGCGACACCACAGCGACCGCTACACAGGCTGATGCCGCAGCCGACTCGCTCACCGATGCCATGGCAGCCGACTCTATGGACGATGCCGCTTTGGCCGACGGTCAGGACCTGCAGCCCGAGCATCAGACATTCTATAAATCGCTGAAGACGAAGTTCATCGAGGGTAACGCCGGCTTCATGTCGTTCGTTGCCCTGGCGCTGGTGCTGGGTCTGGCCTTCTGCATTGAGCGCATTATTTACCTGAGCCTCTCAGAGATCAATGCCAAGAAGTTTATGAAGGACCTCGACGCCAAGATTGCCGCAGGCGACATTGACGGTGGCAAGGACCTTTGCCGCAACACGCGGGGACCGGTGGCCTCCATCTGCTATCAGGGGCTGGCGCGCATCAACGACAGCATCGACAACATTGAGCGCAGCATCGTCAGCTACGGTTCGGTGCAGAGCGCCAACCTCGAGAAAGGCTGCTCATGGATTACGCTGTTCATCGCCATGGCGCCGTCGCTCGGCTTCCTCGGTACGGTGGTCGGCATGGTGATGGCTTTCGACCAGATTCAGACCGCCGGCGACATCAGTCCGACCATTGTGGCTGCCGGTATGAAGGTGGCGCTCATCACAACCATCTTCGGTATCATCGTCGCCCTCATCCTGCAGTTGTTCTACAACTATATTCTCTCGAAGATTGACCATCTGACCTCGCAGATGGAGGAGTCGTCGATTACATTGCTCGACGCCATTATGAAGTATAAACTCACGCATTGATGATGAAGAAGTTGTTGCAGAAGTTCACATCACAGCCCACGGAGAAGCGCTCCTCGGCCGTACTTTACGCGCTGACTGGCCTCATTGTGGTGGTGTTTGCCCTGTTCTGGCTTGTTGGTTTCAGCAGGCCGTATATCGACGACCCCAACTTCAACGCGCCTCTTTTCACCGACCTGTTGCTCATCACGGGTTACCTGCTCCTTGCCTTTGCCCTCGGCATTGCGGTGTGGGCGGTCGTAAGGTCAGCACGCACATTGGGCAAGGGCGACCGCGTGGTCAACAACATACCCGTGCGTCGCATCTCGCTCACAGTGGGCATTGGTACGTTTGTCATGATGCTGGTCACCTTCGTGCTGGGCTCATCGGCACCGATGAAGATCAACGGCGCCACCTATAGCGACGCCTTTTGGCTCCGCATGTCGGATATGTTTATCGTTACCTCGTTGCTGCTCATCGTCGCGGCTGTCGGTGCCGTCGTCTATGGCGCAACCAAATATAACAGGAAATCATGATTATCCAGCGTCGTAAGCATCGTGTGCCTGGGCTCAACACCACGTCAACAGCCGACATATCGTTTATGCTGCTCATCTTCTTCCTGGTGACGACCAACATGGATGTGGACAAAGGCCTGTCGCGGCAGTTGCCCCCGGTCAACAAGGAAGAGAATCAACAGTCATTTGCCGAGAAGGGAACGACGATGGCGCTGAAGATTACACCAGACAACAAACTGATTGTCAACGATAAACAACAGCCGATTAAAGGCTTGCGCAATCAAGTGATATCGTTTGTCGAAAGGGTAGGGAAGCGCCACCTCATCACAGTGGAGGCTGACCCGCAGTCGGATTATAACACTTATTTCCACCTGCAAAATGAACTGGTAGCAGCCTATCGTGTGTTGCGCAACCAAACTGCGCAGCGACTTTATCACCGCAATTTCGCCGCATTGTCGCCCCAACAGAAAGACCACGTCAGGGATGTTTGTCCGCAGCATATCGCCGAACAATACCACGATCCGGCCGCAGGACCTGTTGCAGCCGGTGGTGCCGGCCAACAGTCGGCTGCCGGCAAAGCGAAAGGAGGCCAGCAATGAGTCGTTTTCGCAGATTCAACCATGAGGTACCGGGACTGAACACAGCCTCGCTGCCCGACCTTATCTTCACGGTGCTGTTCTTCTTCATGATTGTCACCCACATGCAGAAGGTGGCGGTGAAGGTAAAATACCGCACACCGCAAGGCACCGAACTGACGCGTCTGACCAAGAAGTCGGCCGTCTCCTATATTTATATCGGTCGGCCGAATGCCGGTATGCGTCATGCTTATGGCAACGACTATCGTGTGCAACTCAACGATAAGTTCGCCTCGCCCGCCGAGGTGGCCGACTATGTCTCGGCTGAGCGCGACCGTATGTCGCCAGAGGACCAGCAGCAGATGACGGTCTCCATCAAGGCCGACCGCGGCACCCACATGCAGCTCATTAACGACGTGAAGCAGGCATTGCGCCAAGCCAAGGCCCTTCGCATCAACTATTCGGCGACGGAGCAGGGGAGAGGGAAGTAGAAGCGCTGCCATTCATTAGGAGAAAAAGTAAGCTCACGCTGATTTCTGAGGCGACAAAGTAACCACGCTGATTTCGCAGATAGCGCAGATTAATGTTATACCTTCGATCTCGCAGATTTTTCCTAATACCGATGCTTATTCAATGCCTAAGGGTGGTGAGAAAGATCTGTGAGATAAAGGGTGGGCAGGAATTCTGCGTTATCTGCGCAATCTGCGTGAAAGAGATTTCGCCGCTATGAATGACGGCGCTCCTATTGACAATGCACCCGCGAGTAAATTTCTTTCGCCATCCTTTGATAGTTCACATTATTTTATATAACTTTGCACTTGGAAAGCAAAATGCTTTCTAAGGGGTGCTTCGGCTTTTGCCGTTGCTGAGAACATACCCAAGAACCTGATCCGGGTAATGCCGGCGTAGGTAGGATGCAATCCCTTCAGTGATTATTTTAAATTCAACTAAGGTATCAATGAACAAAATGATGATTACCTTTCCGTTGGTTGTGGGCGCTTTGACCTTGACAGTCGGAACTGCGGAGGCCCAGAACGATTCCATTCGTCAAGCTTCCTTGCAAGAGGTGGTGGTAAAAGGTGTGCGTGCAGCCAGCAACGCTCCGTTTGCCGTAACCAATGTGAAAAAACAAGAACTTAACAATTTTTCCAAGACTGGCCGTGAGTTGCCGTATCTCTTCGCCAATACACCCGGCATTCTTGCCTGGGGTGAGAATGGTTTAGGAACGGGTACAGTGTATATGCGCATCCGTGGCGCTGCCGGAAGCCGCATCAATGTCACCCTCGACGGTGTGGCACTGAACTCGCCTGAAGACCAGACTGTGTTCTGGGCTAACATGAACTCTTATGGTGCTCTGCTCGGTTCTGCGCAGATACAGCGCGGTATCGGTACGTCAACCAATGGCGACGGTGCTTTCGGCGGCACCATCTCGCTGGCCACGGCCATGCCCAACTACCAGCCGTCGCTCGAGGTCACCGGGTCGTACGGCTCCTACAACACCTATAATGTGGGCGGCAACTTCTCCACCGGCCTCATCGGCAACCATCTCATCTTCGACGGAGCCTACCACCACACCGGCACCGACGGCTATCTGCACGGCACCAGCGGCAACTCGGGCAGCTACTACGGCGGACTTACCTGGTTGGGCGACAACTTCAAGCTGAGCTACAAGAATGTGGGCAACTATGAGCACACCGGGCAGGCCTGGAATGGCGTGACCGCAGGCAACGACGGCTATTCCATGAACAGTAAGCTTGGCGTGAAGACTTATCGAGACCTCTATAAGATGGGCATGGGACGCTTCAACAGTCTGTATGAGGGCTTCAAAGAGCCAGACCCAGACTTGAACGAGGGGTGGACCATCTCTCGCTACAAGATGGACGACGGCAGCCTGTGGAAGAAAACCACTGATAATTTTGTGCAAAATCATAACATTCTCTCATTCTCGTGGCAGCCGTCGGCCCACTGGACCCACAATGCGGCGCTCCACTACACCTACGGCCACGGCTATTACAAGGAGTTCCGGCCTCAAAATAAATATACAATGTTTGGCATCCCTGCAATCAACAAAAAAGGTAAATTAGCCAAGTCTGACTTTGTCCGCCGAAAGGGTTTAACGCAGCACACCTACGGCATTATCTACAACGCCAACTACAAAGACGAGCAATGGGATATTTTATCGGGCATCAACCTGCAGCAGTTCCGTGGCAATCACTATGGCTATCTTGACTATATTTCAACAAATAACTCTGACGCAGTAAATATAGGGAAAGCGCCCTACGACGGCAACAAATATTATGACTCCGACGCGCGCAAGTTCGACTACAGCGGTTTCCTCAAGGCCACGCTGCACCTCAGTCAGTCGTGGGATGTGTTCGCCGACATGCAGTACCGCCACGTGCACTACAAGACCAGCGGCCGCAACGACAAGTTCTACAAGCAGTCCGACGGCACTTACCAGAACCAGGCACTCAACATCCACGAGGACTACAACTTCGTCAATCCCAAGGGCGGCATCAGCTTCCACGAGAACGGCCACAAGGCTTATTTCTCAGTTGCTTATGCCGGACGCGAGCCTGAGCGCAACAACTTCACCGACAACGGTTCCTATCCCGCTCCAAAGGCTGAGCATCTGCTCGACTTTGAATGGGGCTACAGCTACGACGGCGGCAACTGGCACGCCGGTGCCAACTTCTACTACATGAACTATCACAACCAGTTCGTGCAGACCGGCCAGCAGAGCGACATCGGCGAGAACCTCACCACCAACGTCAAGAAGAGCTACCGCACGGGCATTGAGCTGACAGCCGACTGGACACCGCTGTCCTGGCTGACCGTGGCCGCCAATGCCGCCCTGTCAGAGAACAAGATTAAGGACTTCGACGAGTATATCGAGACCTACGATTTGACTGAAGACGGTAACTGGATTGACATGGATCCTACAGTGAAGCATTACGACAACTCCACGCTGTCGTTCTCGCCGTCGGCCATTCTTAACGGCTTCGTCACGTTCCGCTACCGCGGCTTCGAGGGCACATGGCACACCAACTACGTGAGCCGCCAGTATATGGATTTGTCTGAGAATAAGGACCGTTCGCTGCCTTGGTTCACGCAGAGCGACATCAACCTGAGCTATCGTCTTTCTTTGAAGCATTGCCTCAAGGCCGTGATTTTCGGAGTGAATCTCAACAATATTTTTGACCGTCACTATGCTGTCTCAGGCTGGAGCTACTCTGCAATCGTTGGAAAGGACTATCCTGAGACCAACCGCTACTATCAGCTCGGCTACATTCCTGCCGCCGGGTTTAACATGATGGGCAACATCACGTTGCAGTTCTAATACATCTGTTTTACATATCATACGGTATTTGATGCGGTGACCGTGGCCAACGGCAACTTTCTCACCGCTCACATACCGTATCAAGACTGATGGTATGGTCATTGCCGGCCTCATTTTTAAGACAACAAAGTGAAAAGATTTGCGTGCAAACATTTGGCAGATTGGATAATATCACCTAATTTTGCAACAGATAATAAAAGACGATATGATAGAGTACACAACCATAAAGAATCCTTCCCCAAAACTTGAGAAGCTCTTGCACAAGATTGGTGTGGAAAAGCACGAACGTTTGGAACGCTTAAAATACGAAACCAACTTCGACAAGATTATCTACATTAACGAGTAGAGACATCATGGAAAAGACTACCATTAAGATTGGATCTTCTAATGGTAACAACTTCGCCATTGAGTTTTCTCCACTCAACAGGGAGTACTTTGCAGAGAAAACATGGCAGCTAATAAGTGGTAAAGTTGATGTTGTAAACATCGATTTAGTAAGAATAATGGGAGAGAGCAAGGCCACTTTGCCTACACTTTCGGAGATTAGCCAGTCCATAGCCAATTTCTTCATGAGCAAAGGTAATATTATACTGTGCTATTACTGCGACTTTCTAAGTGTTATCCCTAATTCTAATAAACCCATCACCTGCCAAGAATACAGGAGTAGACTCTTTTCTGATTTGTTCTATCGCTATGTTAATAAATACCACATTGGCGATGTAAGTCTGCATGTTATACGCATAGAAAGTGTAGAGACACATTATGTGCATCTCATATATAGAAATGAGTTATCTTCATTAGAAGAAACCATCAGTAATGACATTAAGGACACTTACAACAAACCATAATCCGCAATGAATTTTCTCCTTGACCATTGGCTTGACATCACGACCACCGTACTCGGCCTGGCATACATCCTTTTGGAGTATAAGGCCTCTATATGGCTGTGGCTCGTGGGCTTCGTGATGCAAGCCATGGACATTGTGCTCTATTATCAAAAAGGACTCTATGCCGACTGCGGCATGGAGTTCTATTATATTGCCATGACCATTTATGGCTTCTGGGCTTGGAAATTCGGCAAGAAGCGGCAGCAGAAACAGGGCGACGACCTTCCGGTCACCCATTTCAAGCGCTCTTGCATCCTGCCTTGGACCGTGGGCACAATCGCCATCTGGGGTGTGTTGTGGTACTGGCTCACACAGATTGGCTCCACCGTTCCCGTAGCTGACGCTTTCACTACAGCCTTGAGCTTCGTGGGTATCTGGGCATTAGCCCGCAAATACTTGGAGCAGTGGATCATTTGGATTGTCGTTGACATTGTGACCTGCATTCTTTATTTCTACAAGGACATACCCTTCAAGGCCTCACTCTACGCGCTCTACGTCGTCATTGCCATCATGGGTTATCTCAAATGGCGCAAGATGATGAAAGCGGCAGCCAACAATCAATAAGCAGTTCACGAAAATTCATTTTTCTTTGCCATTCCGTTTGTTTGCACTATCTTTGCAAGAAAAGTGAAGTCATGCCAACAGAACTCAATATCGTTAAGAAAGGAGAAATCGAATACAATCAACGGCGTGGAGAACATGCACACCATGACACTCGGCGCAAAGGCCGTCATCCATTTCTAACAATCCCCGCTCCGGATATCGCTGATGTGGGTACCGCCATACCTACGGGCACATCAAATACCCGGAGCGCCGTTTATTCTCCAATATAGTTCAGCGAAGCATGGCTCAAGGCCTTGTCGCTGCTGTTGGGTCCTACCATGATGTCAAATTTGCCTGGGTCGAGGATGTCATTGCCCTCAGCATCCTTGTAGGTAAGGAGAGCCGGCGTAAGCGAGAAGTCAACACGCTGACGCTCGCCGGCTTTCAGATGGATGCGGCGGAAGCCTTTCAGCTCTTTCACCGGGCGGGCGATGCGGGCGGCGGGGTTATGGATGTAGAGCTGTACAATCTCGTCCGCGTCGTGCTTCCCGGTATTGGTTACCGTCACCGAGGCCGTCACCTTACCGTTACGCGTCAGCTCGTTGCTGTCCAGATGGAAATCGCTATAATTGAATGTGGTATAGCTCAGACCGAAACCGAAAGGATAGAGGGCATCGTTGCGCACGTCGATATAGTTGCTCTGGTATTTGTAATATCTTGTTGCGCCCTCGGCCGTTGGACGGCCTGTGTTCAGGTGGTTATAGTAGATGGGTATCTGTCCCATACACTGCGGCAGTGATGTGGTGAGCTTGCCGGAAGGCACTTTGTCACCGAAGACCACATCGCAGATAGCATCGGCAGCCTCAGAGCCACCAAACCACACATTGAGAATAGCCTGACAGTGCTCGTTCTCCCACTTCAAGATGGTGGGACGACCGGCGAAGTTGAGCAGCACCACCGGCTTACCCGTAGCGCAGAGCTTCTTCAGCAAGTGCAGCTGTGCATCAGGCAGGTTGAGGTCGGCTCGCGATGAACTCTCACCGCTCATCTCCGTCAGCTCGCCCATCGCACAAACGATGACGTCGGCGCTGGCCGCAGCCTGCAGAGCCTCACGCTCAGCCTTGTCAGCATCCACCCGAGGTATCGGACGTCCGTAATTGCAGTTGGCCTGTGTGGCCGAGTCGTTGTAGATGTTGCAGCCTTGCGCGTAAATCACCTTTGCCGATGAACCCACGGCGCGCATCATGGCTTCCTTCAGTGTACTGTATAGTTCCGGTTTGTCAGCCGTACTCCAACTGCCCACCATATTCGATCGGTTGTCGCCGAGCGGACCGATGAGGGCGATGGTACCCTGCTTCTTCAATGGCAACAGGTTGTTGTCATTCTTCAGCAACACAAAGGTCTCTGCAGCAAAGTCGCGGGCCTGCGTCCGGGCTTCGGGTTGATAAAGCGCTGTCTTGGCCCGCTTAATGTCAATAAACCTGAAGGGGTCGGCAAACAGTCCCAGCTTATATTTCGCCTCAAGCACACGACGGCAGGCTTGATCAATGTCCTGCTGACTCACACGACCTTCCTCTAAAAGCTTCTTCAGATTATCCGTATAAGCTGATGAGCACATATCCATATCGGTGCCGGCCTTCAGCGCAAGTGCAGCGCAATGGGCATTATCCCCCATGCCGTGTTTCACCATTTCGTCGATGGAGCCGTAGTCGGTTACCAGGAAACCATCGAAGCCCCACTGATGACGCAGTACACCATTAATGAGCCAACTGTTGCCTGTCGCAGGAATGCCGTCAACCAGATTAAACGACGACATCACCGAGCCCACACCAGCCTTGACTGCGGCCTCATAGGGCGGGAAATACTGGTTGTACATGCGCACACGACTCATATCAACCGTGTTATAATCACGGCCAGCCTCAGCTGCACCGTAGAGAGCATAATGCTTCAGACAGGCCATCGCATTGTGAGGGCCATAGTTGCCCTGAATACCCTCTACCATGGCCTTGGCGATGCAACTACCCAAGAACGGGTCTTCACCTGCGCCCTCAGCAATACGGCCCCAACGGGGATCAAGGGCAATATCTACCATCGGACTATAAACCCAGTTGATACCCTGCGACGTAGCCTCGCGAGCGGCAAGGGCAGCACCTCTGTTGATGGCCGTGGTATCCCAACTGCACGATTGGGCAAGGGGAATAGGCAACACGGTCTGGAAACCATGAATGACGTCGAAGCCAAAAAGAAGAGGAATGCCCAAGCGGCTCTTATTCACGGCTATCTGCTGCAACTGCTTGATTTTCTCGGGGTCACGCACACTGAGCACTGCTCCAAGATTGCCATCGGCAGCCAAGCGGGCCAATGGACTTTCCATCACCTGACCAGTGACAATGTCGCCGCCTGGCAACAGGTTGAGTTGACCGATTTTCTCCTCGAGCGTCATGCGACTCATCAACTTCTGGATGAAGGTGTCCATGTCGGAAGCCGCAAAGCTCATCGTCGATGTTATCACGAAAGACAACAGGATAAATAGTTTTTTCATCAGAGTTAAAGCATTACTTTATTTAATACTCTAACGCTGTTGTCTGGGCAATATTGCCCTGGTGCAATATAAATAAGGAAGCAATAGCCTTATCCCTTCTCGCCTCTGAGCTTACTCGGCGACATGCCGAAGTTGCGGCGCACGTAGCTGCCGAAGAACAACTCAGGAAATAGGGTAGGGCTTCAGCGCCGTCTGCCTTTCCTGACATCGCCATTGCGTCACCCTAATTTCCACGATAAGGAAGGAAAATTGGGTGCAGCCGATAAAGTCCGTGGAGATGTACGCCATCGGTGACAGTGTAGTGGCCGGCCTGGTGCCGGCCACCAGCCGCCGTTGTTGCGGGCGTGTATCCATCTGCGAGATTAGCGTAAGCGCATCCGCCTTTTTTAGCTCACGCAGGTTTCGCCGACAGCTCAGAGACTGGCATCGGTAAAATCTGCGTTATCTGCGTGAGAACCTATACTACACTTACGCTAATCGCGCTGATGTGTGGGAAAAATGCCATACCAAGGGTTGGTGGCCGGCACCAGGCCGGCCACTACACTGCTACCAAGGTTGCATACCTCCACGGACTTTATCCGCTGCGCCGCTTTGGCCCAAGGGGGATTGTCCGTGGCGGACGGATGCCGCTGCCTAACCAAAGAATTTGATATGATAGCGTGCTAAAACTATTTTTTTTGCTTACCTTTGCGGTCATGGAACAAGAAAAGATAGACTTC
>Ga0256404_1002698_pt1 | contig 38428 bp, 33 predicted proteins | sample RumenRJG_01DNA_FD_185990 | JGI IMG/M metagenome (GOLD analysis project Ga0256404, IMG submission 185990) | Bovine rumen microbial communities from Lethbridge, Alberta, Canada - RJG_01 | ecosystem: Host-associated > Mammals > Digestive system > Stomach > Rumen | place: Canada: Alberta | collected...
CAGCGTATCCAGACTAAAACAAAACTGACACCGATGGAATTTCGGTGCCAGTATGTTGCTTAAAATTTCATATCCCTGCTTAGGGGGTGTTTTTTGTGCTGTCCGCACAATCTGGGGCGGTTCACATTTATATCTCTCATACGAATTGGCTTGATTTTAGATACCCACTGACGATTCTGAAAAAGCTGCATTCACAACATCTGCTAACTCCCAAGGTTTATTGTATTTTGCCTTGGCATAGATATCCATCGTCACCTTACTATTCTCGTGGCCAGCCAGATACTGTACCGTCTTAGGATCAACCCCTTCATGGATCAGATTCGTGATATACGTGTGTCTGAGAAGATGCGGAGTAACTTTAAAGTCCAAAGTGTAGTAAATGCTCTTGTCCGTCCTGCATCTTTCACCAACCTTAGGAGAGATCGTATGATGGATTCTTTCTCCGTTAATATATTTATAGATTTTCCTTTCCTTTGCTGTTCGCACCGTGATGTAGTTCCATATCCTTACAAACTGCGAATACGACAGGGGTTCTCCGTTTGAATCTGCAATCACATAATCAGATATCGATCTTTCTTTTTCCACCTTAAGACAATCCACAAGGATCTGCGGAATGGGGATATCACGTCTGGCAGCCGGAGTCTTGAGCAGCGTGGATACTTCTGGCCGGTTATTAACGGATCGCCATGCCCTGCGGACCGAGATATACGGAGTCTGTTCATCCAAATGGACACAATCCCACTGAAGCCCCAGAATCTCTTCTCTTCTGAGACCGGCATACAGCCCAAGCATTACAAAAGGATAAGGAGGAAGATCCTTTATCGTACTTAGCAATGTGGCAACTTGCTGATCTGTGAGTGCTGTCATTTCTTTCTTTGGCTTTCCTCCGCGTGGGTTAATGCCTTTTGCAGGATTCTCCCGTATCACGTCACTTTCTACCGCTGAATAAAAGACACACTTAATAAGCATGTTGACCGTGCCATACAGTCCTTTTGACATTTTCGATACCGGAACCATCAGCATTTTCAGATCATCCGCAGTGATTTCATCTATATATCTGTCTCCAATCGGCTCAATTATATGCTTTTCCATAGCTTTTCGGTAACCTCTTAAGGTGTTTTGCCTGACCGTGGCAGATTTCATTGTAAGCCATTTTTCGCAGTACTCCCGTACTGTCGGATTGTTCTTACGGAAAACAGCATCCGCTATCGTTTTGGAAGCGACTTGCACCTTATCATAAACTTCTTCCCTGGTCTTGCCATATATATCGACCTGTTTTCCGTCTACATCACGTATCCTCGTTCTGTAATACTCGTTACCGTTCTTTTCCACCTTTGTGTATTCCGGAATAACTTTTTTCTTTGCCATTGTTTCCTCCTAGAATTAAGGGATGGATATGTGATCATATCCATCCCGCTCATTACTGTGCTCTCGTGTCGTTCCATTGATTGAAAACATGCTCCAACATCGGAGCGACGTCTTTGGGACGGTTGTACTTTGCCTTGGCATAAATGTCCATTGTTATTTTGCTGTTCTCATGGCCTGCAAGATACTGTACTGTCTTGGGATCAACCGAGGCATAAATCAGGTTTGTAATATACGTGTGCCGGAGCTGATGAGGTGTAACCTCAAAATCCAAGCTGTAGACTACATGCCCGTTATTCCTCGCTTTTTCTCCAAGCTTTGGATACAGCATATATTTCACATATTTGTCACCAACCTTCTTCTTAGCCTTTCTAGGCAGAGCCGTTCTTGTCACAATATAGGTCCACAGCCTTTTGAACTGAGTATAAGTTAGCGGTCCGCCATCTTTATTGGCGATTACATATTCTGACTTTGCAGTTTCCTTTGCTTCCTTAAGTGCTTCAGCCAGCCTCGGCGGACATGGAATATTTCTATGGGCAGCCCTGGTCTTCAGTTCTGTCAGGATCACCGGCTGATTATTCTCCGTATGCCACGCTCTACGGACAGTCAGATATGGCGCCTCGCTGTCGAGATATACGGAGTCCCATTGAAGAGCCAGGATCTCTTCACGTCTCAGGCCTGCATAAAGTCCAAGCATCACGAAGAGATAAGGCGGGAGTCCTTTTGTAGCAGCCAACAGCTTTTCAACCTGATCATCGGTTAGAGGAATGCGTTCTTTCTGAGGAATGCCTCCTCCTTCCGGCGAGAGGTATACGGTAGGATCCTTGTCTATCACCTTACTTTCGAATGCAGACTGAAAAATGCACTTGTACAGAACATTGACAGACTTGAATACCGAAGCAGACATCTTCGATGCCGGGATGATCGCAAGACGGATATCGTCTGCCGTAACATCTCCCATCTTCATATCTCCGAGTGGTTTAATGATATGATTTTTCACCTTGGACCGGTAATCAATCATTGTAGTCTCTCTCACATTCGCGGATTTCATAAGGAGCCATTTTTCACAGTATTCTCGTACCGTAGGTGTATTTCTTCGGAAGGTCTTGTTTTCAATCTGCTTTTCCGTTTCCTGTACCTTGTCGAAAAGTTCCTCTCGCGTTAATCCGTATAACGATATCCGGTTTCCCTCATTATCAGTGACACGAGTTCTATAATAAGTTATTCCCTTAACCTGAACCGTTCCATAGTCAGGAAGGATTGGTTTTCGCTTTGCCATTTAACATCATCCTTCTTCTGTTAGTCGCCCCTCCGCTTTCTATACGTTGGGCGTGTCGAATCTGCAGGCCTTGCTTTATGAGTGCACTTTGCGATGTATTCATCAATCGCGCTCTCGGTAAAATAAACGCAACCATTCTCAACGAACTGCACATATGCAATCAGACCATCGAGCCTTGCTTTGTCCAGTACCTTTACGCTGATCCCTAAAATCTCAGCGGCGTCTTTTCTTGAGATCAGGTTCTGCATATTTCCACCTCTTTTCGGAAACACACAGGACTTGAGGCTGAAAAGCTTCGCTTTTCATGTCCTATGCTATTCATCTTCAGTCTCTCTTTCCAATGTGCGAACAGGCCTTGGCCGATCGACCTGCACATTTGACTTTCTGAAAACCAGAAAATCGTAGCCCAAACGACTGCTGCAGTAGGTGCAAAAGTCCTTATTTGTCTGATAGGGATCTTTCCTCACAATCCTATAAGAGGGAATGTTATAGAATGCACTGGCGCAGGATGGGCAAAGGCAAATCTCCATTCCTTTGCTTTTACTATCCATAATTCGTAATGCTTCGTCTTCCTTTCATGTTGTAGGAGAATTACCTCCTCAAGTGGTAGATCACGAGAAAGGCAAAAAATTAAGTCTCTTCAGGTTTTTTTATTTTTTTTCGGATAGTTTTCAGCCTAAGGCATATTGCTGCCGGGCTTTTTCCCAAAGTTTTACTGATTTCTTTTTGTGAGAAATCTCCGAATGCCAGCCGTTCAATCAGATCAAGCTCTTCGGCAGAAAGCTTCATCAGATTCTTCAGGAGCACTGGATCCTCAATCTCCTCAAGCCACCACAATTCACAATCCTCACTTGGATGCTGGTATACTGTCAGTTCATCTCTGAACTTGTGCAGCAACGGATTCTGAGCCTCATCTTCCATATCGGTCTCATCAAGATTACTCAGCTGCTGAGTGTGTCGTTTATAAGCAATGTCCCTGTTAAATTGATGAAGGTCAAACAGATACATCTCCATAATCTGTTCTTTTGTCATTCCTGCAGCTTCATATTCTTTACGAAGCTTCTCCTGCCTTTCAGAAAACTTTTTTCTCTCGTAAGCAAAATTGATTCCCATCTTTTGATCTCCTTGAATTTTTGAATTTGCGTTGACGTCAAAAATCCGGAGATCATGGGTATTCCGCTATGTAGCAGAGCCAATAGCACAGCATAAAAAAGTCCTTTCCGCCTGCTGCGGTCCGAAGGGCACAAACACGCCGGCGTAAGGACTCCTGTTGCTGCATGCCTGAAAAAGGGTGCAGAAATCTAAGGGTACCAATACTGCTTTTTCAAACGGATTGAAATCAGCGTATTTGTATCCTTGGCCCTTGTACTTCAGGCTGCGAATATTTTGTTAGTTGGCGGCAGTATGCCGAAAAACGAAAAAGCCACCGACAGGAAAGACGCATATAGGTAGACCTATACTGTCTTATCCTGCCGGTGGCCTCTCACGTATGTCTGGAATAACTACCGGTGAAGCTTCGGGCAGCGCCTTAAGCGGCTGCCGCACGGTCAAGTGACCTGGAAGCGGATTTATCTGGGCCCTGTTTCAGCCCGACCGTTCCGTCGTGATGCCGTTGATTCAGTTGTTATACCGCTGTTTGTGTTTAAGCGGGAACAGCAAACCCGTGCTCTGAGAGCCAGACATGCGCCTTATCAACTAAGTCCTCCGGCGCTTCCTGGATTCCGCAGATCGCTTTGTATACACCGCCCCAAAAGATCAGATCTGGGGCTTTCAGCATATCTGTCTCGCCGTACTTGACGAGGTAAGCCTCAATTTTCTTTCTGTCGAGGCTGAACAGAGCCTCGTTGCGTTCCTTCACGAACCGCTCAATCATGGTCATTGTCAATGCCTCCTAAGTTCTAAATCATCATATCGCTCCTGGCCGTCGGGGGCATATAAGTCGATCACATCATGCCTCCGGCCTTTCAGCGTGCGGACCATCTCCACGCCGCACATCCCGCATTTTACTCTTATCTGGTTCTTATCATTCTTGAGCCCCGCAACTTCGTTCTTGCAGTTCGGGCAATACCAGGAGTAAATCGTCCAATCCTCCAGCATCGCCTTGCTCCTTATCCTTATCTTTTTCCCGATGAAAGTGAAACCAGCACCTGACAGTCGCTCATCTGATAGCAGGGAATACGCCTTGTCCTGACATACTTCAGAATCTGGACAGCGTTCCCGCACTCTTCACATTCCATCCAACCGTCGGTTTCCTCTAAGTCGAGGGACTCATTCAACTGGCCACAGATCGGGCACACAACATTAACTGCATTCACCTAAAACATCTCCCATCGCTTTAGATTTTCACAGAGCCTTCAGCACATGGCGGGCGACGCCCTGAACCTTAAAGCTCTTTACCTTTATGACTTTTCCCGGATACTTTTCCTCATTCTCATAGGCAAGAAGATAGCAATTTTCATCCTCGTCATAACCGGCATACCGTTTCAGCGTGTTCTGATTGTCAGGATCCAACGCAACGACTATATCGCCTTTGGAGGCAGGGCAATTGCGCTCAATGACAAGCAGATCATCCTCTTCGATACCGGCATCGACCATGGAATCGCCTTTTGCGCGGAGAATGTAGAAGTCTCCTTTGCCGAACATGGAAACGGGAAGGCTCACGTACTCTTCGACATATTCCTGCTCCTCTTCGGGAGAACCGCACTGAATCGAGCCTACAAGTGGGGCGGAGAAATAGGCTGTCTTCATCTTGGCACTTTCAGGAGCGGAAAGGATACCTCTGTTGTAGTCAAGCAACCCTCTTTCGCTAAGCTCCTGCAGATACCGGTGAGTGGTGGATCTAGCCACACCGACACCCTCCGCCACATCACTGATCGTGGGAGCAATGCGATTCTTCTGGTAGTACTTGTTTACGAACTTCAGTATCGCGTCCAAAGTTCCCTGATCTTTCGTCCTCATACTGGCACCTCTTTTCATAAGTGGGATTTCAAATCCCAGTAATGTCATTATACTCAACCCTAGTCAGATTGCAATAGGGGCAGAGGCATGGTGTCGGTCGTAGCTGACATCAAATTTTGCAAAGAAAAAGAGATGGCATTTGTGGGTGACATCTTCTCGAATTCAATCAACGAATTATAATATTTGGGACCTTAATGGTTCCAAAATCAACCAGTTAGAAGTATAATGATGCTATAATCCCCTCGAAATGGAGGTTGAATACACTATGAAATCAGCATCGTATAACAAAAACAAAGAAATCCTTATTCGTGAGCGAAGCCTTTCAATTGGGGAATCTGATGAGGTCCGCTTTTCAGACTATATCAAAGAAAAGCGTAAACTTGAAGCCAGTCCATCAGGCAAGAAGAATATCACAACCAGAGAACTCGCAGAACGACTTGGTATTGATTATGAACAGTTTCGCAAAATACTGAATATGAACAAGCCCACTAAAAAGAGGGATTGTATCATTGCTATTTGCGCAGCTCTTAGACTTAATTCCGAAGAAACAGACGAAGCTCTTGTGCTGTATCAGTATATGCCCATTTTAGACACTAACAATCCTCGGGATGATCTCCTAATAGAGATCCTGGAGGAGCAATTTTCAAATCCATTAACGATAAAAGAAATTAACCAGCGCCTTGTTCGAAACGGATACCCCGAGTTAGATATCATAGACCACAGGCCGTCTATTAAACCTGCATCCGAGCAAGAGAATGCTCACTTTAAGCTACTCAAGAAACAAGTGCAGACTTTTACTGACGACTTATTCTTTGGCGATCAATATGATTCTCTAGATACCGAGTACAGTATATATAGGTATCACTGTGTCGCTGAAATGTGGCTTGACGATATACAGCAGAAACAAATATACCACCTTTCCGCTGATACTCATAATCGTTACTGCATGGAATCGCGCAGTGCATCCGGACATAACTTTCGGACCTATAAGAGTCCGGAAGACTCCGGAATTTTCAAGGATTATTATCTTGAGCTCGATGCTATGGCGAACCATGAGCTGAAAAAGATGCTATGCATACTAAATGACACAAAGAATTACCAGACCCGTATCAGTGCTGGTATCAGTGATGATGCTCTCCATGTTTATGTGGAAACTTATAATTATACGGTACCTGAATTGAATGAGTACTATTTGTTTGAATACAAAAACGGATTGTCAGTACTCTCAGTTTTTCGGACCAGTGAATTTATGCGTTGCTATCTCAAGCCAGACGTATTCACTCAAATCTATGGAAAAAAGTCAAACACATTAATCGCTCAATACAATTCAGTTGAACAGATACTGACTGACCGTAATCCTGCACATGCTGATCTATTAAAATGCCGTTCCCGGTATTTCAAAAAGTTACAAGAACAAGCGGATGTACTCATTTCAGACATTAGGGCTGGGAAGACATATATTCGTCACTTGGATTTTATATATGAAGACAAAGACAGGGTGTGTGAATATTTTGGTGTAGAAAAAGAATTCGATTGCACCTTGGACGAGGAATATGGCGACATGATGTACGCAGGTAAAGAGTCAGCAGACTTCCAGATCGAAAACTGCGGCACGGTGAATGTTACAATAGAGGACCTGTACAGAGCATTCGAATTAGGATTCACAGATATAAAAGAAATATGTAGGGTGAAAAGGAATTTGGGCTCAATAGAAGAAATTCTGAAATAGCATTAAAATCGGGACTTATATAGTCCCGATTTTCTGTTTTGTATTTTATTCTGTTGTATACTCCTCTCGTGAACGCTGATACGGCGTCACAGAAAGGAGTTTTTTTATGGTTATTTCAAAAATGAAATTGGTTTTTACAGAGAACGAACTCAACCGCATCTCTGTACAGGAAAGTCCGCAGGGGGTTATTCGCATCACAGCGGACGTGCACGGAATGAAGTGCTGCGAGGCCAGAAGATTTATCAACAACATAATAAATATCGTTCGAATGGCCTTCCAACTCATTGTAATCCACGGATATAATCACGGGACAGCCATAAAGGATATGCTGGCGTGCGACTTCCGAAACAGTCACATTTGCAGGCAGTTCTCTGATCCCTACAATCAAGGCATTACACACATGCTAATCACCGTATAAAAAGAAGGAAAACAAAACATGGGAAAAAGACGAACATCACCATAAACAACAAGGAGGACATCAAGATGGCAAAGTATATCGTAGAGGCCCCGGAACCCAAAAAAGGGCAGAAAGCAAGTTCAGGCGGTATACGTGAAAACGGAAAACTGGCATCACAGTTCAAAAATCCAGTACCCTATGAAGAGCGACCGACGCTGCCGCCTGCATCCGCCGTTCAAAGGGCAAATGTTGAACTTGCACGTAAGGAGCAAGCTAGAATCCAGCGAAAAGAAGTAGGAATGTATCTTCTTGGCCTAGCTTGGCAAGAGTTTGGAGAGCCGGTTTTGCGTTCTGGTTTCCGTAAGCTAAGTGATATTATCATCGGCAAAATAGAAACTCCCGCTACTCGGCACATTCCTTCGCCTGAATACTCAATCATTGACATTGAGGCGGAGGACATTGAGGAAAGCAATGACACCGATAAAATCATACGATTCCCTGACAGAAAAGTCATCTAAAGCTGCAAATAGTGGTCGAAAAGATTGTAACTTGAAAAGGCCCCTTCAGTCTACCATCTGAAGGGGCCTTGCCTATTTCCATTTATCAGTTCTGTCGCGGGCATACAGTTTTCTTTATTTTTCAAACAGTTCTGCAGCCTTGAGCACCTGGTCTCTGTACTGGTTCTTTACATCTTCAGGAGCTTTGATCTTAACTAAACCTCCGAAGCCGAACACCCAGTTAAAGAATACTGTCCCCACAGCAACTTCCGTTATAACGCGGAAGTTCTGCTGATCACAGGCATAGGTTTCCACGTCCGGCCCAAAACGGTCGATGATCGCGTCCATAACGCCGTTGTCGCAGACAAGCTCAACCTCTCTGCGCGGAGCGTTGTACATACGGAACATCGTATTGATGTATTTGTTCACATCAAAGCCAACCGGTGCCGGAACAGCAGCTTCGCTCAGGATCTCCGGACGCTGATAGATTCTATCCACACGGTGGCTGCCGACAGACTGATACTTATCGGAATAGCCAACCACATAGTAGTTGTCTCCGTCCCAGACAAGAGAATAAGGGCTGAACGTATACTGCTCACCGCCGTGATGTAGCAGACGTTCTTTCTTTACATTATACTCAACCTTTTGGAAACGGATCTTGCGTCGCTGATTGATGGCATCGTTAATAGCATCAACGATCACGAGGATCTGTTCATTCTCCATCTTGTATCTGCCATCGATTACGAGATTGCGTTTCAGCTCACGAGCCTTATTTATACCGGCAAGAGCGGTCAGCTTCGCAACAAGCTGGTCGCTTTTCGTTTTGGTCATGAATTTGGCGGACTGTACCGCGTCAATCAGAAGCTTCAACTCGGCGATATCAAATTCGCGCTCGATGAAGTTGTACTGGTTCTGCGTGGACCGGACAGCCTGGATCCCGATTCCAGCCTGTTGCAGCATCTCAATATCGCTCTTGATTGTGGTACGGTGCGTTTCGATGCCGTACTCGTTCTTAAGGATGGAGCAAAGCTGAGATGTGGTCAGGTAATGGTCCTCATCCGTTCGTTCTTTCAGTATGTTTATAAGATAAATCGGTCTTAGTTTGGCATCTGTATCCATAGGTGCACCTCTTATTATTCATCTTCTAAAAGTTGTTTCATGTATACATCGTTGCAATAGTATTGTGCTCCGAGAATAACTTCAATCTCTTTATCGCTGTATTCTGCTCTCTTTAGTAGCATAACGTATTGAAGGATTTCAACGAATCGGATGCATTCTATTTCTTCATCATTGAATACATATCCCGTCTCTCGATGGAGTACTTTACCACGGAGTTTGGGAAAAATTGAGGCGGCTTGGTCGACAGTTTTCAATCTTCCTAGAAGAAGCTGCAGCGAACTTGATAGTGCGCCTGCGTTAATTGAATATGCATTTAATATTTTCGCCTTCAAACCCGGTTGAGTACCAATTCTGCTTATATTGTCGTGCGCTTGGTCCTTGAACTTTTTAATCTCAGCGTCTTCGCATTCTAGCTGATCAATATAATCCAAGATTGCCTTTTTCACCTCAGAACAGTCAAATTCACTTGTGTGTGGATAGTCTGGATTTTTGTCATATTCATACTCAAATGCCGCACTTATTGCCCCAAGCCTTTCGGGGGAGTATTCATATGATTGCCCCGCGTGTTTACTAAGATGGCTAATAGGGAATGAATCCTCATCTGCTATGATTGAGAGGATATTACTAAGTTTATCCCCGTATAGGATAAATGAGGCCTCAATTTTTGAGTTTGCTCTAAAATCTTTATTATATAGGGAGCTAAACATATAGCCTACATTTGATATCCCATTTTCTGTCATGCGAAACAGTTCAAAACTATTGATGTTATACGATGTTTTTCTATGTACAAACTGTAGAAACCTGATAATCACAGAAGATATCCGATATACAAAATCAGTGTCTTTTGCACTATCAAATTTAACTACCAGCTGTGGGTGCATTGTTAAATCAGTCCTAATTCCTTCTATTAATAGATTCCCGTAAACTAATTCGACGTTAATCTTTTCCCCACTGCACATAAAAATATAGCGTTTAATAATATCTTGGCCGTACAGTAAATCTTTTGGCTGATATTCATTTTTGCGTTTTTGCCGATAATAATAGTCTAGAGGAGAAAAGAACTCGTCGATCTCATTTCCTCTCATAATAAATCCATCTATTGCATCATCCGAAATACCTTTATAGATGTAATTCATTTCAAGGCATACATGACTGAGACCACTACCGATTTGCTTTTTTACAGAGGCAACACTATGCTTATAAATTCTGTCAGAAAAAGGAAGTAGATAATTTTCATTTAGAAAATATCTCTGTATATTATCACCCTCGTTGACAGGCATAAGAATATAGTCCATCTCATCTTGTATATAGATGCATTTTGTTCCAAAGAACTCTAGATACCCTATGTCTTTAATACTCATAAGCACTCCTTATTCCAAGCTCTTGTAAAAGTCGCGAATATACTGTGCCATCATCGTCCGGCGAGTATCCAAGAACAGTGCATAGTCGAAGATATCCATCTCCATGAACTCCACCGGAATACAGTTCTCGGCCAGATTCGCTTCGAGGTCTTCCATTGTGGTAATACTGCCGTAGAAGTTGCCCGCGCCAGAGACCTGTTTTCTCATATTCGCCATATACTCGCACGGAGCGTCGTCTTTGATCTTGATATTGATCTCTGACTGAGTGTACACGTAATTTGCGATCTGGTTGTAGTCCTTCCGGTTGTTGACGCCGTTCTTCTGCAAATACTTCTTCGGGAAAATGTGGTGGATATCACCGCGCTGCTCAATCAGGGACTGAACATCGATCTGACTGGACAGGAAGCCACGTGCACCTCTCTTAACCTGCGCCATGAGGAAGGTTAGGAAGTACGGGCTGCTGGAGACTGAGGTGTCAAGTCGCTGTACAAGTACGGTATCCCAGAAAGCATCGGACAACTCACCAGCTTCAGTATTCTTCAGGAACTGCACCGGGTCTTGCTCCGTAAAGCGCTTGATATCATAGTCGATGGCGGATTCTGCGGAACCGGAATAGCGGCCCGTCAGGATGGAAAGCACGATCCATTTTCGGACCAGTGTTTCGATCACAGCGGAATCAACCTTCATGTCCTTCAGAGACAGATACAGAATATAGCCGAAGTTCAGTACGTTCTGGGAACGCACCAGTGAGGAATCGATTATGCCGGTCGAGCGGACGATCATCAGATACCGCTTGAAGTTGGTTTCACTGACAAAGGCCTCAACACCCTCCCGCAGCTGCTGGAAGGAATCCTGCGCGATGCTTTCCAGATTCTCTCTGGTTTCAAAATTTCGTCCAGAGAGCAGGCTGACCAGGTCCGCAATCTTGCCTCTCTTGAACTTATGCGTGAAGGAAACGCGGAGCACATCGGCATAGTTGGGCACGTAAATGTCCTCCTGCTCCTGCACGATCCATTTGATCTTGTTCAGGGCATCGGACTTAGCGAAGTCAGCGTCGTTGCTGATAATCTGTTCGTAGTCCGAAGGCCTCTGCATGAAGTGGCAGAAATAGTCGATCATCTTCCGGATCTCATTGCCGCCGTATTTATCGTCAGAAGAAATCTTGGACATGGCGAAATCTGCCTGCGACAGCACAACACCCTGAGAGTTGATGCGGATGAAAATATCCGTAACCTCGTCAATGGTCAGTGCCTGAGAAAGCTCTGTCACACCGAGGTTGATGCCTTTGATGGACATCAGCTTCATTAGCGTTTTGTTGATCTCAGGCTGCTGCCCCTCAAGGCCGTTGATCTGGCAGTAGTTGTTCACGAACTCCCATGCGTTAAAGCTGACATCAAAAACCTGCGCGATATCCGGAATCCACTTCACATCCTTCTCAATAGCCGGATTGCAGACCTCAAAGACCTCATCAATAGGATTGAAGGCTATGGTGATTCGCTTCTTTTTGTAGGTGGAATCCACCACCTGCTGGCCAACGACCGCAGCCTGAATCGCTGTGATACGCTGCTGACCATCGATCAGGATCTTCTTGCCAGATGAAATCTTCCCGTCCTTCAGGCGGACGTCGGGATTTTTCCAGACAATGATATAGCCGACCGGGAATCCCTTATAAAGGGAGTCCATCAGGTCACGCACCTTCGATCCGTCCCATACGAAAGGACGCTGGATCTCCGGTATGGCAATTTCACCAGCTTTGATCGAACTGATAATGTTTTCAACGGATGTGCTGTTTACATCAAACTGCGCCATGCCTGCTGTCCCCCTTTACTCGACTCCCAGCGCTTTAAATACTGCATCTTCCGCGCTGTTGTAGAAGATGAGGTTGAAGCAGCCGATTAGCTCTGCAGGTACTGTGCCGAGGTCTGCCGCCGACGTGATCGGCAGGAGTACCTTCTTGGCTCCGCTGTCCAAGCACACCTGCAGCGCATTGGCCAGCTCCTCGACCTTGATCATCGTGCCGCTTATGCTGATTTCACCCAGCACGGCGAGGCTGCTCAGTGTTGGCTTGTTCAGAGCGATAGAGCACAGTGCAATCAGTGTTGGAAGCGCCAGTTTTCCGGTCATCCCGATGCCCTGCAAGTCCTGATAGTTGATGATGTAGTCCTTCGTGGTCGTGCTGATGGACCCGCTGATCCGGTTTCCGTTGGCCTTCAGGAAGTTAAAGGCGGTATTGGAGGATTCACGGGCATCCCGGTCCGTCCCGATGCCGGTCCGCTCTAATTTTCCGTTACCGGGCAGCATCTGGCTCTCCAGCCGGAAGACACCGATCATGCCGGATTTGCCGTGGCCAATGGTATATACCTGACCAGGATTGCAGAGCCCCTCCGGAATCAGCTTGCCACCGCCTTGCTCGGGAACGGAAACAAAATGCTCCTCAAAGCTCTCGTTATCTATGTAGGAGAAGTTGACGTCGTAGAATTCCATGCCGCCCAGTTTCTTGAGCTGCTCTTTGACACGACGGCGCATCTCCAGTGCCAGTTTCAGGATTTCTTCCAGCTGCTCCTTGGTGTACTCACCGTCCGGATACAGCAGTTTGATGAGGCCGCCGACCATCTTCCTGACAGCGATGGTATCGCGCTGATTCAGGTTCTTACCAAGATGATAGAAGTGGTCCAGCGCATCGCCATACTGCTCCTTCCGCAGCTCCCGGATAAACTCGGCGAGGTAGTCTGTGATGAAGCCGTAGTCATCGGTGAAATGCTCCGGACGGAACTTCGGAATCTCCCAGCCGGGGATATAGCAATGCATGCGGTCGAGGAACGCCGTATCGGTTCCCATCTCCGGAGGGAACGGATCAAAGAGGCTGCTGGTCTTCAAGAGAACGTCCACGCTCTGATTGATGTTGCCAACAAACACCATCGAAGCGCTGGCGGCCTTTTCTTCCTTGCCACGGGCAAAGGAACCGGATGCCATGTAGTCCTTCATAATCTGGATGCCGTCTTTGTCTTTGAAATTGATCCCGGCCACCTCGTCGAAGGCGACGCAGTCCCACAAGCCGACGAGGCCGACCTGTTTCCGAGCCATGTTGTAGAACAGATTCGCTACAGTCGTCTGGCCACCGGAAACGAGGATGCTGTTGGGAGAGATTTCTTTGAACAGGTGGCTTTTGCCGGTGCTTCTCGGCCCAAGCTCACACAGATTGAAGTTATTCTCTACCAGCGGCACCATACGGAGAAGCAACAGCCATTTTTCACGCTCTGTCAGGGTGTCTGGCTCCATGCCGATGGAGCGGAGCAGGACATCCATCCACTCTTCCTTGGTGAATGACTTCCGGCCTTCCTTCAGTTCGTTGATATCTACGTGGGGCATCTGGATTGGCGTGAGTTTACGGATTTGGATCGGATTCCCGTTCTTCTTATCTTCTTCGATGTACTCGTAATCCAGCTGAACGATGCACCAAATACCGCCGCAGAGCAGCCGGTCAAATTTCTCCGGATATTCGTCGGAGATCGGAACGGCCTTCAGACCCAAGTTGGAGAACTCTGCCTCGTACACATCCCGCTTGATGTTCAGGCTCACCGTGATCTTGTCGATGACGGTATAGCTGCCACGGGAGCGGAGCATGGAGAGGATCTTCTGGGCCTCATCCGGGCGGACGAAATTATCGGCGAGAATCCTTTTGACGTTCTCGACGCCTTTTTCGATGACTTCTTCGTCATCGGAGCTGCAATACTGCCCCAGTAGGAACTCAAGTACATAGACGGGTACGTTGGCCCCTTCCTTGATCTTCTTTGTGAGGTCTTTCCGGACAATCTTTCCGTCGAAGCACTGACGGAGCTTGCCCTTGATGATTTCACGGGTATCCATCGTACCCTCTATGAACTGATCCATGATGTTCCTCCTTAACCGAAGAAGTCGAATTCATCCACCGCAAATGCGATATCGATCTGGAATTCTTCGCGCTGCACTTGCAGGCCGTTCTCGTCGGCGATGACGAGGTAATAGGTCTCAGTATTGCTGTATTTCAGCGATTTCAGATTGAAGCTGCAGCGGAAGGTACGATCCTGCCCGTTGTCGCTGGTCTTGTCAGCGATGATCTTCTGGACATCGCTGATCGCCTTTCCAGCGCTGTCCGTGAAGTACAGCTGGTAGGTCGCCGCTTCTCGGTTCCCGCCAACAGGCTCCTTCTGATAGAAGTTCAGGGAGAAGATCATATTGCTGATCTTCCGGTTGGCAGAGAGCAGGCTGATCTCCACAGGCTTCGTGTCGTACTTGCTCCTGTTCCTCTTGTATTCTTTACTCTGGTTCCGCAGGAAGTGGTACTCGATCAACGGCACAACCATCTCCTGCAGGCTGATGCCACCGTGAACGAAGTTCAGGCCGCCGCCCTTCATCTTGATCCGGATCGTCTCGCGGGGAGCCCATCCATCATAGTGCGGATTGTCTCCAGCAATGAACTTCACCGGGAGCAGGAAGTTAGAGTGATAGCTGTTGTGCATGATCGCATAACGCCTGCCAACCTCTATCCGCTGATCGTCCTGCGATTCGAGGTTTACCTTGTCATCCTCCTTCAGCGGGCTGTAGGTGTACAGGAACCCGTGATCGGAGGTGATGATGATATTCGCGCCGCCCCACTCATTGGCGATGATACGGACCATGTTCTTGATCTCCTCAATCGCCGTGTCGCAGGCGGTAAAGATGGAGCTCTCCAGATGACCGGCCTCATCAATGGTGTCGTGGTAGATGTAGACCACGTTCATGCCCTTTATGAGCGCCTGCCGGTCAGCTCGCTTCATGCCGATGATGTCTTTATACTTAAGCGCAACACTGGCTGAGTCTGCTGTCTTCAGGAGCTTGTCCCGATTATTCGCTTCGGTGGACTGGCCGTCTGCCAGCACCACCAGCCGCTCAGAGCTGTCAGCGCCCTTGATCTCCGTATGGATGTGCTTGTGCGGAAGCAGTGCCGCCATGCCAAACTTCGTGATCGTCGGGAAGACTGCCTGCATGGACTTCAGGTCCACCTTGGCTTGCGTCTCCCGCTGCAGCTGCTCTGCAAGGGAGGCTGCCACTTCATAGCGCAGGGCATCGGAAACAATCACATACACCTTGCTATCGGAAGCTGCCACCTTCTGGCGATAGAAATCCGCCTGCTGCGGCACTTCCAGAACCCGGCCATACTCGCGCAGATTGTCCGCGCAGGCATCTGACCAGTTGGTTCCCAGCTGACCGAGGAACCACGTGGTATAGAGCCCTTCAACCTTCTCCATCACATGGGTGAAGAGGTCGGACAGCTCCTCGTGGTAGTTCTTCAGGCTCTCGGAATAGGTCTTATGAAACTCCCGGTAGTAGGTGTCCATGATGTAGTATTCCGTTGTGTATTCCTTCCACACCTTCACAGGCTCCACGGTATGGAACCCAGAAGAATGCTCTTTGAAGAAGGCCTGCATCTTCGCTACCTGCAGGATGCCTTCATAGTAGTTCTTTACGTCTTCATACCAGACGCAGGTCCGGCGCTTCTCCACGGTCTGGGTGATCGTGTCCACGTCGATAATATGATCGCTGATCTCAGTCATCAGCTTCACGAGGATGACCTCATTGACGCACGGGAAGGTCTCCGTATCCACGAGATCGGCCACCTGTAGTTTCATGAACCGCTGCGGGAGTTTCAGTTCGTTCTCCACATGCTCCGCGATGGCACAGATATCACCGGCGTCCTCACTGTGCATCCAGTCGGACACGAAGTCATAGCAATACGCCTGATGCGCAGAAGAAATGAACATCTGCAATCCCGCAAGGAACTCCTGCCGCATCGTCCGGGTGGACGCCGTCAGCAGGATATGCGTGGCCAGCTGTGCGAGGTCGGAATCCATATCTTGATATCCGGTACCCTGCGCCACCATGCGCCAGAAGGCTTCGTCGATTCCGTAGCTCACGAACTCCTGATAGATGGCATTGCTATCCTTCTGGAGGCCGCCTTGCAGCACAGCTTTGATGATGGCATTCGGCTTGGCATCCTTCAGACCTGCCAGTGCTGCCATGATGGCCATCTGCAGCTGGGCAGGCGTAGCCGGAGTGGCGGCCTGCAAGGTCACCTTGTTCCGGCGCGTCTGGGCATTGAAGAACTTCCGGTACTGCTTGAAAACACGACGGAGCGCGGGTGTCTGCGGGATGCCCATCTCGTCCATCCACATGGAAACCAGATCGGCCCGGAACTCCTCGCCGTACAACTCCAAGTCAAGCAGCCAGTTATCCTCGTCAGACTCGTAGGCGAAAGGCCTGTACACCAGATAGTTGCCGGTAGGATCGTCCACGGCCAGCAGCTTTTTCACATAGAAGTTGTTGCTGCCGGTGAGCGCGACGACCTTGGCACCATTGACCGTGATCTCGTCCAGCTTGTCCACAAATTCCTGATCCTCATCGATCCAGACAACGATCCGGCGCTTATAGAACTCCGGCAGCGGTGCCGCAAACCGACGATTCAAGTCCTGTATGATTTTTTCTGAATCCATAGTTGGCACCTGCCTTTACTTGATCTTTGCCAGTACATCCTTAAAGATTTCGTAGTTGTGCTTCACGCCATCATCCAAGTCGATCTTGATCATCTGGTCGGCGAGGTGATGGATTTTTTCTTCGTAGACCCGAATTTCAACAGCCTGCGCTTGAAGGGTAGCCAGCTGCTTGGATAGCTTTACCCTCTCGGAAGTAGACGCGCCGTTGATGCGCTGTTCCAGATCAGCGATGGCCGTGCGGTACCGAGACTGCTGCTCATGGACATAGTCCGTGCGGATACGAGCGATAGTGTCTGACTGATAGCGATGCATGTAGATCAAGCACTTGAAGCCATTCTTTTTACCGCTATCAAAGAGCCAATAGATCGGACGCTTCTGGTAGACTTTTAGGTGATCCGCATAAAAGTCATTGATGAAGTAACTACGGATGACCTCACGGGATGAGCCCTTACCTCCGAGAGCATCTGCGATGAAGCGGAGGTTTTCTTCCAGAGTATTCTTCCCGTAAGCGACTTCAATAAATCTCACAAAACGACCGACAATATCATCGACAAAATACTCATCATCACATATAGGAATAATATTATCTTTGTCTGCAGGAAATCTATCATATGTAGACGGGTCCCACTTACCGCCAGCATATGCAAGACCAGCGTGCCAGAGATTATATCTGCCAAACATACAACCAACTGCAAAGGAGATAAGGCTTTTGATATCCCTATTCAAGTCTGCCTTTCGGACAGTTACATCTTTTTCCTCTACCACTGGTATTATCTCATCCTGTAACTCATAGATTTCGTTAAACAGTCTATTCAGCGCTTCCTCATTTTCTCTTAACTGATAAAAGCGACGTTCGCACCTTTCCTCCCACGCATGGTAGAAAGCTTCAACGCTGTAAGAGTAGTTCTCATCATCTGCATAAACAGGGAGCATTGGATGGTATACGAAGTCCCATGAAGTTTCAAAAGAATCCCAATCCTGCTTTGATATTTCAATACATTCATCGACTATTTCGGTTATCCTTGGGTCGGAAAAACACGAAGGCGAAACAGGTAACTTGGCAATTGAGCCCGCGCTATAGTCAACTGTCGGAGAAAGAATCTTGAAAAACTCCGAGCTGACAGAAGAGTTTATGAGGCCCAATAGAGCTTTGACCATTTCGGAGGTGCTTGCAAAACATGAAGAGCCCTTCGCATCAAAAATCTGGCCTTCAGGCATATATCGAGCGGAAAAAGCTCCAATTGACAAAGTGGTCCAAGTAAAGCCCTCTCTGAAATAGTATTTTATATTTTGAGGACGAGATTTTTGTCTTCCTGTAGCAGGATTGATGAGCGTAGTAATTTCCTGTCCATCATTTTCCCAGTTTACAACAAGATCATTATTCCCATACCACTTTCTATACTCGCCTCCTTTGTTATAAACAAACCACTTTTGATTTAGCTTAAACGCCTCAACTTCGTACCACTCACGGAGAAATCTGTCATTATCACCAGTAATTAGGCCTTGCCGAGGTTCCGCAACCATGCCAAGTGATTTGTTATCATCAAAGGCCTTAAGCATGTTATGCGAAACCCAATATGCAATCGGCGTCCCGGCTATTCTCTCGAAGTCTTCCTGCCGAATATAGCAAAGTCCTTTTCTATCAAAGAACCACTTCTCCTTTGTTTCAAGCGAGTCCACGGCGCTGGATTTATCAAAAAGTCTCATGTAAGGTGCGACATAGTTAATGCACCTGGTTTTCTTGATAACAAATGAAACCGTTCCAAAATCAGCTCCAAATATACCTCTTCCAAAATGCAGTAACGATGCAAACGAATTCTCATTGACAATTTCTTCTCGCTGCTTTTCAAAGCTAACCAAGAACATCCAAACTGGGATGTTGATCATTGCCATATAGCCAAGCCCATTACACATGGACAAAGTTCTTTCCATAAAGACAGTGCTAAGGTCCGATTTTGTCTTTGGATAATTTGAAGAAACATACGATAGTAATTTGGCGCTCATTCCTGAGCTCCCCATGTATGGTGGATTTGTAACTACCGCATGATAATTCTGTGAGAGTGCAGTTCCAATATTGATTAACTTTTGTAAACGTGCAGATGCTTCGATTTCCCCGTGAATATCCAAGTGAAGCTGCCCATCCTCATCTCTGGGAACAGCAAAACGACGCAGCAAATCCCAGTCACACGGTGAAACACGAATGATGCTACCGTACTCTTTGGCATCATGCATCTCCTCGACAAGACGCATTGCCTGTTTAGCCGCCTTGCCATATTCCTCCTGTGTCAGATGCAGTCCCATATCATGCATCGGTGCAGAAGTGATACCGTTGCTTTCTTCAATGGCATACACATGCGGCTGAACCTTCCGAGTGAAGAAGCGCCTATCATACTGACGTGCTTTCATCATCACGGCAAAGTAGGACAGCTGGGCAGCTCGTTCGTCGATGTCCAGTCCCCAAAGGTTGTTCTCTACTATCTTGACCGCTGCCTCGCGCGAGGTATATCCGTAATCCTCATAGATACGAATGAGTACATCAAAGAGAACGCAAAGTATATGACCCGAGCCCATACAGGGATCGATGACCCGGATCTCCTCTGGCTTCAGGGCGGCATATTCCTTCCGGATCGTAGCGAGCTGAGCTTGCACATCCGGCTCCTGTTCTGCTTCGTCCAGATAGTACTTCCATTCAGATTTCAAAGCATTGTTGGGGTGACCCTCCAGCCACAGACGACCAAGGCTATTCTCAACCATGTAATGGACGATCCAGTCCGGTGTGAAGAGCTGCGTGGCTGCAGGGATATTTTCTTTGGTAATTTTGATGTTCTTCTTCAGGTCAGCAAACACCTTGTCCTTCGGCTCGGTGTTGTAATACTGGTACAGCCAGCCAATGATCTGCACCTGATCAGTCCAGTCCTCCTCCGGAATGGTGGTGACCATCTGCTCGATCACGCTGCCCTCGCGAAGTAGATAATCCGGCAGCAGCAGTTCGGTATAGTCCTCGATCCGCTGGAACATTCCCGGCAGGATGCTGTTCAGGGCATTGCACTGCACAATCAGCAGATACTTGAACAGATCCTCACTCTTGTTGGCGCTCTCCAGCTCGTAGACCTTGTTCATGTCCAGACCGTTCAGCTCCAGATGGATGGCCTCGGCAAGGATCTGCGGCTTGAACTCTCCGGCATCGTTGGTGAACACGCGGATATGGGAGGGCAGATAGCCGTTGACCTCCATGAAGCGCAGGGCGGCAAAACGGTTAAACCACGTGTAGGCCACTTCCTCCATAACCTGCTCGTAGCCCTTTGCCTTGATGTTGCGGATCAGCGCCTGCCTCTGCCGCTTTTCAGCCTGCGACAGCAGATGACCGTTCACGCTCTCGGCATTCGGGTCCCCGGCATCCTTCACGGTAATCCCATATATCATGGCACGCTGGGAGACGCGCTCGATCAGCTCGCGCCTTGCCCAGACTGCGTATTTCTTGATTGCATTCTTATCCATAATGCCCTCCGTTAGTTCAGCTTGATGCCGTCGCATCCTTTCAGTAGCTGCTTCATGTTGGTACGAATCTTCTCAACGTAAGCGTCGATCTCTTCCTCAGTCTTCAGGGTTTTTGCCGGGAACATCGCTTGCCGATGGATTGCCTTGATGACCTCCTTCTTCGGCTGCGGCTGCGGTCCCGGACCGGGCTGCGGCGGCTGCGGTTTCACCGGAGGATTCACGATAGCCTCAATCCGGCTGACAGTATCATCCTTGTACTGCCAGATCGGCGGCACCAGACCATCCAGCAGAGCCAGTGTCTGGTAGGACGCGATCTGCTGCTTCTTCTGGGTGAAATAGTTATCTGCCGTGTTGGAGATATTTCTGGCTGCTCCGTTGTCTCCGGCCAGCGTATGGATTTCCTCCATGCACTGACGGACGATCTCCAGCAGCTCCTCGCGCTTAGCATCCAGCATTTTCCCATGGGAAGCCTTGACCTTCGCCATGAGGTCGTTCAGCTCCGGAATGCGATCATACTGGAACTTGCCTCCGGTGGGCATCATAGTGATCAGGCGTATCCGGTTCAGTGCCTGATGGGCTTCTTCATCCTTGGCAATATAATCACGGTCAACAGCGAGATCCCGCTCATACTGCACAGCAGCATCAAACAGGGTAACGCGGGTCTTGAAGAACTCCTCAACTTCCTGCAGTTCATCGCGCATATCGTAGAGGGTATCCTCCCGGTCGATGACGCGCTGGATGAGTGCCGTGTTGTCCTTTTGCTGGGAGAGGATATCCTTGATCAGTGCGATGGCTTGTTTGACCTTACCCTGATCCGGATACTTGTGGCCGTCATAGCGGGCATCGAGTTTGGTATAGTGATCCAGCTCGCCGTTGAACTTCTCCACGATGTGGGCGATCAAACCGTCCTCGTCCTCCGGCACATCCATCTCGTCGAAGAAGTCACGCAGGAAGTCCCGGACTTCACGGATTTTCTGGATGGATACGACCAATCGCTTGGAGATGGAGGTTTTGCCAATCTCGCTCTTTTTTCGGAGCATATCCGGCAGCTTGGGATCGCTGGGCTGGATGGTCGCACCGCCGTATTTGATAGTGACCTTCTGATCATAGATCAGCATGGCCACGACAGCCGCGATGTCGATCTCACGCCAGCCGTAGGGCTTCTTCTGGAAGCGATCCTGCAAGTCGGACATGGTGGTCGGAAGATTCTGATTGAACTGGATCTCCAGATACTTCTCGACCTTGGCAGCCGCGTCCCGGTTAGGCTCGGTGCCCGGAAGGTAGATCTCTTCACCATGAAGGATCTTATAGATATCAGCGTCGGTCTCGGCAAATTTGGTGATCAGGCCGAGATCGCTGTAAACATGGGCTACCAGATACTCAAGAGCCTGGTCGATCTTGCTCTTGGCATCGCCACCCTTGATTTTGATATGTTCGCCGTCCACATAGAACTCTGCATCGGCGATAGCCTTCTTCAGGTCATCGGCAGCGGTGAGTTCATACTTCCCGGCCTCGTCCTGCTGATCGCGGATAATGTCCTGTACGGATTTTGGCAACTGCGCTACGTTCCGCTGCTTCACATACTTGCGGATCTTCATGGCGCTTTCCAGAGATTCGTAATAGGGATTTTCCGCCAGCACCACGATGGCCTGTCCAGCAGACTCTGCCATCAGGCGCAGCTCGTTTTTCTCAGTGGGATCGGTGGCCACGGTCAGGACGCGCAGCATCATGCCGCCTGTCAGCGCACCGACCGCCTGTCCATCCACCATCTGGTCAAAGGCAAAGTCATACTTGCCATAGCGGAACTTCTTTGTCGTATAGATGTCCGCGAAGATCATCTGGGCAATGCGGCCCACGATGTCCGCCGTCGCAACAGGTGTGTTCTTGATCTCGCGCTGGATGTCCTGTTCCTCATCGGTCAGGAAGTTGTAGGTATCACCGGTGCGTCCGATATAGTTCTGGCTCATCAGGCGATCCAGAGAGCCGCGCACCTGCTCACGCATGGTGATCTTATCCAACCGGATGTCGTCCGCCATCAGGATGACGATGTTATCCAGATTGGCCTTCACATCATCAACGTAGCGAACCAGATACAGGAGCTTCAGTACATCCACGTCCTGCGTCTCGATACCGTTGCTGTCGATGGCAGCACGTTCGCAGCGCTCAATCACGCGCCGGATTGAGCTGTCGAGGAAGGTGTGCACGGTATCATAGAAGAGGTAGAACGGTGCCAGCGCGTACTCGTCCTTGTCCTCGATCTTCTGGGCAGCCTCTTGGAAACCGGAAAGCATGGACCGCTCACCACCGGAGAGGTGCTTGCCGGAATTGCCGTGTTTCCTGATCTCGGCAAATACTTTCTGCATCAAGATGAACTGATAGGGCACGAACGGGAAGTTACGCGCAAACTCGCCCGCACCGGAGTATCCCTTGATGTCCAGAATGGCATCGGTGAAGGAGAACAAGTTCCGCAGCACGGAGTCGTTGGCAGCGTATACCTGCTCCAGTCCACGCTCGGCCTCGTCCGTTTTCAAAAGGATACGCTTCTGGATAACCTCATCCGCAGAGGAGGAGGATAGGGACAGGCGGGTCTTAAAGCGGGCCTGAATGCGGGAGAACTCATTCTCGCGGGCTTTGATGATCTCGTCGATAGCTTCCTGCCCGGTGCAGACCACCCATACTTTACCCATGCACTCGCTGCCGATTTTCTCCACGAGAGACTGCAGGTTGATGAGCAGGTCAGTATCGCCACCGACGTACTGGCCAACCTCGTCGATCATGAACAGCAGCCTGAAATCCTTCGGCTGACTGTCCACATATTCCTTGATCTCGGAAACAAGCTGGGCAATGGAGGTCTCTACGGTCTCGGTGCCATTGAACCAGTTGCTGGCGGCCTGTTCGCTCATGCCGAGCACTTCCTGCAGGGTGGCAACGATGTCATCCTCGAAGAACGCGTAGGCATCGCGGGACTCCAGCCAAGACGCGCCATTCTTCTCCTCGAACACGCGCCGGAATTCCTCGGTCTTACCTTTCTTGGCAATGAACTGCTCCAACTTGGCGACCTTCAGGTTCTCGCCGTAGAAGCCAAGGTAGTTATAGAACATCTTGGCAAAGACACGCAGTACAGCGGTCTTGTCCTTGTTGATAGAGCCTTCGATGTCGATATTGAAGAGGATCGTATGCGTCTTACCTCTGGTGGCGCGGTCGATCAGCATGAAGGTTGCCGGATCATCCGCGAACTTGGCCCGGAAGCGCTCCACGGTCTTTATGCCCTGAACCTCTTTGTTCTCCAATAGGTAGGACAGCATTTTCAGGAAGTGAGATTTACCACTTCCGAAGAAGCCGGAAATCCAGACGCCGATATCGGCAGTCTCCTCATTGAATGATTCGATGTAGTTGTTGAAGAAGGTGATGAAATGCTTCTTCAGTTCTCTCGTGATAACATACTCGTTCAGTTCTTGTACGAGCACGCTGCTTTCATCCTGGTCGACCTTGACGACACCGTTGATCTTACGGTTGATGTCGTCTTTGAACATCGATTGAATTCTCATGTCGTATCTCCCCTTATATCACGTTAAACGCCCGGTAGTACGGATTCGGCGTCAGTTTATCAAACAGTTTCACGTAGCGGCCATCGAAGGTCCCCGGATACATAACCAGTACCGGAACATCCGAGAAGTACGGCTGCATAGCATCCAACAAGGCATGAACCCGGATGAACGGGAAGGCCTCACCGACTCCGGTGATCAGGATCACGTCTCCCGGCTCATGCGGCTCGTACTGCATCTTCCCGATGAACGCTGTGTTGTTTGCCATGCGCTTCATCTGATCCAGCACGAACTGCTTTCCCTTTTTCTCCTCCTGCTGGGCCACCCGGTCCGTGATCCGCTTGTCATCGCAGATGGAGAGAAACACCTTGTACAGGTTGTATTCGATCAGGCGGCAGTTCAGGCTCTGGTCAGTCATCAGCTTCTCCGTAAAATGCCGAACGGCCATCTCATCTTTCGGATCGTAGCAGAAGATCCGAATATTCACTTCGTTACTCAGGCCTTTGCCTTCCAAAAACTCTGGTTCTTGAATCAGAGTCCGGAGGTTATCAAGGCGCTCCATTAAATTGCTCATTCGCACGACCTCCTCAGTTCAGGCAGTTGAAGGCCGGGAGCGCCAGCTCCTGCCCGGATGCCCGGATAGCGTTTTCCAGAAGCGGGCTGATCAGCACCGGATTCAACACTGTAGCTTTTCCGCCATCAATATATTCATTCTCAATTAAAATTCTAGATATTACCGACCCAATCTTTTTGCATGTAGCTTCCGACCAAGATGCTACATAATCATCCTGTTCTTGAAGTTGCATAAAGAATATGTTTATGTCCCTACGATTATAGGTAAAATCTTGCTGCCGATACTTTTGCCCTATCACCGTAATCATAAAATCCCAAACAAGTCGGTATTCTTTCATCATGGCATACAAGCATATCTGCTTGGCTGTCGTAGCATCCATCATTGCAATAGCTGATACTAAAGACTCATCGTTCAGTCCTTGCAACCTATGAAGACAAACCCTGGTCATCTGTTCTAAGGATTTTTCAGTTGGGTATTGAAACAAGTTTTCAGATATGATCCGAGCTTTTATCTCTTTGTCAGATAAACCATCGTTCATTAACCTAGCAGTAGTCCGCATTTCATAAAAGAGAAACTGCGCTCTGGTTAATGATCCGGATCCTATATATGGGCTGTTAATACCGTTCATACTTATTAATCCTCTTCAATAATCTCCACCAAATCCCCAATATCACAATGAAAGATCTTACAGAACTTCATCACGACTTCAAGCGACACCGGTTCATCGTGAGCAAGTTTGCTCATGGTATATTCACTGACTTCGGCTGCATCCGCAAGCTCGCCTTTTCGCAGTTTGTTATTCTTCATCAATTTCCAAAGCTTGTCGTAACTTAGCCTCATATAGCGCCTCCCATACAGCGTCATTCTCCACGGCCATATATCCGCCGCTTGCAGCTGGATACAAAAACACACGATATACTATATCACATATATTCCGATTTTTCAATATGTACCCGTTAATTTCATCGACTGTCAAGCCAAGATGGCACTCATAACCGACATCTGATCCGCAGAAAATAAAAAACTGCTCCTGCACCGAGCCCTCACAAAGCCCGATACAGGAGCAAATTTTTAATACGCCGGAATTCCGTATCCCAAGATCTCATAATATCCGACAGGATAACTTCTCTCCCGGCAGCTGTCACCGCTGTTTCCTTCAACGGTGTAGACATAGCCATTTTCAACCTTTTCAACAATGCCAGTATGATCAGATTCTCCGTCCTGCGGTCCGGAAGGTCCGTCCGGGCTGTCCCAGTCAAAGAAGATGATCATTCCGGGCGTCGGCTCAATGGAGTTGTCCGCCCACTGGCCTCTTTCTTTAAACCAGTTCACGCCGTTGACGCAGCCTGCATATTTCGGAATGACGCCGTTGTCGATATATCCGCACTGGTCGGCACACCAGGAAACGAAACAGGCACACCATTCCACGCGGGAGCCGAAACCGTACCAGGACCAGTACGGTTCTCCGCCGATGTTTCCGATCTGCGTCATCGCTACCTGAACAATCATATCATCGGAACCGTAGATGCCGTAAAGAACCGCCATCCACATGGAACTGTCAGCCGAAAGAAGCTCATCCAGCTGCTCCTTCTGAGCAGTATTAAAGCTGTACTGACTAGCCATCTCATCGGCATCCTTGTGGGTCACGACAATATATAGGGTCGTGTGCGTGACCTCCACTTCCTCTTCCAGGATATTTCCGTGGCCGTCGTCGGACTCTACGATCTGGGTTTCTGTTTCCGTCTCAGTCCGGTAAGAGATCTCGTTCATGGCCCAGAAGATGTCCGTCAGCAACTGTTTCTTATTCTCGTCCATAGTGGCGACTTCCATAGAGTCTTCTGGATCGGTCGTAGTCTTCACGGCATAGACAGAAAGAACCTGCGGCCACACAGCTCTGGAGCCGGACATTTCAAGATCATCATATGGATTATCGGCCTTGATGGTCTCTATCCGGTTCTGATAATCCTCATTGATCTCTCTTACAACCTGCTGCGTCGTCATTTCGCTTTTGCCGTTGCTCTCGCTTGAGAAGAAAATGCCGAATGCGGATCCCACGATCAGCGCAATCAGACAGATAACCACAACGACCACGACAGCTATCCAGCCTCCGGCGGCTATGGCCGCCACCAGCTCCTTGATCGCCGCTATGATTGCTTTGACGGCTGCCGCGATTGCTTTACCCACTGCGACGGCTGTCTTATATGCCGCAATTGCGGCCTGCTTAGCCGCAGCCGCTGCCTTCTGCGCGGTTTTGGCAGCAGCTTCCGCCGCCCTCTTCGAAGCCTTGGCAGTAGCCTCTGCGGTTTTGACGGCAGCCTTGGAGGTCATTTCCGCTGTCTTGATTCCTTTCGCTGTCGTTTTAACCGAAGCATCCGCTGTCTTTACTGTGGCTTTACCGGTCGATTTTGCCGTTTGCTTTACGGTTCGCTCTGTCTGCTGGGCAGTCCGGACAGTCCTGTTTTTTGCCCTGATGGTATGATGTGTCTCCCGGGCAGTCTTTTCTGTGGTCTCTCCGGCAGACTGCTCATATCTGCGGACAGCATCTTCGACCTTCTTCTCCTGACGCTCCAGACGTTTTTCCTGTCTGTGTTCACGCACAGCCCTGCGGCCTCTTTCGACAACTTTGTCCGTTTCCTTCTTAACGGCACGGCCGGTATCATGAACAACGTCTTCCGCCATATAACGGATCTTGTCCTCAGCGTACTCTGAAGGAGAGATCTGTCCGTCATCCATCAGGTTTTCAGCCGTATCCTTGGAGCGGACGAAAACCTGTTTCATCCGCTCACCGGCAACGGCAGCTCTGTCCAGAACTTTGATATCCTTTACTGTCTCTCTTGTTTTGATCTCAGGCATCACACCACCCTCTTTGCCACAACGACAAAGCGGCCGTTCTTGTAGGTATACTCACAGGTGGAAAGCGTCAGCAGCTGGTCTCCGTATTCAGCGTCAACGCCGGTGTCGTAAAGCTGCCTTGCGTGGACCTCTTCCATATACTCGTTAAACTCAGCTTCATTCATAGTTGCCCATTCGTTGTATTTGAAGGTTTCCTTGTTCGTATTGAACTTGAACACTGCCACGATCTCGTACTCCCCGAGAGAAGAAAGCGTATCGAAGTGAATGGCAGGATGATCACGCCAGAAGTCCTCGTCCGTATAATTACAAAGATCCGCGAACATACTGCCGTCATTCATGTGATGGCCGTAAATAACGATGTTGTTGCTGATTCCCATCATGCAGGCTTCATCGATATAGGGAACACCGTAGTCACTCCAGGTCTTATCAAAGCTGTGCTTCAGGTAGTAGTCCGGATTGGTTGGGGTCTGCATGACGGGATAATTGATATTGGTTCCGTCGATGGAAATCCAGCCGATAAAATCCTGATTCTGCTCAAGCAGTGCACCGTATTTCTCATGAGCCAGTACAGTTTGCTGAGCGAGAATCTCCTCTTCAGTCAGTTCCGCAGGCTCTTCTGTTTCGGAATCATCATTCGGAACCGTCTGTGCGGTAATATCGACGTCCACTACCAGGTCCGCCAGGCCGGAGAAGGTCTCCCTGCTGGTTTTGGAATCGCTGTACTGACGGGCAAACATGATGCCGGACGCGGCTGCGGTGATACTGAAAATGGCAATCAGGAAAATGCCTACGATCTTTTTCTTATCCATTTTTACCTCCTGACTGAGTCAGGTCTTAAGAGACCTGCCCCGCGAAAATACCCTCACCGGGCTTGGTGGTCATGAGCTGATACAGTTTGGTATCCTTCGGGAACCGATTCACGAACGGAACCAGGGATCCTCCGTACTTAATCAGCCCGCAGCCCGGATCAGCGTTGGTGATATAGCTCATCTGTTCATTGGAGATGTTCAGGAGCTTTGCCAACTGGCCCCTGTCAGAGGCGGCCTGATTCAGCATGACGATGAATTCCGAGTTGGAAAGCATGGTGCTGGCCTGAACGGAATCCAGCAGATATTCCACGTTCTGGGTAATGGCAGTTGGATAAGCGTTACGCTTACGGAACTGACGCCAAGCGGAGTTGAAAAACTGAGCCGAAAACTCGTTTTCAAACACTACGTGGAACTCGTCGATAAAGACATGGGTGCGCTTGCCCTTCTTCCAGTTGAGCGTCACGCGGTTCAGCATGGTATCGGTGATAACCAGCAGTCCGGTAGGCTTCAGCTGCGCTCCCAGACCGTGGATATCGAATACGACGACACGCTTGTCCAGGTCAACATTGCTCTGATGCCCGAAGATATCCAGAGAGCCTGTGGTATAAAGCTCAAGCGACAGAGCGATCTGCTTTGCTTCCGGTTCAGGCTGATCCAGCAGCATCTCACGAAGGGTACTGAGAGTAGGTGTAGTCCCGGTCTCGTAAGCATTGCGGTACACATTGGCAATACAGCGGTCGATGATGGACTTGTGCTGCGGACCGACGCCTTTTTTGTCGATCTGCTCGATCAGAGACATGATGAACTCGGATTTGACCACGATGGGATTGTTCTCACCGTACCCGTCCACCATATACATGGCGTTGAGCCTGTCGCGGCCTCCGGCAGAGACGCGGACCACCGAGCCAACGTCACCCATGGCCTCCACAAGCGGCGCATACTCGCCTTCAGGATCGCAGATGAGGATATCGTCCTCCGTATTCAGGATCAGAAAAGCGATTAGCTCCTTAACGCTGAAGGACTTTCCGGAGCCGGGGACGCCAAGCACAAAGGCGGACTGGTTCAGCAGGTTCTCCTTGTTGCACATGATCAGGTTATGGGAAATCGCGTTTTCGCCAAAGTAGATTCCGCCCTTGTCCATGATCTCCTGCACCTTGAACGGAATAAATACCGCAAGGCTCTCGGTGGTCAGGGTGCGGAAGGCATTGATCTTTCTCGCTCCGATCGGAAGGACTGTGTTGAGACCGTCCATCTGTTGATACTTCAGCACGGCGATCTGGCACATGTTCTTTCTTGCGGTGGAAAGTACAGCCTCCGTCATCTGCTGAAGCTCCTTCCAGGTATCCGCCGTTACAACAAGCGTGATGACCGCAAAGAACATACGCTGGTCACGGGTGGTCAGATCATCCAGAAACTCCTTGGATTCCTTTCTCTGAAGCTCCATATCGTAGGGAACGACCGCCGAGAAGTTGTTGTTCTGATTCTGTTTTCTCTGCCAGTTGGTGATGTTGGTCTCCACGCCGAGAAGACGATTTTCGACCTCACGGACCGCCTCATCGGTCGGTACCGGCAGGATATCGATGGAAAGCATCATATTGCGGCTGATCTCCGTCAGCTCAGCCACAAAGCTGTCCTTGATATAGCTGGCATAATCTTTCAGATAGAAGACGCGGGCAAACCGCTCTCCGATCTTCAGGTGATCCGCTTTGACTTCGATAGTGTCCGGACAGATATAGTCCTTGAAATCATGGCCGCGCCTTGCCGCCTTGCGGATATCGAAAGCATAGGCGTTCTCCTCGCCTGTGCGATAAAAGTCATAAAGCGTGCGGAGTCGCTCGTTTGCGTCCATCGAGGAGCATTTGGCTCCCAGAGCAGCGTAATGTGCGACCAGGTCAGCTTCCATACGGGAGAAATACGCTCTGGCTTCCTCAATGTTTTTCTTTCCGACAGTAATGGTTACGTACTTTTCCTGCAGGATTCCGTTGGCGTCGGTGGCTTTGTCCAGAATCACCTTGTTGTACTCGTCACGGTACATGTTCAGGCCGTCGGACTTGGGCGGCATCAGAACAGAATCCTCAAAATCCGTCTGGTTCAGGTTGTGATTATTTACCGTGATCTTGGTACAGGCTCCGCTGTCCAGGCTGTTGAGAAGCTCCGAATAGGTCAGAAACATGCTTTCCTTGTCACTGCGGCTGGCCACCAGATAATTGATATCGGTAAACTTCCAGCTCTTGGTGTATTTGTTGCCCACAAGGAAGATTCCGTCCGTCCAAATCCTTTTGATCGGGATCGCGTCCTGCACTTTTCTCGGAACGCTGTAACGCTCCTTATCAGTTTTCAGCATGTTGCTGATCGATTTCATCATGGCGCTTGTATACCTCCTTTTCATGCGCGGCGATCGTGTCCTTCATCGCCGTGTAGTAGTAATTGCCTGATTCAAACCTCAGCTGCTTCGGCTCAAGCATTTCCGAACGCAGCCAGGCCCAGATGAATTTCTCCGCCGTCATGCCGTGGTAGGTGATGAATCCCATCGCGGCAAAAGGAGCCGCTCCGAGGATGCACATCCACGAAACGGTCTCCGTCCCGAAGTGCGGCTTCAACAGGAAGTAAAGCAGTACCGCAATACCCATCGCCGCAATAGAAAAAAAGAACTGTCTCATCGACAGTCCGAAGAACATGGATTCCGTATAGTTGCGAATTTCACGGTTTATCTTTACTTCCATGATTACCTCTCCATTTCCCTGCGGCGGTCAGGATCTGCCGCCACCGTCAGCTCCTGCGTATCGGCACTGAACCGGAACACCTTATTGCAGAGTCTGTCACGGGGAGCCACCTGCGTTTCATTGATTTCCTTGACCATCTTCGCAAGCTCCATCGGTGTTATCTGCCCGTTATCCGGCATAATGAGGACCTCATGGATCGAGCTGGGGAGAACGTAGTAATCTCCTCCGACAATCTCGCCGATCTTTTCCTTCATGTCCGGATAATACAGTGCCGATGCGCCGAGTCTTCCGTCTCCGGCAGTCAGTACCAGCAGACCCGCCTCAGGCATGTCACCGGTTTCCAGGTAGTTCTCCGGTTCCTGTCCGAACACCGGTCCCATCAGTATGTCCTGTATGGCACAGAGCCTGGGATGAGAAGTCTCTACTGAGCCTTTCACAGCATCCTCCAGGATGATGTCGGGACTGGTTCCGTCCATATTCATGGCAAGTCCTTTGGGAACATTTGCAATCCCGTCCTCCGCGATCTCGTCAGGAAGTTCCATATAAGCGACCAGCGCAAGGCCGCATCCGACCGGCTCGTAAACCGAATTCTGCAGTGTTTCGGCATTTCCCTTGATATCCATAACCCTGACTCGCAGGCTGTCACGGATATCCTCATAGCTTCTGATTTCGTATGAATTCATATCTGTTCATTCCTTTCTTTTGTTATAGGCCCATCATTTCGCGCACGATGCGGTCTGCCATCTTGACTGCCCCGACAAGGATCAACATGTTGAAAATCAGTTCTCCGATATAGCTCCAGACCATCGAGGCGGCAGTGGCAGTCGTATCCACAACCGGAGGACTGGAAGCAAACACGGAGAAGATGATGCAGGCGAGAACGATGATTGCGCCTTCCAGACACACTCCGGCATAGCTCTTAAGAAAGCTCTTTCCCACGTTCTGAGTCGGCTCTCCTGCAAAGGTGGACAGTGGGATCGGCGCGATGGCCGTATACATATAGAGTTTAAAGAAACGGCCATAGACGCTCAGGATCATGACGAAGCTCAGCACCCACACAAACAGACTTCCGATCAGTGTAATCGCCCAAAGTGGAATGCTCTCGAAGAACCCGCAATCCTCTACGGCGGTAACGATCTCGGCAGGCAGGACAGTCTCGGCAGCTCCTCCAAATCCGGCGCTGTTCATAATTGTACTGATCACACCCTGTATGACGCTTAGAAATGCCATCATAATCTCAAGGCCGTAAGTGACAACGCCTTTGGCGATTGCGAAACGGATAAACAGTTTTACGGCGTGTTCAGGCTTCTTCACTTCGGCAAAACTGCCGCAGGTCCGCATGACACCAATAACAAAAAAGAGCACCAGCAGCGCATAGCCTATTGCCTGCAGGGCTCCGTGGATGCTCGTAATTACTGACCATATCGATCCGGCCTTAAAGGCTGAAGGCGGCATCGTAATGAGGTTCCAGATCTCTGTCAGCTTTTCGTTCCAGACTCTAAGAGCATTTTCCAGATTCTGTACTATCCAGTTGTCCGACATTCAAGCACCTCCTTTCGGGGCGGCCCCTTATAACGGAGCCGCCCTAGTTTCGGACAACCGGTCAGCCGACAATCAGATTCAGGATTTCCTTTGCGAAGGTGATGATGACGCCGCCTGCCAGAGTCAGGAAGCCGTTGGAACGCTGGGAAGGATCGTGACTCTGGAAGGACATGCCCACCTGAACGATACCCCAGCCAAGAATGATCAGTCCCACGGCGCGGATCAGGCCGAAGATAAAATCGCTGAGATTGTTGACAACGTTAATAGGATCGTCACCGGCCGCGAAAGCGGTCACGCTGCATCCGAGCACCAGCGCAAGGACCATGACGATCCCGGCATAGGCCCGGAAGCCCTTCTTCACCTTGGCAGGCATCTCAGCCTTGTTCTTGATTTTTCTGCTCATGTTTCTTTTCCTCCATCTTTTTGTGTAGTAGTTGTTCGAGCTCCTCCTCGCAGAAGAAGAAGTACTCGTCTTCGCCGACAGGCTGTGAATTGGCCTTTTTGAGAAGATTCTCATTGACCTCAAGCGTTGCGATGCTGAGCAGATCCTCGCCGTGTCGGTACGGCTCGGCCCCGCCATCCGTGGTGAACCTGATGTTCGGATGCCTCATAATGTCATATTTCAGGTCCTCAATCGGGTTTTCACCGCGAATGAACAGCAGTGCATAGCGGTTATCCAGCATGCGAACCTCATCCGGCGTCATGAGCTCACGGCCCGTGATCTGCCAGTTGGTGGTATAGCTGCCGTTTCTGCCTCTCGCCTGGCCGTAAGTGTTGGTGTCGATCGTTTCCTTGCCAAGAAGTTTCGACACATACTCATGAGTGGATTGCTCATTGCCGCCGAGATACAGAAACTCGTCGCAGTTGCCCACGATGGATTCCCACTGCTTTTCGAACAGAGCCTTAAGCTGAGCAAGGTTCTGGATAATGATGCTGACGCTTATCTCCCTCGAACGCATCGTGGATATCAGCTTGTCAAACTCATCCGGCAGTGCGACGTTCGCGAACTCGTCCATACAGAAGTGGACGTGTACGGGAAGCCTGCCGCCGTGTACAATATCCGCCTGATAATAAAGCTGCTGGAACAGCTGGGTATAAAGCATTCCGACGAGGAAATTAAAGGAGCTGTCGTTGTCCGGGATCACGGCGAAGATCGCCGTTTTCTTTTCTCCCAGGCTCCACAGCTCCATCTCATCGTTCTGTGTAATGCTTGCCAGGCTCTCCAGGTTGAACTTTTCCAGGCGGGAAATCAGGGTGATCTGGATCGACTTAAGCGTCTTTCCAGACCCGGAGTGATAGCTTCGGTAATACTTGAGTGCTATATGCTCCGGGTTGCGCATTTCGAGGCGTTCAAAGAGAATATCCAGCGTAGATCTGAAGGACTCGTCGTCCTCTTTGACCTCACCGGCCCGGATCATTTCCATGACCATCGGAAAGTTCTGTTCCTCCGGCGGTGCCTCATAGTGCAGATAAAAAATAAGGGCCAGAAGCAGCATGGTGGCTGCCTGGTCCCAGAAAGGATCCTGTGTCTGGGATCCCTTAGGCGTGGTGTTCTTGAACAGGTTGGTCACAAGACGCTGAATATCGTTATCGTTGCGAAGGTAGACGAACGGATTGTAACAGTGAGAGCGTTCAGGATTCACCAGATCCAGCACCCGGATGTCATATCCGTTGTCTTCCAGCATCCTGCCCGTAGAGGCAAGCAGCTCGCCTTTGTCAACCATTTTTTAGGACAAAACACGCCGAATCACGCTTTTATATAGGGGACGGCTTAAAAATTGCCGTCCTCAACGTCTTTTCTGATGAGCTTCTTCATCTTGTCTTCCAGTGTGTCCTTGCTGGTTTCACTGAAATGAAGGCCGATGATGAAGGTCTTGTTGCCGCTCTTCATAATCAGTCTGGAAGTCTCCGGCGCGGATTCAGGCATGGCTCGGATCGCGTTTTCAGTAGTGTTTTCCATAGCGTTTTGCTCCTTTCTTCAAATTTGAGTGGCAAACTGGCAGGCTTATGGGTCCTATGACAATCCTGCCAATGTCCCGAATACCTGCCAGTCAAACCGTGATTATTCCATCCAGAAGACCTTCTTGCGGCCTTCTCCAGTCTTGCTTTTCAGGGCAGCGCCCAGCTCCTTCTTCGCGTCTCTGACCGTCCTGGGAGAGATACCTTTGGCAACGGCGGCCCGGTCGATCTCTTCTGAGAGGACTTCCTTGCCTCCGGCCAGCAGAGCGCAGATCAGGTCCTTCGCTTCCTGCGTCTTGGACTCACGTTTCTTCTCGATCCCGTTCAGAAGCTCATCGGCGGTGATATCATAATCACCAACCCAACAGAATCCTTCCTCGTCGCCCAGGATGAAAGCGATAGACGGTCCGGGAGGGGCCAGCGAACTCTTGTCATGCACCAGCACCCTCAGATTCGGATCGTCCTTCGTCTTGCCGATGACCAGCACGCTGCGGACTCCGGCGTTGAAATCGACAGAGCCAAGGTTGCGGTAGTTGCTCTGCTGTCCGGTTGCCTTGTTCAGATGGCCGACCAGCACGATCGCGCATCCGGTCCTCTGGGCCACATTCCCGATCTTGCGGAGAATAGGCCTGACCTCGTTGGCACGGTTCATATCGACCTTCTCACCAAGGAAGGCCTGGATCGGATCGATGATGACCAGCCTCGCGTTGTTCTGTCTGATCGCCTTCTCGATTCGTTCATCGACCAGCGTCAGAGGATCGTCTTCGCCCTCGTCAATGACCAGCACTTTTTCCAGGTCGGCACCCGCATCTATGAGCCTGGGCTTGATGGTGTCGCCCAGACCGTCCTCTGCGGTCTGATAGATCACGTTGAACGGCTCGACAGCTTCCATATTGGGGATTGGGATGCGGTTCGTGCAGGCCGCACAAAGCTGCATAGCCAAATAGGTCTTGCCGTTCCCGGCATCACCGTGAAGGATCGTCAGCTTCCCGAAGGGGATATAGGGCTTCCAGAGAAAAGCGACTTCGGTCTGTTCCACGTCGCTCATGCGGATCATGGGAACAAACTCTCCGGCATCGTTTTTCTCGCGGAGGTCCTCAAGGACATACCACTTGCTGCGGTCGATCTCTTCCTTCCGGATCAGCAGTTCGTTCCAGTCCTTCACCGGAGGCCTCATGCGGTACACTTTCTTGTCTTCAGGAATCTCTTTGTTCAGGTGGATGCAGGCGGCTTCTCCGGCCTCATCGTTATCCAGGCAAAGGTAGATCGTCGAGATCCCTTTGTGATCCTCAACGAACTGCTGCAAGGCCTTGTAGGCCACGCCGCCGAGAGAGAGGTGGCTGTGATCCTGCCAGTTCTTCGGAAACAGATTAATGAAGGACAGAAGGTCGATAGGCGCTTCAAAGACGAAGAGCTTTTCGTTCTTTCCCTGATGGCTGAATCCGTAACTCTTATCCGATCCGGCAACGTCCAGACGGAACTTCTCTTTAGTTCCGCGACAGTGGGCATATCGCGGCAGATTCTTCGGGTCACGGCCCACGAAAACGACGTTGTGATACTTGGCATCTTCATAGACATCCCCAGTGTTCAGGAAGATATCTACAAGGCCTTCGTCGAGTCCTCTTTCTGTGACCAGATAATTCTTAGCGTTCACATTCGTCACATTCCTCAGCGGCAAATGGAACTCAGGTGAGGGGGCGGGGACGGCCTCAAGCTGTCCTTCGCCCTTCTCACCGATCAGCATCTCGACGGCTTCTGGGAAGCTCTTTCCGTAGAACTCCATCACGAAATCAATCGGATAACCGCCGGTGTCATTGGAGAAGCGGTGCCACTTGTTTCCCCTGACCTTCAAGGAATCGTGAGCCTTCCACTCCATATCATTTCCGCAGCGTTTCAAGCTTTCGCCCTGGCTGCGGAGAAAGTCTTCCAGACTAACCGCGTTAGCGCGGTCGATCTGTTCCTGTGAATAAATCATTTCTCGTTACTCCTTACTTTGTTCCGGATGGGTCAGCGTTCCCATCCTCTGTCTTTGGGTTTTCTGTGCGGCTGCTCTTGCCTTGCGGCATTCTCGGCAGCGAGTTCCTGACTTGCGGCGGCGAGACGCTCCCTGACGGTCATCTGCTTCCAGTCCTTCCGTTCCGGAGTCAGATTCTCGCGCTCCGGCTCAAGCTCCGGGATCAGGTCCTTTACCAGATAGCGGATATCCTTGAGCATCTGCGTTTCGTCCTGGATCGGAACGAGTCTTCCGTTCAGTTCGTCAAGCTGGGCGTTCAGAGAAGAAAGTTCCGTCTGCAAAGCTCCGGAATTGAACGGTTGATCCGGCAGATTCTTTCTCATGAAACGGTCTGCCTGATTCCACTCGTCAAGCTCGGCCTTATGCTCTTTGGCAAACTTCTCCTTGCGGCCTTTCCAGTGGATCTTCAGATACTGGTCGTGAATGGGATCAAGCTTCGCTTTCCGTTCTCCGGCTTCCAGCAGTTTCTCAACGGTTTTGATGCGACTGTTCACGGTCTTCATCTGTTCCCTGGTCGGCCGTCCGGCAGCACTCAGTTCATCGAGCCTGCTGTCCAGATCGGCCACGCTGCGGATGCTGTGTTCCCGCATATAAGCGGTGATATCAGCAAAGCGCTGAAGGTCTTTGACGGTCGCTTTCTGCTGGCCGTAGGCGCTGTTCCAGGTCTCGCTTCGTTCTTCCTTGCGCTCATTGAAACGCTGGATCAGAAGATCAACCAGCATGACTTCCTTGGGCTGCATATCGATCTCGATGATCGCTTCTTTAACTTCCGTAAGCCAGTCTCTGATCTTGGCAATAGCTCTCTTGATAGCTGCAATCAGGGCATTGGTCTTCTTGATCTCGCGGTTCAGATTCCCGATATTGGTCTCGATGCCTCTGCGTTCCATAGCGGTAACGGCAGGCCCCATGTGGACGGTAGGTATCTGGTCGATGCCCTGTCTTTCATAGGACTTCATGCTGATGCGCTCCGGACGTTCGGCGGCTTCCAGGTATCGGTTCTGAATGTCCTCCCAAGCCTGTCTCCACGTTTCGGCGTTGTCACGGTTATCCCAATCGGTAGTGAAGACCTTTCGGAACTTCCACTTGCCGTTCTCGCCTTTGATCCTGTTGCCTTCCTCGTCAAGCTCATACTCGCGGTGACACTTCGGCAGCCAGTGTCCCTGTTCGTCCATAGCTCTCATGGTCAGCATGAGGTGGGCATGAGGATTGTGATTCGGCGGGGCCGGGTCATGAATGGCAATATCGGCTATCATGCCTTTGGCAACAAACTGGTCCTGAACATACTCGCGGATCATTTCGTAGCTAGTCTCAAGAGGAAGCTCTCTGGGAAGAGCGATATGCAGTTTCCTCGCCATCTGCGCGTTCCAGTTGGTTTCAGATTTCTCGACAGCGTTCCAGAGAGTATTGCGGTCAGCGTACTCTCTCGGCGCGTTGTCCGGCAGCATGATCTCGGTGTAGATCACGCCGCGCTTGTCGTTGTAATCCTTGGTCCGGTGGGTGCGTTCATCGTAGAGACGCTCGCCGGACTGGTAGGCCGCCGAAGCTGTGGTCGGCGGTGACTTCGATCTCGTAGAGATCTTGATTTTGAAATGAGGGCATGGCATACGATAGGCCTCCTTTCTCATGCACTCAGGGCAAAAAATAGACCGTAGTTATCGTGGAGATAAATACGGTCGTGGGCTTGCGGCCATGAGGCG